>Ga0308157_10002462_pt1 | contig 30272 bp, 23 predicted proteins | sample PhyBR1_FD_201035 | JGI IMG/M metagenome (GOLD analysis project Ga0308157, IMG submission 201035) | Phyllosphere microbial communities from UC Gill Tract Community Farm, Albany, California, United States - DLSLB.R1 | ecosystem: Host-associated > Plants > Phyllosphere > Unclassified | place: USA...
TGTCACGCATGGGGTCGCGGGTTCGAGTCCCGTCCAGACCGCTAAAATTTTAAAAAAACACCTTGTTGGTCTGGTAGTTCAGCTGGTTAGAATACATGCCTGTCACGCATGGGGTCGCGGGTTCGAGTCCCGTCCAGACCGCCAAACAAAAAAAAGCATCATTTGAATAAAATGATGCTTTTTTTTGTTACACGAATTCCTTCACCTGTCTTTTTGTTTCATATTGCATCGTTTCCGAAACAATGCTTGATCTCATCGATCAGCTCTTGTGTACGGGGCACTTTGAATCGCACCCCAAGGTCAATCTTTGGATCATTTCCTTGCAGCGTACATTTGGAATAGACAGCAACCTGCTCATATTGTTGAGCATCCAAAGTACGGCAATCTTGCTATTGGAATAATTAACAATTTGTATTAAGTCACGGGACGTCTTCGCTTAATCATCCTACTGACACGATACAACATAAATATGCTCACAACGGAGAGTAGAACGACAATAATTCCCAGTGTCGGATAATGCTCCAACGGACTTTCCTTGGTCTGTTGCACAATGATAACCCCGGCAAGGGAGGCTGCTACTCCCCCAGCCAACTGTTGTAAGGACGAACTAATGCTCATAAATGCTCCTCTGTCTTTCATCTCAGGAACCGCACTGATCAAAGCCGAAGAAGGTGTCATACGGCTCAGAATACCAGCCATCATCAGTATATTCAAAAAGATGACCAAATAAAATGGCGTAACCCCCAAGTTTGTATAAATCAACACGACAACCATCAACCATAGCGATGCGAAAGCAAAGATTTTAAATTTATCGTAACGGTCGCTTAATTTACCAACGATAGGCATAATAATCAATGAAGCAACACCGGATATCATAAATAACATGGGCAGCTGCTCATGACTAACGTTCAGATTATTGACGGCGAAAGCACTTCCAAAAGGCATCATCATATAACCGCCGATGGAGAGCAGCGCAGTAGCCAAAAAGCCAATGCGATATTCCTTTTGTGAAAAAGTAGTCCAAAGATGTTTAAGTGCCGATTGACGCTTCTGCAGACCGATATGTGCCGTAATAGGAATTAATTTGACCGCAATGATAATGACAATAACCAAAGCCATTACTGCGATCCACAGGAAAGCACTGTGCCAGCCCCAGTTATTTGCGATATACAGACCTATTGGAATCCCCAGAACCTGACTGGCGCCAAAGCCCATCTGCACAAAGCCCATGACGCGTCCTCTTTGCTGAAGCGTAAATATATCAGTAATGATAGCCATCGAAATCGACCCAATGACACCGCCAAATAATCCGGTTACCACACGCGCTGCAACCAATGTCCAATAGTCATTGGCGAAACTGCAGAAGAAGGTCCCAATAATGAAACCGGAATAAAAAAACAGCAAAAGCTTCTTTCGGTCGAAGCGATCCGCAAAACCTGCCGTCAGCAGGCCTGACGCACCCGCACTAAAAGCGTAGGCCGAAACTGCAACCCCAAATTGAGCTGGTTTTAGATCGATGGCTTTCATCAAAATATCGCCCATCGGTGACATCACCATAAAATCAAGTACGACAGTAAATTGTGTAATCGCCAGCAAAAACACAACGAGTTTTTGGTACGCCGTAAACGGGGCATTCGCCTGTTGGTCTATTTCCATACGATAATGATGATCTTGGTTTAAACTGGGTTAAAAATACAGAAGCGCCGCAACATTCTAACTAATAAGTTTATAAAAATTATTTATATTTCATTTTAACACGCTTAAATCCATTTTTTTACCAAATCCTATGGTGTTTTGGCAGACCTCCAGCCAACATTTTACAATTCTTACCCGGCCCCTATCGGTAAATTCGCGGTCAACGCCCAAGCTACCATGTAATAAGCAAACCCACTGGATTGAATTTACCCACTACCTTACTTCTCTCGCAGAAACAGCTGATTTTATTAATGCCTATTGCATCCTTAAAAACAGCTAAGCTACTAAAGCCAGCAACTATAATAAAAAAAGCCAGCCCTTCTGTTTTAAGTGCTGGCTTTCATCGTTTTTAAAGCGTTTTTTATTCGGCAATAACAGCAAATTCAGCTCCTGAAGCGAAATCATCACCATGTTGCGAACTCAATGCTATAAAGCGGATATAACGTCCTTTGACAGGCTTTTCAAACCGAACGGTTTTGAGTTTCTTACTCCGTTCGAATGTACCCGACATCAGGTCTTCCCAATTTTTGCCATCTTTACTTATCTGAATCTTATAATCCTTGATATCGCCATTTGCGCCATCCGGTCTCGGTAAAAAAGTAAAGCCTTTGATTGTTTTCACACTCGCGGCATCGAAATCAACCCAATGCGGATATTGAGCGACAGTGACTGAATACATCGTATGCCAGATCGACGAAGGATCTCCATCCAATAGGTTCTTGGCATCACCTTCACCGATCTCCTGGCTGGAAGCAAAGACCACTTCCATCGGAACCGTCTCAATCTTGCTGTATTGTTGGGTTACTTTTAATTTTTCATTTCCCCGATACCAGGCCGTTATTGTTCCGCCCTGACGCAGATCAAAAGAATTCTTATAAATGTTTGCTTTTCCATTGTTCACCGTATACAGTACGGTCTCCGCTTTATTTCCCGAAAGAATGGATACCTCACCTGTTGAACTTCTGGCAAAAGAAATTGGGGCATCACCTGCGGTAGCCACCTGTGCTTTGGCCAGGTAGTCATTTTGTCGGACCGGACGGATAATAAATCCTATTGACGTGGGAACAGCTTTCACACGGTCTTTTTCCAATGGAGGCCCTTGACCACAACTATTGCCGCCGAGACCAGTAACCGCAGCGTCCAGGTGCAAATGCACTCCCGAACTCTTTGGTAGCTGATAAGGGTGCGGTGCAAATGTCAATTCCAGTTCGCTGTATTCCAAAGCAGATGTCGCAAGATGTTCTTTCGCAATAAAGATCGCTCCTTGTCCATCCATATTGGTCAGGGATGTCCAGCGCACATCCTCATTATTACTCATATTCTGCGGATTGGGCCATGATACGAACTGATCTTTTACTGTACTTTTATGCAATTCAATAAATTGTGCCGTTTTACGATCCGCATAGTTATTGATCGGGCCACGTCCATAATAGGTATAGTTGCCAAATTCACCCGGCAATTGCAAGGAATAGCCCAGTCTTGCCAATACGACACTTGCATTATTCGAAGTGATACTAGATGACAATTCAATCGAACCATCCTGGTATATCGTCCAGATCTGATTGCTCGTAAACTTGAAATCATCATTGCCAAACGGTTTATCCGTATGCGCTTTGAGGGTATATGTTCCTGATGTTCCACCTAACAATGAAGCACCATAGGGAGCCTGAGACTCGATTGTAAATGCCAAAGCTACTGTCCCGTCTTTCTTCGTATAGCTATTTGAAGACAATACTTTATGTTTTAAGTTGTGTAAGCCCTTTTCAAACCATTGCTGATAAGCCCAGTTATCATTATCAACAGGTGCACGCAATGCATCCAGTTTAGGTCCTTCACCATCACGTATAATTTGCTTGTCAGCATACGCCAAACTATAGATCGACCCAGTCTTATTATCAAATTTTGCGACAAACTGATCCCCCTTCACGACCTGAAGCTCACCTTCCTTGGAAAGTACGGGATTTTTACCTTTGGCAACAGGCGAAATCAACGGTTTATTTTCCGCAGCTTTGACAAACAGCTGCTCTTCCATTTGGACAAAGCCCCTATTTGCCCATGGCTTATCCTCGTTGAGCAAAAATTGAACCTTGACAAAATATTCAGATCCCGCATCCAATTTAGCATATTCGATCGGTAGGACAACTTGTTTTTTCTGGCGCGCTTTGGGTAGATCAGCAGTGGCTATTATACCCGTGCTTTCAGCAACAGCTACTCCATCTTTGAACAGTGACCATTGAACCTGATAGTCACTAAGATCTTTGAAATAGTTTTTATTGAATAGTTCAATTTCTCCCCTTGGAATATCAACGGCCTTAACGCCTACATTTTGATAAACCTTTTTGACCTCATAATATTGAGGTTTGGGTTTCATATCGGCAAAGATCAATCCATTGTTGACGAAAGTACCGTCATTCGGCTTATCCCCAAAATCACCACCATAAGCCAGAAAGCGGTCGCCGGTTTTCTTATCGTAGTAATACATGGCCTGGTCGATCCAATCCCAGATTGCGCCGCCCATAAAGAAGTTGGTCGATTCGATGGCTTCCCAGTAATCAATTAAGTTACCGACAGCATTTCCCATGGAGTGCGCGTACTCAGAAATATGGAAAGGGTACTTCAGCTTGTAGGTTCCTTTGACAGCCCCTCTGACCCAGTCAATGGACGGATACTGATTTGAGCCCATATCTACGATTGCGTTGTTGCGTTCATACTGAACAGGTCTTGAGGTATCTATTTTCTTGATCGCATCATAAGCCGCTGCAAAATTATCTCCGGGACCAGCCTCGTTACCAAGTGACCAGATCACGATGGAAGGATGATTGATGGTGGCATGCACCATTTCAATATTCCGTGCTACATGGGCATTTTTCCATTCAGGAACATGAGAAAGCGATTCCTTTCCATAATAGTATTGATGGCTTTCAATATTAGCCTCATCCTCAAGATAGATACCGTATTTGTCACAGAGGTAGTACCAATAGGGCGGCTCCGGATAGTGTGAATTGCGCACATGATTGATATTAGCACTTTTCATCAGCTTTACCTCGGCTTCCATCTGCTCCCGGGTAACGACTTTTCCATGTTCAGGGTTCGTCTCATGGCGGTTCACACCTTTCAGCTTAACCGTTTTTCCGTTGATGTAGTAATAACGTCCGGCAAGACCAAATTCATCGTCAGATGCCTTGGTATCTTTAATTTCAACCTTCCGAAACCCGACATAAGTGGAAACCGTTTCAACCGTTTTATTTTTCTTGTCCTTTAATTCTGCTATTAAGGTATACCGATAGGGAAGTTCAGCGGACCATTTATCTGGATTTTTGACCGCTAATGTCGCTTCGATGCTATTCGAAGCCTTCGCATCCAACTGTGGAACGACAGCAGACACTTCAGCCTGATCTACCAAGGTATTTTCATCGCTATACAGTTTATTCTTATACAAGGAATAAACAACCATATACCCCTCAGCTTTCTTACTGCCCAAATTACGGACGGTACCCGTAATTTTCAATGCACCATCCTCATAGTAGTCATCCAATGTCGGAATTGCTGCCAGATCACGAATTTGGATCTTGGGTGTTGAAGTCAGGAATACATCGCGAAATATTCCCGGCAAGCGAAACATATCCTGGTCTTCCAAGAATGATGCGTCCGAGCTGCGGTAGACTTCTACCGCCAACACGTTCTCTCCGTCTTTTTTCAAGAAAGGAGAAATATTAAATGAAGCGAGGTTTCTGGAATTTTTTGAAAAGCCAACATATTTGCCATTCACCCAAAGGTAGAAAAATGAGTCTACCCCATCAAAATTGAGAAATACCTCACGACCGTCCCAATCCTTCGGAACGGTAAAATTACGGCGGTATGAACCGACTTCATTACGGTATACATAAGTGGTCCAATCTTGCGGAGGTGTACGCATCACCCCTCCACGCCAGTCATCTACCTTGACCTGGTGTTGAAAAATCACGCGCTGGTTGGTGTAAATAGGCACACCATATTTTAAGCTGCCATCCTTCTGAATACCAAAGATGTTCCAGCTCATTGGAACGGGTACGGACTCCCAGGCATTGACATCATAGTTAGGATCATAAAAATCCTTTGGCCGTTCTTCCGGTGCCTTTACCCAATGGAACTTCCAGGAACCGTTGAGTGAGCGCCAAAAGTTACTATGCTCGGGAAGTACTTTTCTTGCGGTTTCGACGTTTGAAAAGGAAAAGAATGAAGCGTGTGGTAATTCCTTATTGAGGGATAGCAATTGTGGCGATTCCCATTCATTCCCTTTTGGAGATAACATATTTTCATATTGGAAGCCTGCGATAGGAGCCGTGAATGACTGTCCTGTCGTCGAGGTCGAATGAAGGGACAGCAACGAAGCCAGCAAGGTTGAAAAAATAACGGATTTTCTTAACATAATGTATTTAAGCATTTTAGTTCAGGAAACCAAATGTAACTTCATTTAAGAGGAATAACAAGCAGATTATTAAAGCACTCGATTGCGAAACTTTTTCGATACATAGAAAAAGCAGATGATATATCGCTCGACTGAAAATTGAGAAAAAAACAAATGCTTTCGGTTTCAGGGAATAAGCAGTATTTTTGGGCATAGATTTCGCGTTAAACAAATAAAAGTTTACGTTTGAAAATATTTTGGAGATTTTTATTTTTCAAAGGGTTACAATTTAGGCATTAAGGTATTAATAGGTGAGTAAATTCAGTAAATCAGTCCTGCTAGAAAATGATGAGCAAATCATTGAAGGCCTTAAAGAAGGCAATAGCTTGGCGATAGATAGTATCTATAAACGATATTATCCGTCCATAAGCCATATGATACTGCAAAACAATGGAAGTGAGGATGAAGCAAAGGATATTTTTCAGGAAGCTGTGATTGTGCTCTATGATAAAGTTGCCAAAGGCGACTTTGAACTCAGCAGCAAACTAAAAACATATCTTTACTCGATTTGCCGGAGGCTTTGGCTAAAGCAACTCAATCGTGCTGGTTTTGGCAATAGTGACATTAGCGGTTATGAAGACTCTTTATTTGAGGAAGAAGATTTACAACAGCATCAAGAACTTGAGAAAAAGTTTGATCAAATGGAGCTTGCGCTGGAGAAAATGGGTGAACCCTGTAAGACAATCTTACATGATTTCTATATCTTAAACCACTCGATGCAGGACATCTGTGAAAAATTTGGGTATACCAATACAGATAACGCCAAGACTCAAAAGTATAAATGCCTACAACGGCTGAAAAAAATATTTTTTTCAGCAGATTAAAATTTGAGTAACACCATGGGAACAATGAATCAAAGAGAATTTTTCGAATTGGCCGACCAATACCTGCGTGGGGAATTGCCTGCAGCGGAAAAAGCTGCTTTCGAATCTTTTTGTGCCGAAAACCCTTCGTATGCTGCCCAATTACAACAACACCGCGACTTTGTTACCAATATGAAGGAAACTAGCCAAAGGCTTGATTTCAAAAAAGTATTGGCAAACTCAGCCAAGGAATATCATAAACCCCAAGGTAAAACCACGAAAGTGGTTCCGATAAAACAATCTACTGTTATTTCACTTTGGGAACGGATAAAAGCGAGCTCTCTAGTAGCTGCAGTTGTGGCAGTGTTTGCGGTATTTGGCACCTTATGGCTTAGTGGCTATTATAGCAACTTGGAAAAAGCTTCTTCGGATTACAGCGCATTACGTCGCGACATGAATAATGTTAAAAAGAACGTAAATGCACATAACGCTGCGATCCGGGATATGAATGATAACAAGTCGGTTAAAAGTAGCGAGAGCCAATTTGGAGCGACAGGTTTTATGCTAACAACAGATGGCTATGTGGTGACGAATTATCACGTAGTCAGTGGAGCTGACTCCATTTATCTGCAAAATAGCAAAGGAGAATCTTATAAGGCGCAAGTCGTTCATACGGATGCCAGCAAAGATTTAGCAATCCTATACATCGCAGATAAAAACTTTAAAAAGGCTAAAAGCTTGCCTTATACGTTCAAAACATCTACTTCGGATTTAGGAGAAGATATCTACACCATCGGTTTCCCTCGTGATGAAGCGGTATATGGTCAAGGATACTTGAGCTCTTCAACGGGTTATGCGGGTGACACCATTGCTTATCAAATATCCGTTCCTGTCAATCCAGGGAACAGCGGTGGCCCAGTACTGGATAGTAGAGGTAATGTGATCGGTATTATCTCTGGTAAACAACGCGGAATAGATGGCGCTGCTTTTGCCATCAAAACCAAATCAATCATGAATGCGCTTGCTGATATCCCAAGTGACTCATTGACCACAGGCGTTAAAATCAATAAAAAGAATGCTTTGGCAGGTTTACCAAGAACCGAACAAATCAAAAAATTACAAGACTATATTTATATGGTTAAGGTCTATTAAGATCGAATCTTATACTATAAAAAGGCGGAACGTAAGTACCGCCTTTTTCTTTTTTGTCACAGTGGTGATAGCTTACCCCCGTGATTTCTATGTAAAAGTGGGTTATTTCACAGAGAAACCTCTCACGTAGAATAAAAGATGCCCTAAGTATAAAAAGAAGATAAGAGGACACAAAAAATGGAGTGTCTTCTCTTCTCGGACACTCCATTTTCATGTATAAGAATTTTAACTAAATTATTATAAATTAGGTTGCGGAGTTGTTCTCAGATAAGGCTTGATCTCCTTAAATCCTTTTGGAAATTTTGCGGGAATATCTTCGGTCTTGATAGCAGGCACAACAATAACATCCTCTCCATGCTTCCAATCAGCAGGTGTAGCAACTTGATAGTCTGCAGTGAGTTGTAACGAATCTATCACCCGTAAGATCTCATCAAAATTACGCCCTGTAGAGGCTGGATAAGTCAAGGTCAATTTTATCTTTTTATCCGGGCCAATAATGAAAACCGAGCGCACGGTAGCGGTGACTGAAGCATTCGGATGAATCATATCGTAAAGCTCAGAAATATGATGGTCTTCATCGGCAATAACCGGAAAATTCACCTCAGTTTGCTGCGTTTCATTGATATCCTTGATCCAGTTCAGGTGATCATTTACATTGTCCACACTTAATGCAATCGCTTTGACACCCCTTTTATCAAATTCAGACTTCAATTTCGCAGTACGTCCCAACTCTGTTGTACATACCGGTGTATAATCAGATGGATGTGAAAAGAATACCACCCAGCTATCTTTAATATAATCGTGAAAATCTATTTCACCGATTGTCGTTTGCGCTTTAAAATTTGGCGCTTCGTCTCCTAATCTTAAACTCATAATCTTATCATTTAAATATGTTCAAAACTACATACTCTACAAATATAGTAGATTAAATTTAGCAAACAAATAATTCCCCGCTTTTTTAGATTCAAATGAAAAAACCGGTTCTATATACTATGCAAGCATAATATATATTTTGTATATTTGGGTGTAAGCTAGCTTCTAACAAGTGGCAAAAATTAGCTCCACAGGCATAAGGTCAAATATTTTGAAACGATTTGTACAAAAGGTCGCACGAATAAGTTATAAACCATAAAATTGAGATAACATGAACTTTGAACTAAGCGAAGAACATAAAATGATCCGTGATGCAGCGCGGGAGTTTGCTCAGGAACTAAAAGCAGGTGTCATACAACGGGATGAAGAAGCTCAATTTCCAGCAGATTTTGTCAAACAAATGGCCGAACTTGGCTTTATGGGTATCATGACGCCTGAAGCTTATGGCGGGGCGGGAATGGATACCCTAGCCTATGTACTTGTATTGGAGGAGATCGCCAAGATTGATGCATCTGCAGCCGTTATTGTTTCAGCACATAATTCGTTGGTGCTTTATGGCCTCAATGCATTTGGAACCGAAGAACAAAAACAAAAGTATCTGGTTCCATTGGCTAAAGGGGAAAAATTGGGTGCGTTTGCTCTCTCAGAGCCAGAAGCTGGGTCGGACGCATCTTCACAACATACAACAGCCGAAGACAAAGGTGATCACTACCTGCTGAACGGTACGAAAAACTGGATTACAAATGGTGGTCACGCCGACATCTACCTAGTCATTGCACAAACTCATCCAGAAAAAGGTCATAAAGGAATCAATGTATTAATTGTTGAAAAAGGATTACCGGGATTCAGCATTGGACCAAAGGAAAATAAATTGGGAATTCGAAGTTCGGATACACATTCGCTATTATTTTCGGACGTTAAAGTACCAAAAGAAAATCGAATTGGTGAGGATGGCTTTGGATTTAAATTTGCCATGAAAACGCTCGATGGTGGCCGTATAGGCATTGCTGCACAAGCATTAGGCATTGCTGCTGGAGCATACAGCCTTGCTTTGACCTACTCCAAAGAGCGCAAGACATTTGGAAAGCCGATTTCAGAACATCAGGCCATTCAGTTTAAACTTGCCGACATGGAAGTGGATATTGAAACAGCCAGGCTGTTGACCTATAAAGCGGCATGGACGAAAGATCAGGGTCTGCCGTACGGAAAGGAGGCTGCCATGGCCAAACTACATGCCTCCGAAGTTGCGATGAAACATACCATCGAGGCTGTTCAGGTGCATGGTGGCTATGGCTATGTGAAAGAATACCATGTCGAACGATTAATGCGCGACGCCAAGATCACGCAGATCTACGAGGGAACGTCCGAAATACAACGCTTGGTCATCGCACGGGAAATTTTGCGATAAAGGTGATAAGATGATTAAGAAAGCATGTCCACTCATAAAAAATGGACTTGCTTTTTTATTGATTATTCAATTTACCATCTATCATCGACAGGTACTGATAATCCTGAAAAGAAAAACTCGCCGTCTCAGTCATCGCCAAATTTAAGATGAGCTTTGCTTTCCGCAATAAATTCTGCTGTTCTTCACCTTGTGCATTCAACCCATCAAAGAGGAAGGTCAATGCCAATGGATGTAGCTGCTGTGCCTGCAAATCTTCTTTTGAGTAGGACGTAAGTTCATCGTCAGAAAGCTTCAGGTAAAAATCCCGGTCTTTTTCAAAAAACTTTTGATAAGCATCTGCAAATAAAGCCGGATCACTAGGCTCGGCAAAAGCATCATAACCTTCTTCGATCCAAATGCGAAGAAATTTTCCGATATCTTCAACCCAACGCACCATTAAATCTTTTTTAAAACTTACTCCCATTTTGAAATCTATTATCGGATCTGTCCATTTCCACGGACAATCCACTTTTCAGTAACCAATTTTTCCAATGCAAAGGGGCCACGCGCATGCAGTTTTTGTGTTGAAATACCTATTTCGGCTCCCAATCCAAATTCCCCGCCATCTGTAAAACGTGTGGATGCATTCGCATAGACCGCTGCCGCATCCACAGCATTTAAAAATCGCTCGATTGCCAATTCATTCGAAGATACGATACACTCCGAATGTTTTGACGAATATTTGTCAATATGCTCAAGTGCTTCATCCAGTCCATTGACTGTTTTTATCGAACACTTCAAATCTAGAAATTCTCTTCCAAAATCCACTTCTTCCGCCGCCACTAAATTTGAAAATCTTTGCTGCTCCAATAGCTTAAATGCAAAGGAATCCGCAAATACCTCCACTGCAGCATTTTCAAGATAAGGCGCCAACTTAATTAAAAAATCTGCTGCCACATCCTGATCTACTAAAACTGTGTCCAAAGAATTACACACCGATGGTCTTGAGATCTTGGCATTGGCCACAATCTTTGCTGCCATTTCGAGATCGGCAGTGTTATCCACATAGGTGTGGCATACACCAGCTCCGGTTTCAATAACAGGAACCTTTGCATTTGCCCGGACAAAATCTATCAAAGACTGTGAACCGCGCGGAATAATAATATCAACATATTTGGTTGCCTCCAGCAATTCCGATACGTGCTTACGGTCGACGGGCAACAATTGGACGATATCTTTTGTGACCCCCTGTCGTTCCAAGACGCCATGAATGACGTTCAACAAAGCCTCATTTGTATATAATGCATCGGAGCCACCTCTCAACAAACAAACATTGCCCGATTGGAGGCAAAGGGCTGCGACATCTATCGTTACATTTGGACGGGACTCATAGATTACCCCAACAACACCGAGCGGAACAGTAATTTTCTCGATTTCCAGTCCATTGGGCAGTACTTTTTTAAGCAACAGCTGATCAGTGGGATCCGTCAGATTGGCGATTTGTTTTACACTATCAGACAGGGCCTGCAAGCGCCCCGTATTTAATAGAAGACGATCCTTTTTGGGATCTTCATCATCCATACGATCCAAATCCATTTTATTGGCATGCAGGATAAGTGCTTCTTTTTCAATAAGTGCCGCTGCGATGGCATCTAAAGTTGTCTTTTTGGCCTCAGGGGCAAATTGTTGCAAGAACTGCTTCGCCTTCGCTGCCGACTTCAGTTGTTCGATTATTGATTCACTCATAACAATACGATATCATTTGCATGCGCAATTTCTAAATTCTTTTTACTGGATTGGGATAATAAGGACGAATCCATTTTTGCACGGGCCACGGCCACCGTCAGACCTTCGAGATTCACTATGTTCAACACCTCTCCTTTCTCAAAATGTTCGACAATGCGGGTGACGCCAACAGCCAATAAGCTTTTATGTTTTAATAAAGCCTCCTCGGCACCACGATCGACCATCAACTCACCTTTAATTAGGCTCCCACTCGCCAACCATTTTTTTCGCGAGGAGATCTTTTTGCTCTCAGGCAAGCACAGCGTGCCCGTCTCATGTTTGATGGCTTTTGTGATCGCATCTTCAGTCTGCATGCTAAAAATAACAACCTCGATGCCCATCTGATTGGCAAGACGGGCAAAATTCAATTTGGAGGTCATCCCGCCTAATCCTACAGCGGACTTATCCTTTCTTGCTAATCCCAAGATCCCCCGATCAATGGTATCGATCGTTTCTATAATTTTATTATTTGCATCCAGCACGCCCGGAACAGAGGTACTAAACAATAATTTTTCAGCCCCAAATCCAACGGCAATCAGCGTTGCCAGTTCATCGTTATCCGAAAACTTCAACTCTTTATTACTCACTACATCATTTTCATTTGCTACCGGGATAACATTGTTGCGCCATAGTTCCTCATAAGTGCTCTTTAACTGGAGAAACTGGTCTCGATTGGAAAAATGATGCCTTTCACATAAGCTTTGCGCCAATGAAATCTTGAAAGGCCTGAAATAAGTTGAATACGTATTAATCAATATCGGATTCCCAATAGCAGCTGCGGCTTTCCGCTCCGACAGCGTGCCTGTGTAACTGGGGAGGAAACGCTTGCCGGCAGCAACAGCACCCGAAGATACCAGGACAATATTGTATTTCTTCTGTAAAGAAGCAATCTGTCGGGCAATCTCCAAAACAATACGTTCATCAACTTCTCCCTCTTTCGTGGTAATAGAAGCCGATCCAAATTTGACAACGAGAATAGGCTTTTTCATTGTAAGTATGCTTTAGTTTAGATTAAAGCTCTAATTTACTGAGAAGAATTTGATTTTTGCAAAATATGTTAATATTTGAACAATTTTAAGCAAATAAATGTAACCTGTTTTTATGATTGTTAAACATATCGAACGAAGATTTGAAAGCAAAAAGAGGAGGCCAGAATGTAAATTCGTTCTCCCTGAGAATCAAATCTATGAGATGATATTAGGAACACCTGCAAGATTAAATAAAAGTAGGGCTGCCCAAGAAGGTTGGATAGCCCTAAATAATTCAGTTGCTAATTTTACGACGGAAAGCGTTCATCATAAAGCTTCTCCAAAGAGAACATTTCGTCGCGGTATTTTGCTGCTTCCAAGAAATCCATTTCTTTCGCTGCTTTGTCCATTTTCTTGCGAACATTATCGACGGCCTTCTTCAGATCTTTTTCACTCAGGTACTGCATGACAGGATCAGCAGCAATAACTTGTGTAGGATCTGGCTCAACATAAATCTTTGGCTCAATTCCCGAGAAATCGGCAACAGAGGTTTGCTCCAGGATCTCTTCCCTCGTCTTACCTACCGTTCGAGGAGTGATGCCATGTTCAATATTATAGTTCATTTGCTTATCCCGTCGACGATTTGTTTCGTCTATTGTTACACGCATACTATCCGTCATTCTATCCGCGTACATAATAACCCGTCCTTTATCATTCCGGGCAGCACGCCCAATCGTTTGGATTAACGAGCGTTCCGAGCGTAGAAAACCTTCCTTATCAGCGTCAAGAATAGCCACAAGTGTCACTTCAGGCAAATCCAATCCTTCCCGAAGCAAATTCACACCTACCAAAATATCAAACTCACCCAAACGCAATCCCCGTAAAATCTCCACTCGTTCCAGGGTTTTAATTTCGGAGTGTATATAACGCACTTTCAAGTTTAGCTTGGTCATATATTTGGATAACTCCTCTGCCATCCGTTTGGTCAGCGTCGTCGCTAAGATACGGCCACCCTCTTTGATTGTCTTGTCGACCTCCTCTAAGAAATCATCTACCTGATTGATAGCTGGACGGACCTCAATAACAGGATCCAATAATCCGGTTGGACGGATGACCTGCTCAACAACAACACCTTCTGTCTGTTGCAGTTCATAATCTCCAGGGGTAGCAGACACATAAATAGTTTGATTGGTCAACGATTCAAATTCCGGGAAATTGAGTGGCCTATTATCCAACGCTGCTGGCAATCTAAAACCATGCTCTACCAAAGATACTTTGCGTGAACGGTCACCACCATACATAGCCCTTAACTGAGGCAAAGTAACATGGCTTTCATCAATAACAAGTAGGTAGTCCTCAGGAAAATAATCCAGCAGACAGAATGGACGCATCCCTGGCTTTCTACCATCAAAGAATCTAGAATAATTTTCTATGCCTGAACAATAGCCCAGTTCGCGCATCATTTCCAGATCGTAATTCACCCGTTCTTCCAAACGTTTGGCTTCCAACATCAGTCCCTCTTCTTCCAGTTGCGTCTTACGATGCATTAATTCATCCTGGATAGCCCAAACCGATTCTTTGAATTTTTCCTTCGGCGTAACGAAAAGGTTCGCAGGGAAAAGCGCTAAATCTTCCATTTTATTTAAGGTCTTGCCGGATATGGGATCGATCTCACTCAATTCATCAATTTCATCGCCAAAAAACGAAATACGGATTGCAAAATCCAGGTAAGCCGGATATACATCGACGGTATCACCCTTCACGCGAAATGTACCACGCTTAAATTCGGTTGTTGTTCTGGAATAGAGTATCTCAACCAATTTATGTAAAAAAGCATTCCGGGCTATTGTCATCCCAACACCAAAACGAAAAATTGAGCGGGAAAAATCTTCTGGATTTCCCATACCATAGATACAGGACACCGAAGAGACCACAACTATATCCCGCCGTCCTGACATCAATGATGAAGTCGTTGCTAATCGCAGCTTTTCTATTTCCTCATTGATCGCCAAGTCTTTTTCGATATAGGTATTTGTAGAAGCTATAAATGCTTCCGGCTGATAATAATCATAGTAAGAAACAAAATAATTGACCGAATTATTTGGGAAGAACTGTTTAAATTCACCATATAGCTGCGCCGCTAATGTTTTATTATGACTTAATATTAGGGTCGGTTTCTGCGTTTCTTGAATTACATTGGCTATAGTAAATGTTTTACCAGATCCCGTAACCCCCAGGAGCGTCTGATATTGCTCACCCTGTTCAACACCTGCTACCAATTCTTTGATTGCCTCTGGCTGATCACCCGTCGGCCTGTATTCTGATGTCAATTCAAATTTCATACAAATCCTATTTCTTAAAGAAAACTATTTCGGTCTTTCGGTAAACATCTCAGCAGGTGTATCCCTAAATTTCTGCTTAAAAATTCGTCACGCTAACACCATGATGTAATCTATTCATATTGCGATTTTGCAACATGTGGTCTAGGGCCATATTTTAGATGGTCTACACACAAATTTACTAATTTTTTTACCATTTTATAGCAAACTATATTATGCGGCAGATGTTATTACTTTCAGTTGATTATTTACTATCTTTAGCTTAAACTGAACTAGCACTCACGTCATGGTCACTATTCTATCTACTCAAAATAGCATTGCAAATCATTTTATTGCAGAATTGCGAGACGTCACTATCCAACGGGACCGCATGCGATTCCGTCGAAACTTAGAGCGACTCGGAGAAGTATTTGCTTATGAGATCAGTAAAACCATGGCTTTTAAACCGGTGGAAGTTGAAACACCATTGGGGGTGGCCAGGACACATCTGCTAATGGAACAGCCGGTATTGGCTACCATTCTAAGGGCTGGACTTCCATTCCATCAAGGTTTATTGAATATCTTCGACCAAGCCGATAATACGTTTATCGCGGCGTATCGACACACGAAAAAAAGCGGTGAGTTTGAAGTTCATAAAGAGTATGTGAACACACCGAATTTAGATAATAGAACAGTGATCATCGTCGATCCTATGCTAGCGACAGGAAGGAGTCTGGTCTTATGCTGTAAAGACCTTTTAGCAGAATATGAGATCAAGGAGTTGCATATTGTTGCTGCCATTGCGTCGGAAGAAGGATTAAACCATGTTAAAGCTTTTGTCCCTACCGCAAATATCTGGGTCGGAGACGTCGACAACGAATTGACCACTAAAGCTTATATCGTTCCCGGTCTTGGCGATGCAGGAGATCTGGCCTATGGTGAAAAACTTCATTAATGTGGATAATTATTTAAAATTAAATTAACACTTAGCTCATTGAAATTCAGTAAATTTATATCAATGATGAAGTTTAATTTTTTTATATCTAATTTATACCGCTATGAGATGGCAAAAATACAATGGCGAATCCATTCGCTCCACGATTTTCGATGCTGTTGAGGAAGTCATTAAACGAGAAGACGCCTTAGGGAACAAGCTCAAGGTTTATATCGGCACCGATTCCCAAGTCAAAAGAGGAATCATCGACTTCGCCACCGTCATCGTCTTTCTCAGAGAACATAAAGGTGGGTTTATGTTTATCCAACGAGACAAAAGGCATCATCGAATGAGTATCAAGGAACGGATGCTACTCGAAGTCCAAAAATCCATCGACATCGCCTACCAACTCTGCCCCCTCCTCGAAAAACACAAAGTAGACCTCGAAGTCCACGCCGACATTAACACCAATCCAAATTTTCAGTCAAATGTAGCTCTCAAGGAAGCCATGGGGTATATTATGGGTATGGGATTCGTCTTTAAGGCCAAACCAGAGTCTTTTGCAAGCACCAATTGTGCCAATAAGCAGGTGCAGTAGTTGACTGTTGGGCAGACTTCGTATATTTAGGTGTAATTTTTAACACACCAAATGCAGGATTTTTTTCAGCAGATTGTCAGTCAATTTGCCCAGACCACTTGGCTCGAATGGTTAGGTACGCTAACCGGCTTCCTTTGTGTATATTTGGCCGCAAAGCAAAATATATGGAACTGGCCCATTAGCATCATCAGCGTGATCTCCTATGCCATTCTTTTTTATGATGCAAGGCTCTACGGCGACACCTTATTGCAGTTTTATTTTCTATCCACGGCAGTTTATGGTTGGTATTACTGGTTTAAGCGAAAGGAGGAGAATAAAAAACCTATTGTTAAAGCCAATAACGTTCAATTGGTGCTAAGCATCCTCGCTATCATCTGCTTGACGGCCGCAATTGGCTATCTTCTGGACAGTAAGACAAACTCTGATGTACCTTATATCGACGCATTTTGCACCGCTATCAGTTTTATCGCTCAATTTCTAATGACGAGAAAAATCCTCCAAAACTGGCTTCTTTGGGTTTTTGTTGACATCTGCTACATCCCCCTTTATGTACACAAGCAACTTATGTTAACTGCAGTATTGTATTTCGTATTCGCCATTATCGCTTGGAAAGGTTATCGGGATTGGCAAAAAACCTATAAAAATTTTGCGTAATATTGCCTATCAAAAAGATAGATGTGGGAAAAGAGTTAATAAAAATTGCTGTCGTTGGACCCGAGTCTACAGGAAAGTCAACCATGGCACAGTATCTTGCTAAAAAATTTCAAACCGTATGTGTACCGGAGTATTCACGCTATTATTGTCAAAGCCTCAATAATAAATACACATTGCAGGATGAGGTAAATATGTTTTATGGACAGGTCGCCTTGGAGGAAGCACTCGTTCCCTTAGCAAAGGGGAGTATCCTGATCTGTGACACCACTTTTATGACAGTAAAAATTTGGTCTGACCATCTATTCAAACATACCCCAAAAGAAGTCACGGATAAAATACAACAACATCCCTATGATCTCTATTTACTGATGGATATCGACCTTCCCTGGCAAGACGATCCCTTAAGAGATTTTCCGGAGCAACGAGAACACTTTATGGAGGTATGGAAAACGGAATTAAATGCTGTCAATGGTCAATATCACATTATCTCAGGCGAGGGACAGCAGCGACTGGAAAATGGCTTAGCAGCTGTTAACGATTTTCTGACATTGATTTGAGACAAGCACCTTGACGAGACTGCCTTTTACAACTATATTTGTAATGTAAAGTATTGCGTTAGGCCACTGATTAAAATTGAAAGCCTTGCAATACCAGAAGTGAATTAGAATATTAACATTTTTACTTAAGAAATAATGTATCCAGAATATTTAGTAGCTCCAATGCGTCAAGAGTTAGTTGATGCGGGATTCGAAGAATTAAAAACTCCAGAAGCAGTTGACAATGCTATCGCTTCAGAGGGAACAGTTTTTGTTGTTGTAAACTCCGTTTGTGGTTGTGCAGCAGCAAATGCGCGCCCAGCGGCAAAAGCTGCTGTAAAAAATGAAAAACATCCTGCAAAATTGGTTACCGTTTTCGCAGGTATGGAAACTGATGCTGTTAATAAAGCACGTAATTACATGCTGCCTTACCCCCCATCTTCACCTGCAATGGCATTGTTCAAAGATGGTAAGTTGGTACACATGATTGAAAGACATATGATTGAAGGTCGCCCGGCACAAATGATTGCTGACAATTTGGCTGCTGCATTTGACGAGTACTGTTAATCCGTATTTTGATTTTTGAATTAAAAAGGCTGTCCGAGTTATTTGGATAGCCTTTTTTGCGATTAAACAGTCATGGCTTCATCTAGCCGCCTTCGCCTTCCATCCTTATAAGCTTCTCTTTATTATTCGCTCACTTTAGATTTTAGGTGATTAATATTTTAAAGAAAGATTCATCCATGTAAGCGCTTTTTTCTATTTTTAGCATTATGAAAAATTTTCCAATTATTCCTTTCTTCTTTTGCTTCATCTTCTTCGCTTGTTCTCCGCAGGAGAAAATAGATCTCATTGTGTACAATGCGCAAGTCTACACCGTAGATTCCACATTCAGTACAGCGCAAGCATTTGCAGTCAAGGATGGGAAATTTATCGCAATCGGTTCGAACGCCGAAATCCAGCGGAAGTACGAGGCCAAGGAAAAAATAGACGCTGATGGAAAAGCCATTTATCCGGGGTTCTATGACGCACACGCACATTTATTTGACGAAGCCGAACTGATGGATCAGGTCGATCTCAATGGAGCTGATTCTTTTGAAGAAGTGATTCAACGAGTTAAAAATTATCAACAGAAGAATCCCAATAAAACTTGGCTTATCGGGGGCGGCTGGGACCAAAATCGCTGGAAAGACAAATCCTTTCCTACGAAAGAGTTGCTGGATAGCGCTTTTCCAGACATACCGGTGTATTTAATCCGTGTTGACTATCATGCCGCCGTGGCGAACTCCAAAGCCCTGGAATGGGCTAAATTGACAAGCATTCCCAGTATTCATGGTGGTGTTGTCGGCGGTAGCAACAATAGACCGAATGGCCTGCTGATCGACAATGCGATGGATCTGGTCAACAAAGCAATACCAGTCCCTGATGAAGAAGAATATTTGAGAATGCTCAAACGAGCACAAGATTCGCTACTTTCTGTCGGACTTACTTCCATTGTAGATGCGGGCTTATCAAAAGAAAGACTCGACCTCTTAAAAAAATATTATCAGGATGGGGAATTGAAATTTAGGGATTATGCGATGATCCTTGGCAACCCCAAAAATATCACTTCATCTATTGCAGCGGGTTTTTACGAAACGGACCGTCTTGAAATAAAGTCTTTCAAATTACTGGCAGATGGTGCATTAGGCTCAAGGGGCGCCTGCCTCCTCGCTCATTATCATGATGCACCTACCCATGGATTTCTCTTGCATAGCCCTGCGGAATATGAAGAGATGATCAAACAGATTGCCGCAAGTAATTTCCAGGCGAATACCCATGCGATCGGCGATTCAGCCAATCGGATTATCCTGGATATCTATGGTAGATACCTACAGCCGCATACGGACCGCAGATGGCGCATTGAGCATGCACAGATTATCTCGCCGGAGGATTTCGATAAATTCAAAAAATTCCAGATTATTCCCTCGGTACAGCCTACCCACGCCACATCCGATATGTATTGGGCAAAAGACCGTCTGGGAGCAGAACGTATGAAAGGAGCCTATGCATACAAGCACCTCTTAAAAGAATATGGCAAACTCGCTTTAGGGAGTGATTTCCCTGTTGAACATTTCAATCCGCTATATGGTTTTCACGCAGCTGTAGCACGCGTCGATAAAAAAGGCTATCCAGATCAGGGTTTCCAAATGCAGGATGCCATCAGTCGAGAAGATGCATTGCGTGGAATGACGATCTGGGCAGCATACTCTTGCTTCCAGGAGAAAAAACGGGGAAGCATAGAAACTGGCAAAGACGCCGATTTTGTCATCCTAGCGAAAGACATTCTCAAAATACCAAATGAACAACTGCGCAACGTAAAAACTTTACGCACCGTCATTGCCGGGGAAACGGTTTTTAAACGCTAAGGACCGGTTATTTTTACCCAGCAACAGTACCTGCTTGCTTATTCAGATTCAACAAAAAAGTTCAGTAAAAATTACGATAAAAAAGCCTGCGTGAAATAATTACGCAGGCTTTTATTATGTTAATATGAAAACAGATCCTGTTTTCTACAAAGTCAAATTATTCAACAACTATTATTGCATATCAAACAAATGCTTTTCAGCATGATAAGACGAACGTACCAACGGCCCAGATTCAACATATTTGAAGCCCATTTCCAAGCCTATTTTTTGATATTTTTCAAATTGAGCAGGTGTAACAAATTCAATAACAGGATGATGTGCTTTTGTAGGCTGCAAATATTGACCAAGCGTCAAAATATGAACCCCTACATTATATAAATCCTGCATGGCCTCGATTACATCTTCTTCCGTTTCGCCAAGGCCAAGCATAATACCTGACTTTGTCCGAAGACCTGCTTCCGAAATCCGACGCAAACATTCTAAAGAACGATCATATTTCGCCTGGATACGTACTTCTCTAGTCAGACGACGTACAGTCTCCAAGTTGTGTGATACAACTTCCGGACGAACAGCAATGACGCGATCGAGATTGTCCCACTGGCCTTTAAAATCTGGTAATAACGTCTCCAAAGTTGTCTCTGGGCTCTCTCTACGGATGGCATTAATTGTTTCCGCCCAAATTGTCGAACCACCATCTTTCAGATCATCACGGTCAACAGAAGTGATGACACAGTGTTTTACCTGCATCAGCTTCACTGAATTCGCAACCCTGTTGGGTTCATCCAAATCGACCGCCAAAGGACGACCTGTTGCCACCGCGCAAAACGAACATGAACGTGTACAGATATTCCCTAATATCATAAAGGTCGCTGTTCCAGCCCCCCAACATTCACCCATATTTGGGCAATTTCCACTCTCACAAATCGTATGTAATTTGTGCTCATCTACAAGACTTCTGACATGTCTATACTCTTTACCAACAGGCAATTTGACACGCAACCAATCTGGCTTGCGTTGTGCAGGAGTTGCCGGAATAACTGGAAGTTCAATCATACAACAAAGTTAACGATTAAAAATGTAATTTCTATCCGGCAATTTGTTGGATTTATATCATAAAAACTTATCGAATGACAGCAATAATAGTATAATGAAACAAAAATTAGGATATTTGTGTTGATTATCTATTGATCTAAATACTTTACTATGCGATTGAGTCAATCCTTATCCCTTTTGTTGCTTGGGGGAGCTTGCTTTTTTAGTGCACAGGCCCAAACGAATTTTGATATCATTCCCAAGCCATCCAGGGTAACCGTAGCTACCGGAATATATAACATCCCAGCACAGCTCTCCGTTATTGTTTCCGATGATTTCCAGGCTGCGGCGCAATTGCTTACCGAGCACCCCGCAATCAAAGGCTTAACCCTTGAGGTGCTAAAGAAAAATAAAAAAGCACCAAAAGAAGGTTTTCGTATTATCAAAGCTGTTGATACAGACAACCTGAGCAAAAATGCCTATTCGATTCAAATTGATGAAAAAGGTCTTTTGCTTAAAGCTTGGGATACGCCGCAGGCCATCAATGGAATCTATACCTTGATTCAGTTGGGTTACCTACAAACTGACCCCAGCCAAATAGCATTTGCGACAATCGTTGATGAGCCTCGTTTTTCCTACCGTGGGCTTCATTTGGATGTTTCCCGTCATTTTATGCCACTTTCTTTCGTAAAGAAATATATCGACATCATGGCTATCTATAAGTTCAACAACTTTCATTGGCATTTGACCGATGGCGCTGGTTGGCGACTAGAGATTAAAAAATATCCGGAGTTAACACAAAAGGCTGGCTGGCGTACACATGCCCATTGGAAAGATTGGTGGAACAATGGACGTCAATATGTAGAAAAAGGGAATCCAAATGCAAGTGGTGGCTTCTATACACAGGAAGAAGCCCGCGAACTGGTAGACTACGCTGCCCGAAAAGGCATCAATGTCATTCCTGAAATAGAAATGCCCGGACACTCGGAAGAAGTACTGGCCGTGTATCCCGAACTCTCCTGTTCGGGTAAACCCTACAGCCAGGGTGAGTTTTGCATCGGAAATGAAAAGACTTTTGAGTTCCTAAAAAACGTACTGGATGAAGTACTCACCATATTCCCTTCCCAATACATCCATATTGGCGGAGACGAAGCCGAAAAGAAACATTGGGAAAAATGTCCAAAAGACCAAGCCCTGATGCAGAAGGAAGGTTTAAAATCAGTAGATGAATTACAAAGTTATGCCATCAAGCAAATGGATTTATACCTGCAATCAAAGGGCCGAAAGCTTATCGGCTGGGATGAAATCTTGCAAGGCGGTCTGACTGAAGGTGCCACGGTCATGAGCTGGCGCGGCGAAGACGGTGGAATAAATGCGGCAAATGCCGGCCATGATGTCATTATGACTCCCGGTTCACATCTGTATTTTGATTCTTATCAGACCGATCCAAGGACACAACCCGAAGCAATTGGCGGATACCTAACCCTTGATAAGGTATATGCCTATGACCCTATTCCAAACGCGATACAAGGGGACAAGGCGAAACACATCCTGGGTGCACAAGCTAATATTTGGACAGAATATGTGCCGACGACAGAGCACGTTGAATATATGGTATTTCCACGTGCCTTGGCCTTATCTGAAGTCAATTGGACAAATAAAGACGCAAAAAGCTGGCCGGACTTCCAGAGAAGATTACAATCTCACTATAAGTTAATGCAGGAGCTAAATCTAAATTATTATCGCCCTTCCTTCAATGTCGCTTATACAGCTTCTTATAATGCGATTAAAAACAACAACAAGATTACGCTTACGACGGAGCAGCTTAAAACAGATCAGATCCGATATACTATTGATGGAAGTGAGCCTACGATTCAGTCCACCCCCTATACCGGCCCATTTGAGCTAAGTGCAACAGGACACATCAATGCCGCATATTTTCAGGATTCTATCAAAATCGGTCCTACATTATCATTTAATATTGATATTCACCGCGCTATTGGTAAAAAAGTAACTTACAATACGCAATGGTCTGGATATCCAGCACAAAAAGATTCAACATTGACAAACGGAATTATGGGGGGGCTCTCCTACCATGATGGCCAATGGCAGGGTTTTACGAGTCCGATTGATGTTGTCGTTGATTTGGAACGAAGAGAAGAAATCCATCTCGTTGCCATGAATTTTATGCAAATGATTGGGCCTGGGGTTTATATGCCTGGGGAAATGGAAGTTCTGGTTTCTGACAATGGGCGTACATTCCGTTCAATAGGAACTGTGAAAAACGATGTATCCGACAACGAATCAAAATTGACGTTCAAACGGTTTGAATTGAAACTTGATAAAGTGCAACAGGCACGTTATATAAAGGTCAAGGCCAGCAATCCGAAAAAAGGGTATTTATTTACAGATGAAATCATTGTTTATTAACAAAAAATAAGCTATTCCTAATAATAGTTGGATAACTTACTCCTCACGTTTTCCAACTATTATTACTATTTTCGAGCCTACTTCTACAACAACAGTCATTTATTTTGAAATATTCTTAAAATAAATACTTAATTTTCAAAATTTAAAATGTAACTTTGCACTCCGACAAAGCAGTCGGAATGACCCTTCCCCATGAGCTATTTTTGATTGTCTTTGCTCAGATTTACAATAGGAAATTTAATTTTTTGAACTAGATATAATGCCAAGAAACACTTCCATTAAGTCGGTTTTAATCATCGGATCAGGTCCCATCGTTATCGGTCAAGCTTGTGAATTTGATTATTCTGGATCTCAAGCATCCCTTTCATTGAAAGAAGAAGGTATTGAAGTATCCATCATCAACTCAAACCCTGCAACAATCATGACGGACAAAGTTGTTGCAGACAATGTCTATTTACTTCCATTAACTTGCGAAAGTATCGAAGAGATATTGCAAAAACATAACATTGACGCAGTACTTCCTACCATGGGTGGCCAGACCGCTTTGAACTTATGTATCGAAGCTTCCAACCTGGGCCTTTGGGAAAAATACAACGTAAAAGTTATCGGTGTTGATGTTGCTGCCATTGAAAAAACTGAAAACCGTGAAGAATTCCGTCAATTAATGGTTGATATTGGTGTGGGTGTTGCAACTTCAAAGATTGCAAACTCATTCCTGGAAGGTAAAGAAGCAGCACAAGAAATTGGTTACCCCCTTGTTATACGTCCTTCCTACACCTTAGCTGGTACAGGAGGTGGATTTGTACACAGAAAAGAAGATTTCGATGCCGCTTTGAACAGAGGGTTGCATGCTTCGCCAACACACGAAGTTTTGGTAGAACAGGCGGTATTGGGCTGGAAAGAATTTGAGTTAGAATTGCTTCGCGATACCAACGATAATGTCATTATCATCTGTACAATTGAAAATTTCGATCCAATGGGTATCCATACGGGAGATTCGATCACAGTTGCACCAGGAATGACGTTATCGGACAAATGTTATCAAGATATGCGGAATCAAGCGATCTTAATGATGCGTTCAATCGGTACATTTGCAGGTGGATGTAACGTTCAATTCTCCGTAAATCCAGAAAATGAAGAAATCATCGCGATCGAAATCAACCCACGCGTATCTCGCTCGTCGGCTTTAGCATCAAAAGCAACGGGGTACCCAATTGCAAAAATTGCCGCTAAATTAGCGATCGGATATAACCTAGATGAGTTGCAGAATCAGATCACGAAAACAACTTCAGCGTATTTCGAACCAACATTAGATTACGTTATCGTGAAAATCCCGCGTTTCAACTTTGATAAATTTAAAGGAGCAAACAAGGAATTAGGCCTGCAAATGAAAGCGGTAGGTGAAGTCATGGCAATCGGCCGGACATTTATCGAAGCTTTACAGAAAGCATGTCAATCATTGGAGACAGGCCGCGCTGGCCTAGGTGCTGATGGCCGTCAATGGAGAAACCTGGACGAGATCATGGATAGCCTTGAGCATCCAAGCGGTGACCGTCTATTCCATATCAAAGATGCATTCGAATTAGGTGTTCCTTTAGAATCAATTCGTAAGGCAACACGTATCGACAAATGGTTCTTAGTACAGATCCAAGAATTAGTACATCTGGAGCAAGAGTTACGTCGTTATCAATTAAATAACATCCCACGTGATTTCTTCATGACCTTAAAACAAAAAGGGTATTCAGATGTTCAGATTGCTTGGTTATTGGGTAACGTAACCGAAGATCAGGTATATGACCGTCGTAAGGAGCTTGGCATCAACCGTGTTTACAAGATGGTAGATACTTGTGCTGCTGAATTCCCTGCGCAGACCCCATACTACTATTCGACATTCGAAGAAGAAAACGAATCCATTTCTTCAGACAAAAAGAAAATCATCGTTTTAGGTTCAGGTCCAAACCGTATTGGTCAAGGTATCGAGTTTGATTACTCCTGTGTACACGGATTATTAGCTGCGAAAGAGTGTGGTTATGAAGCAATCATGGTGAACTGTAACCCTGAGACTGTATCTACGGACTTCAACATGGCCGATAAATTATACTTCGAGCCTGTATTCTGGGAACATGTACGTGAGATCATCGAATTGGAAAAACCAGAAGGCGTTATCGTTCAATTGGGTGGACAAACAGCACTTAAAATGGCTGAGCGCTTAGAGCAACTTGGCGTGAAAATTATCGGTACATCATTCGAGAATATGGACTTGGCGGAAGACCGTGGCCGTTTCTCTGATCTATTGAAAGAATTAAATATTCCATATCCAAAATATGGCGTAGCTACTTCCGCAGAAGAGGCTTTACAAGTAGCCAACGAAGTTGGTTATCCAGTATTGGTTCGCCCTTCGTATGTATTGGGTGGACAAGGGATGAGCATTGTCATCAATGATGAGGACCTTGAAAAAGCGGTTGTTAACTTATTGAAAAACCTTCCAGGTAACCATATCCTGATCGACCATTTCTTGGATCGCGCTGAAGAAGCGGAGTCAGATTCCATCTGTGATGGTGAAGATGTACATATCATCGGTATGATGGAGCACATTGAGCCTGCGGGTATTCACTCCGGAGATTCTTCGGCTGTATTGCCTCCATTCGGGCTATCACAAGCAGTTCAGGATAAGATGGAAGAATACTCCATTAAATTAGCAAAAGCGCTGAACGTTAGAGGTCTATTAAATATTCAATTTGCTGTCAAAGGTGAAAATGTGTATGTAATCGAAGCTAACCCGCGTGCGTCTCGTACCGTTCCTTTCATTGCCAAAGCCTATGATGTTCCTTACATCAACATCGCTACAAAAGTCATGTTAGGTGTGAATAAATTGAGTGATTTCACGATCGAACGTAAATTGAAGGGATACGCTATTAAAGAGCCTGTATTTTCCTTCAATAAATTCCCTGAAGTGGACAAACAATTAGGTCCTGAAATGAAATCAACCGGTGAAGCGATCCGCTTTATCAAAGATCTTCAAGATCCATATTTCAGAGAACTTTACAATCAAAAATCAATGTTTTTGAATGCCCAATAAGGCGTCTCTATAAATAGAAAAGGCTTGCAAATGCAAGCCTTTTCTATTTTATATCTTTTACACATCGGAAACCGACATTATTTGTCGGACTATTTACCTCACCTTTCCCTCTACTTCCTGCTTTATAGCGTTCGCAATATTGATCATTACAGAGGAACGATCCACCACGCTGAACACGTTTTTCAAGATTAGGTTCCTGTGGATCATACGAGCTTTCAGGTCCTTTAGGATTTGAGACTGTGCTGTTCTTGTAATAATCCGGCCGGTAGTAATCTGAGCACCATTCCCAAACATTCCCCTCCATATCATAAAGCCCTAAGGCATTCGCCTGAAAGGATTTTACTGGAGCGGTCCCCTCATACCCATCTTCCTTGGAGTCTTCCACAGGAAATTTTCCTTGATAGATATTTGCGGCCCATTTACCGTTGGGTTTCAGCTCTTTTCCCCAATAGTACAGATTTTCATTCGTATCCTTACTTGAACGGGCAGCATATTCCCATTCCGCTTCTGTCGGCAATCGCTTCCCCGCCCATTTTGCATAAGCAGCTGCATCTTCATAGGCGACCTGAACAACTGGATAATTCATTTTATCCTTTATCGAACTATTGGGCCCTTCGGGATGCTGCCAATTTGCACCGGGAACATATTCCCACCACATCAAATAATTATTCAGTGAATTGAGTTCTTTGGGTTTCGAAAATACCGCAGATCCGGGAACAAGCATATTCGGATCTACGCCGGGAAAGTCCTTCGGGTCCAATTTCCGCTCAGCTACGGTCACATATCCTGTTTCTTTTACAAATTGGGCAAATTGTGCATTTGTTACTTCATGTTCATCCATATAAAATGAATGAAGCTCGACAGGATGTACAGGTTTACTATCTTCGAAATTTGAACTTCCCATCAGGAATTTACCACCTTCGATTAAAACCATCTTTCCAACTTCAGAATTGCTTTGTTTGGATAACTGAGATTTAATCATGCTTGCTCGTGTGGGTATATTTTCCCCAACACAACATGAGAGCGTATCCTTCGTGGAAAACAGAGATAGACAGGTGAGTAGCGTCAGATTGATTAACATACCTAAAGATAAACATAAAAGGGGAACAATAAAATGCTCCCCTCCTATTATTACTTCAGATACTCAGATTAAACATCCAATTGTACATTTTCTTTTTTCGCATTTTTGGAGCGGATGGGTGTATTACCACCACCCTTTAATGTGATATCTACAGGATTATTACTTTTCCAGGCGCCTTTTGTGAAATCCGGTACAGTCACAGTTTTACAGTTCTTTTCAACGGATTCAAAGCTCAATGGAACGATACTGCTCCACGAAGCGGCATCGTAAACATCCTGATCCAATGGTAATCCGTTCCGCAGACAGTCGATTAAGCGCCAGTCCATCATAAAGTCCATCCCCCCGTGACCACCAACTTCCTTCGCTTTATCGCCGATATATTTCACCAATTCAGGTGTATATTTATCATACAATTCTTTTAGTTTCTCTTCTTTGATGAATTCGTGTCCAAAGGCAATATTCTCGGTTGGATATTTCTGCGCGAAGCCCTTTGTACCGCTTAATGTATGTAATCTCGAATATGGCCGCGGTGAAGTGACATCATGCTGTAACATAATTGTTTTCCCTTTAGCCGTACGAATAAGCGTCGTATTCATATTGCCCCGGTATTTCTTTCCGGCGAATTCCTGAAAGAAAGAATCTTTGCCTGCAAGCTCTTTCGCTTTCTCACCCATCATAAAATCATTGGATGACATGGCTACAAGATGATCCATCTTGTCTCCTCGATTAATGTTTAAACACTGCGCCACAGGTCCAAGTCCGTGAGTTGGATAGAGGTTACCGTTATATTTAATATTTTCCCTTAGGCGCCACATCTGATCGTAACCATTCTTTGCGAAATTTAGATCCAACAAATCATGGATATAAGCACCCTCACCGTGTATTAGTTCACCAAATAAGCCCTGACGTGCCATATTTAAGGTCAACATCTCAAAGAAATCGTAGCAGCAATTCTCTAACATCATACAATGTTTTTTTGTTGCTTCAGATGTTTTCACGACCTCCCAACAATCCTTTATTGTCAGTGCAATTGGCACCTCACAAGCCACATGATTACCAGCTTTCATTGCTGCAATACTCATGGGTGCATGGTAGTCCCATGGAGTACAGATATACACCAAATCCAACTTTTCTTCCTTTAATAATGACTTCCAGCCGTCTTCCCCGGAATAAGGTTTTGCGGCTATCAGACCTTTTGAAGTAAGAATCTTTTGTGCTTTCTCAACACGCTCCGGGTGTTTATCACAAAGAGCAACGATTTCACAACCTTCGATAAAAGATAGTCTTTCGACTGCTCCGGGACCCCGCATTCCCAAACCAATTACGGCAACTCGCACTTTATCAATTTTGGGCGCTGCATAACCACACATATTAAATGCATCTGTTGTTGCATTGGCATTAACTAAAGTAGGAAGCGAAACAGCCAGTGATGATAAAATCCCCGCCTTTTTTAAAAAATCTCTTCTAGAATCCATAATTTAAAGTCATATAAATTTAAAGGGACCAAAATGGTCCCTCTAAAAATCACCTATTTTAAAACAAACTAAACAGTCAATAAGAAAAATCCGTTTGGATTTGGATTTATACTTGGTTCTAACTAAAGAACTTAATCGCTATAACAATGATATAACACTTTTTTCATAATAAAAAATCAAATTTAAAAGCAATCGTTTGCTTAATCTACACAAACGATTGTTTAATTTATTAATGTCTTGTCTTTTTCTTCAAAAGAGTATCAATTAGATACATACACGAATTCCGGGTTTATATTTATTCATGAAAAATCGATGTGCTTATGACGGCAAGCCTAATGACCGATAAGATCGTGGGACTGCCTAATCTTATATTGTTTTTTTAAGGCCTGTTTAAACTGAACTAATGAGCCCGAGAATGGGATCGTATGGACTAGCATTCCCGGCACAAGCCGGATTCACGCCTGCCTGCCGGTTTGCATTGTTTTTTGAGAAGTAACCAAACGCAAGAAGCCCTTGACTGTTTCCAGCAAGGGCTTCCGTGTAAAAAAAGGCACCGACCTACTCTCCCACCTGTTACGGCAATACCATCGGCTCTGGCGGGCTTGACTGCTCTGTTC
>Ga0308157_10002463_pt1 | contig 30265 bp, 33 predicted proteins | sample PhyBR1_FD_201035 | JGI IMG/M metagenome (GOLD analysis project Ga0308157, IMG submission 201035) | Phyllosphere microbial communities from UC Gill Tract Community Farm, Albany, California, United States - DLSLB.R1 | ecosystem: Host-associated > Plants > Phyllosphere > Unclassified | place: USA...
CTTGTAGGTGTTGAGGTTGATTATAATACTTGGCTTCCAAAAGGAAATCAAGCAGACTATGCAGAATTGTATAAAGCGACAGAAGTAGAGGATATTCAGAAAGTTTATGGACAAGTTAAAGAAGTAGCTATTTTAGATCCTTCGGCTCACGGATGGGAGCGTTTTGGACCAAATAACGATATGGAACCTGCACCTTGGGGGAATTTTATTGAAGGAGCTTGGATGACAAAACATAACGGAAAATATTACATGCAATATGGAGCGCCTGCTACCGAATTTAAAGGCTACGCAAATGGTGTTCATGTTGGTGATAATCCGTTAGGGCCATTTACGTACCAAAAACATAATCCGATGTCATATAAACCAGGCGGATTTGTAATTGGAGCAGGACACGGAAATACTTTCGCAGATAATTATGGAAATTACTGGAATACAGGAACGTGCAAAATCTCTATTAAAGATCGTTTTGAGCGTCGTATAGATATGTTTCCTGCCGGATTTGATAAAGATGATGTAATGTATTCGATCACAGCTTATGGGGATTTTCCAATTGTATTGCCAACAGCCCAACGTGATCAAACAAAAGGAGCTTCTTCTGGATGGATGCTGCTTTCCTATAAAAAGCCTGTAACGGTTTCTTCTTCAGAAGAATGTATGGAAGTAGAAACGCACAGAATGGATAATGGCGGTAAAAAAGTATATGAGAAATTCTGTTATGGTCTAGAAAATCTTACGGATGAAAACATTCAAACCTATTGGTCTGCAAAAACTAGCAATCCAGGAGAATGGCTTCAAATGGATTTAGGAAGACAAATGGAAATTAATGCTCTTCAGATTAATTATGCAGACCATAAAGCAACGCAGTTTAATAAAGCAATGGATATCTATTATCAATATAAAATCTATATGTCTGATGATGCTCAAAATTGGACTTTGGTTGTAGATAAATCTAAAAATGATAAAGATGCACCTCATGATTATGTAGAGCTTTCAAAATCTATTAAAGCGCGTTACATTAAAATGGAGAATATTCATAATGCATCTGGTTTGTTTGCAATTTCAGATTTTAGAGTTTTTGGAAACGGATTGGCAGCAAAACCAAAAGCTGTTGCTTCTTTTAAAGTAGACAGAAACAAGGCAGATTCTAGAAATGCTATGATTTCGTGGAAAAAACAAGCTGATGCAATTGGTTACAATATTTATTACGGAATTGAACCAGATAAATTGTATAACAGCATTATGGTCTTCGGTGATAGTACATATGATTTTAGAGGTTTAGATAAAGGAACAAAATATTATTTTACTATTGAGCCTTTTAATGAAAACGGAATCGGAACGAAAAATAAGATTATTGAAGTTAAATAGTCTTTATTTATAAAATCTGTAAAAGCTCTAATTGCAAATTGAAAAATTTGTAATTGGAGCTTTTTTTTGAGAAAAGGTTAAGAAAAAGAACTTAGAACTGTCAATAATTTTGTTCCTTTGTGAACGTGCCAAAAGCACTATAAACTCCAAAATTACTATCAAAACTATGAAAAAAACAATTCTTTTAACTGCATTAGTTTTAAGCGGATTGACATCTTTTGCTCAGACAAATGATGAAAAAAACATCAAATTATTTTATAAAAAAGCTTTAACCGAATCAAAATGTTACACTTGGTTAGAATATTTGTCTAACGATATCGGGGCTCGTTTGTCTGGATCTAAAGGTGCAGAACTGGCAGTTGACTATACTAAAAGACAATTAGAAAGCTTAGGACTTGATAAAGTTTATTTACAAGAAGTTATGGTACCTCATTGGGTACGTGGCGAAAAAGAAACGGCTTACATTCTTGATGGAAAAGTGAAAACTACTGTGCCGATTTGTGCACTTGGGGGTTCTGTAGCTACTGCAAAAACAGGTCTTACAGCAGAAATAATCGAAGTTCAAGGAATTAAAGAACTAAATGAACTTGGAGCAGATAAAGTAAAAGGAAAAATTGTTTTTTATAACAGACCAATGAATCCTGAAAATATTGAAACTTTTACGTCTTATGGAGCTTGCGTAGACCAAAGATATGCTGGAGCAAAAGAAGCTGCAAAATTAGGTGCGGTTGGAACAATTGTTCGTTCTATGAATTTACGTTTAGACGATTTCCCTCATACAGGTACTCAAAGCTACGGTGATTTGCCAAAAGAACAATATATTCCAACAGCTGCTATTAGTACAAATGGAGCAGAATTGTTGAGTAAAACTTTAAAAAGAAATCCAGCTTTGAAATTTTATTTTAAACAATCTTGCGAAACTTTACCAGATGCATTGTCTTATAATGTAATTGGTGAATTGACAGGAAGTGTAACTCCAGAAAACATTATGGTTGTTGGAGGACATTTAGATTCTTGGGATTTAGCAGATGGTTCTCATGATGATGGAGCAGGAGTAGTGCAGAGCATGGAAGTAATTCGTATTTTGAAAAACTTAAATTATAAGCCAAAAAATACGATTCGTGTGGTATTGTTTATGAACGAAGAAAATGGCGGAAAAGGTGGAGCTAAATATGAAGAGGTTTCAAAACAAAATAAAGAAAACCACATTTTTGCTTTAGAAAGTGATTCAGGCGGATTTTCTCCAAGAGGATTTTCAATTGAAGCAGATGATGCTAATTTGAAAAAAATTCAAGGTTACAAAGACCTTTTTGAGCCTTATTTGGTACACAGTTTCACAATTGGCCATGCAGGTTCAGATATTAGTCATTTGACTTCTCAAGCTATTGTAAAAGCAGGTTTAAAACCAGATTCTCAGCGTTATTTTGATTATCACCACGCAGCAAATGATAAATTTGATGCAATCAATAAAAGAGAGCTTGAACTTGGTGCAGCGACAATGACCACATTAATGTATTTATTAGACCAAAACGGAATTGAAACTAAAAAAGCAAATTAAGTTTCAGAATAAGATACAAAAAGCCATAAGTTTTTACTTGTGGCTTTTTTTTATGTCAAGATTTCATCACAACTAAATAATAAAAATAGAGGATTGGAATATTTGAAAATAAGATTAGAAGCTTCACTCCAAGATCTTTTCGCTGTTCTGAGAGATGAATAAACAAATCTGTCAAATGCACAAACATAATTGCATTTACAATTATTGCTCCTAAGGCAAAAGGCCATGCAATAACTAATACCATAGCATTTCCGTTTGAAACGATGTAAAGAATAAATAGAATTGTACTGATTGCAAATGTGCCAATAGCTAATTCTGTAGACTGTTTTTCTTAAGAAGGATTATAAATTGTTTTCATGATTTTTAAATTTTAAAAGTTTGCTGAATAGTTTGAATTGGCAAAAAAAGCATTTTTGAAAAATCGAGGTAGTGAAAGGCATTTGCCTTTTTCCCTCTTTTAAATTGCTGAATGAAATAGCTCATACGTTTCGGATAAAAAATAGTGCCTGTTAGTATGACCATAAACAAATACAAGCTTTTCTTTCCATTTCCGAGTAAATAATACTGCATTCCGATTTCTTCATAAACTGAAATTCCCGTATTGGTCAGAACATGAATGATGTCGTGATCTTCCAGTTTTTCTTGGATATCAAAATGATTTTTATAAAGAAAACTACCCAAGCTAAATCCTAGGCTTTCTTCAGGATAATCCATTAAAAGACCTTTCTCAATATTCCAAGGCTGGTTCTTCTTGAAATATTTTTGATACGGTTTTTTAGAACATTCATACAGTTTTTCAATCAAATAATCTCTCATAGGTTAGTTTTTTGTAAAGTTCTTTGAATTTCAAAGTAAATAGATAAATAAAAAAGCTAGAAACAATAAAGCAATCTAGCTTTTTAAAATATTAATAAGTGTCTATTACAGTTTTTAAAATAGTAGAATCGGCAAGGTCAGAAGGAGCAACGACTTTTTCCTGTAATGGTATATTGTTACCATAACGTTCTTTTAGTATTTTCTGAACTCTCGGATCTTGCAAATTAAAATCTTTCAATTCTCTAAGTGGAGACAATTCGATTCCTGCAGCATTTTTATAAATTTTCCAGATCAATTCAGAGCAATATATCCTGTTATCAGTCCATTCAAAATAAGCATCATATTCTTTACCGTCAAACTGCTGGCTGTAGTCTTTCATTTTTTGTAAAACTTCTGGTTTTAAAACAGTATCGTCTTTTAGTCGTTTAACAACATATTTATGATCTTTTCCATGTTGGATCCAATCTTCCAACGGAGTAAGCTTTACAGGCTGAACAGCTTCAAAAACAAACCATTTTCCGTTAATGTCATAAATGATTCCACAATGAGAAAACTTCGAATTTGTCGCAATGCGAACTGCTTCACACTGTTTAGATTCTGATGTTTGAAAAATAAGATCTCCGTCTTTAAACTTGCTAACAGCTGTTTTTTCTGTTTTGGATGTTCCAGTAAAGGGATTATTCGGAAAAACTTTTATAGCCACGAATAAGGCACAGCCAAAGCTTAAGAAAAAAGTAATAATCGGAAATAGGTATTTTTTGTTTTTCATAAAGTAAAATTTAAAGTACTTTGAAGTACAAAGTAAATAATAAAAAAAATAGCTGCCAAATAAAATGACAGCTATTTTCTAAATATATTTTACGAAATATTAGAGTCTAAAAATACCTCCAACAGCAATAATTCTTTGAAAATAAGTAAAGTGCTGAGAAGCTTTATCTTCATTGCTAGTAGTTGTTCTAATGTCTTGCATATTGATGTAACCACCTTTTAGTTCTCCTTGAATATAGAAATGCTTGAAGAAAGTAACGTTTAAACCAGCTTTTGCAGAAACGCCATAACCAGAAACGTGAAAATCATCGTGACGTTCTTTACCTAAAAGAGTAGTATTTGTTTTAGGATATAAAACTCCAGCGCCAATACCTTCGGTTAAGTTAATCTGAACTTTATCAATATTTGGTAATCCAAACCATTTAGAAACATCATCAAATCTTGCAACTTCCGTATTAATGTAGTTTAAACCATCTGTATGTTCGTACATTAAAAAAGCAGGACCATTTACATTTATTTCACCATTGCCATAACCACCTTCTTTAGCTCCTCCTTGAGACATATCTACAGGAGTATTGTTGTAATTACCATTGTAAATTGACGCAGGATCATCTGCAGGTAAATTGATGTTTCCGGTAACATTTGCGATTTGATTCTGTGACATTACATATTTCATGTGGTCAACACCAATAGTCACACTATAATGATCACTAAAAAAGTAACCCAATCTCAAATTGGTTTGAGGAATAGTCATGTTAACAGGATTGATGTAATCAACATGCCATCCTTTTGGTTTGTCATGAGCAGCCATATTCTCCACTGTAAAGTTGTAATCTTTACCTCTAAAGTTTACATCAGATTTTGAGTAGCTTTCTCTGTTACCACCCCACATAACAAAGAATTTTCCTTTATTATGGGCAGCATATTTTTGTACTGGTATTTCTTCCTGAGCAAATGTGTTTAAAGAAACACAAGCAAGAAGAAAAACTAAAATTTTTGTTTTCAAAGAACTTAAGTATTATAAAATTATTAAAAGGCATTTACAGTTTTTCTAATAGCTACTAATTTGTTCATCAAACCTTCAAAATAGTCTAAATGAAGCATATTAGCACCATCACTTTTTGCATTTGCAGGATCAAAATGTGTTTCGATAAAAATACCGTCAACACCAACTGCGATACCAGCTTTTGCTACTGTTTCAATCATGTCAGGTCTTCCGCCTGTAACACCAGCAGTCTGATTTGGCTGTTGTAAAGAGTGTGTTACATCTAGAACTGTAGAAGCATATTGTTGCATAGTAGGAATACCTCTAAAATCAACAATCATGTCTTGGTAACCAAACATAGTACCACGATCTGTAACCATAACGTTCTCATTATTACAGTCTAATACTTTTTGAACAGCATGTTTCATGCTCTCCGGACTCATAAATTGTCCTTTTTTCAAGTTCACCACTTTTCCAGTATTGGCAGCAGCCACAACAAGATCGGTTTGGCGCACTAAAAATGCAGGAATCTGTAAAACGTCAACGTATTGAGCTGCCATGTCAGCATCTTCGTTTGTATGGATATCTGTTACAGTTGGAACATGAAAAGTTTCTGAAACTTTTCTTAAGATTTTTAAAGCTTTTTCGTCACCAATGCCCGAAAAACTGTCAATTCTAGAACGGTTTGCTTTTTTGAAAGATCCTTTAAATACATAAGGAATCTGAAGTTTGTCGGTAATACCAACTAATTTTTCAGCAATTCGCAACGCCATTTCTTCTCCTTCGATAGCACAAGGCCCCGCTAATAAAAAGAAATTTCCGCTGTCAGTATGCTTAATTTGTGGAATATGTTGTAAGTTCATAAAATTATTTTTTTGCACTGCAAAGGTAGTTATGATTTATGAATAGCAGATGAAGATTTAAGATTATTTTAAGAACTCGAATAGCTGACTAGGAGCTGAGTAGAATTAACGAATTGCTAAAATTTCTTTAAAACGATTAAATGCTTTTTCCGTGGCAATATTAAAGCATGAAAAGAAACTAATAAATGACATTTATCATGTTCTAAAGCTTTACAGTTTAATGAAAGAAATAGTAAGATTTATATCCTATTTCTTTTTGCTCGCCATCTCTTAATTAGAAATTGAATTACAAGAATCAATATCAGAATAAAAAGTAAAAAGAAACATGCTACAGCCATTCCTACAAGTGGCATACCACATCTCATAGGATTGGGATATTGTTCGTATTGTTTAGAAAAATTATAATCAGCAATATTAAAAGCTACAAAAGAAAGTATAATTTGCAGCATAAAATTGATCCAAGAAATTTGGCTGAATTTAAATGAGGCAGGTTTATATATAGCAAATGTTCCCCATATTAATTGTGATAATACAGGTAAAATAATAAGTAATAACGGTAATATATTAAGCATAATCTTAAAAGTGAGCTTATTCTATTTCAGCCTCAATCCCATCGGAACCATTAAAATTCCTTTTTCATAAATATTCAAATAAAGCTTAACCGGTTTTTTTTGTCCTTCCCATTTCAATTCATAAACATTAAGAAATCCAGCGCCCATGTTGCTTCTTTTTGTTGGAAACGGACAGCAGGTTTCTAATCTAGTATACGTAATTTTTTCGCCATTTGGACCAGCTAAAGCATTTAAGAAACGAGTTTCGTTTAAAGTCTCACTATTTGTATTTTGAAAAAATATGTTAACAGGATAATCAGGATCATAACCGTATTTTTTGTCTTTAGCAAATTGCGTTATAGCAAACGTATTGTCCTTCTTCAAAATCAAATCAGGCGCATTATCATCAACATTTTTTAATGTCGATTTTGTGCTTACGCAAGAAGAAGCAAAGATTACTAAAACAATTAAAAGTGCTATTTTTTTCATGATTGAGGTTGTTGGAAAAGTTAAACTGTTTGCTGTTCTTTTTTTGGATTTAGTTTTAAAATACCAACTACAATCAGATATTGTGCCAGAAGATAAGTTAGCATAATAAAAAAGGAGCTTTTAGGAATTGGAGCATAAAATTTATTTACAGCCAAAATACTATCAGAAATAATAAAGAAAACAGCCCCTAAAAACACAAGCTGATTTCCCGGTTTTTCCCACACTAAAAATCCGTTGAAAGCAAATAAAAGCATAATTGAAATTATCGAAGCATAAATAGAGACAGGAATTTCAAGATCTCCTAAATGGGGCATTAATACAGAAACCATCCCGATTAAATAGACCGCAATTAATATACTGCCAAATATAAAAATAGGTTTGTTTTGCTTTTTTCTAATTCTTTTCTGCTTATTGAAAAGAATGCAGTAGATGATATGTGCAGATAGGAAACATACGAGTCCTAGAATAAAATAAATTTCACCAAGATCTGAAAAAAGTAAAATAACATCTCCAAGCCAAGAGAGCACAAGCGCAGCTAATAAAATATTCTGCGTTGGAAAACTTCTATAAAAGTAAGCGCCAAACCCAATAATTGGTATTAGAATGGGTTTGAGAAAAAGATCAAAACGTTCGTGCCCAGTGAGCAGGATAATGAGGTAAACCACACTAAATGCAGCGTAAATTTTAAAAAAAGATGAGTTTCTCATAATAGGGGTTATGAATTGGTATATTGGTTTTGGTTGGTTTTAAAGTCAAAATTAACAAAATAAAGTGTTGTTAAAAAAGATAAAATCAGGTAGGTAAAAATAATGTAATTACTAATTGGAATTGTACGATTTAGCCCAAACCAGTCTCCGTAATAGCCAATAATACCAATTACTATTGCTAGTCGGATGCCTTCCCATAAGAGAGCAAATCTACTTTTGTCCATTAGCTCTGTGTAACTATATATGGTTACGAAAATAAAAAAACCGTAGATAAAAATATTTGGCAGACCAATTTTGGCAATATTTTCAAATAGATAGCTTACAAATAGTAAGGTTATTAAAACTTGTAAGACCGACCAGTAAATTAATTTTTGAGAGTTTTGAGTGCCGTATTTCTCAAAATTAAAAACATTTTCAATTTTGTTTACAGGATATTTTTCTTCAAAATTTTCGGGGCGCCAGCCTGTTGGTTTAAACCAAATGGTGAGTTTGTCTTTCCATTTTGGAGCGCGCCAGGCATCTTTTATAAGTAAGCTCAAATGCTGAAAATTTATTTTAATAGGATTCCAGGTATTGGCAGGTCTTGTGATTCCGAAAACCGGTGGAACTTCGTCTAATTCTTCTTGGAAAGTGCCAAAAAGTTTATCCCAAAAAATAAAAATCTGAGAGTGGTTTTTGTCTAGGTATTCTGAATTAATAGCATGATGCACCCGATGATGCGAAGGAGTTACTAAAATATGCTCCAAAAAGCCCATTTTTTTGATGTGTTTGGTATGATACCAAAATTGCAAAAATAAGTGAATAGGAAGCGTTATCGCAATTACTGAAGCAGGAACACCCAGTAAAGCAGCAGGAATCAATAAAAAAGTAAAGAGATTAACCAAACTAGCAATGGGCTGACGTAATGCGCAGGCAAGATTAAATTCTTCACTGCTGTGATGAATAGCATGTTTGTTCCAAAGAAAATTAATCTGATGCGCTAGTCTATGACTCCAATATCCGTAGAAATCAATCACAAAAAAGGCTATGAAATAGGAGAGAACATTGGCTTCTAAGTGCTGTAATGCAATTTTAGAAACCAGCCATTCATAAGAAAGAAAAGAGATGCTGAGTCCTAAAACATCTTTTACCGAATTGGTAATGCCAGAACTAATGCTCGATACGCTGTCTATAAGTGGTGCCGTATCGTTTTTTACATAAATGCCGTATATTTTTTCAATGATAATTAAAGTCAAAAAAATGGGCATTGCAATAATCAATATCTTTCCATATTCTTCCATAAAAAAAGCATTCTATTTCGTTCAAATATAGAATAAAATCGAATGCTTTTTAAATTATTGTTAAATTAAACGGTTTTTAATGTGATATTTTGATTTAAAATAAGACAAATAAAAACGCATTCTATTTTATTCGAATATAGAACAAAACAGAATGCGTTTTTAAATTATGGATCAATTAGACAATTTCGGCGCTAAGTCCAGCTTCCAAAAGTTGTGTGCATTGAGGTTTAAGCTTTTCAATCGGACCCGTTTTTACAGTGCATTTTCCGTTGTAATGAACAATCAAAGAGCATTGTTCAGCTTGTTCAGCCGTATGGTCGCAAACACGCATAAGAGTATCGATTACGTGATCAAAAGTGTTTACATCATCATTATAAACAATGATCTCGTTATTAAAAGCAATGGCTTCTTTTTCGCGAACTCTTTCTCTTACTTTTTCTTTAGTACTCATATCTTATAGGTTTTGTACTGAGTTGATTATCAGTATCTAATTTACGTATTTTAAAGATACCCAGTTGTTTCTTTGAAGCTTTTTAACATAAGTTAATCCCTTTTCAACGCATGAAGCGTCAATAAATGGAATGTCTTCTTCATAAAAACCGCTAAAAAGAATAATTCCTTTTGGGTTCAAAGCATCAACATAAGCCTGCATATCGTTCAACAAAATATTTCTGTTGATATTGGCAATGATTAAATCGTATCTTTTACCCGCTAATAAAGCCGCATCGCCCTCATAAACGCTGATATGTTTACAATTATTGCGTTCGGCATTTTCAATAGAATTTAAATAACACCAATTGTCAATATCAATGGCATCGATAGGTTCAGCGCCTTTCATTTCTGCTAAAATAGCTAAAATGGCAGTTCCGCACCCCATATCAAGTGTTTTTAAGCCTTTTACATCCATTTCCAATAAATGCTGAATCATCATATGAGTAGTTTCATGATGGCCAGTACCGAAACTCATTTTAGGTTCGATCAAAATATCAAACTCAGCGTCAGTTTTTGGGTGAAAAGGAGCTCTTACGTGGCATTTTCCATCAACATCGATTGGTTCGAAGTTTTTTTCCCATTCTTCGTTCCAGTTTACCTGATCGATTTCTTCAGTGGTATATTCAATTTTAAACTCTTCAGATTGTAAAATGTAAATATCATCCAGAATATTCTCATCCCATAAATCCTTCTTCACAAAAGCCGAAATTCCGTTTTCTGTTTCTGTAAAACTTTCAAACGCTTTTTCGCCCAATTCAGCAACTAAAATTTCTGATCCTAATTCTTTCGGCTCAATCGTAAAATGATATCCTAAATAGATGTTTGACATAAATAAAAATTTTTGCAAAGGTAATTCTTAAATTATAAACTTCAATTCAAAAATTCCAAATTCCAGTACAAAAAAACCATTCGCACCGCGAATGGTTTTTTTGTAAAATCTAAAATCTAAAATCTAAAATCTAAAATTAGATAGCAGTTACAATAGCTAAGAAATCGTCAGCTTTTAAAGCAGCACCTCCAATTAAGCCACCATCTACGTCTGGTTTAGAGAAGATTTCTTTAGCGTTTTCTGGTTTTACAGAACCACCGTATAAAATAGAAACTTCATCAGCGATTTCAGCTCCAAAAGCTTTACGGATAGTTTCTCTGATAAATTCATGCATTTCTTGTGCTTGTTCTGGTGAAGCAGTTTCTCCAGTTCCAATAGCCCAAACTGGTTCGTAAGCTAAAACAATTTTAGACCAAGATTCTTTAGCAATATGGAAAACACCATCACGTAATTGATTTTCAACAATATTAAAGTGATTACCAGATTGACGATCTTTTAATTCTTCTCCAAAACAGAAAATAACTGTCATGTCATGTTTTAAAGCTGTATCAACTTTGTTTGCAATTAAAGCATCTGTTTCGTGGAAAATAGCTCTACGCTCAGAGTGACCTAAGATTACGGTGTTAACGCCAATGCTTGTTAACATATCTGCAGAAATTTCTCCTGTAAAAGCACCACCTTCAGCTTGGTGAACGTTTTGAGCAGAAACACCAATAGTTGTATTTTTTAATTTTGCAGCAGCAGCTTGTAAGTTTACAAAAGTTGGAGCTACAATTACTTGTGCATTTGTTTTAGCTGGAATTTTAGCCACTAATTCGTTTAATAATTCTTCAGTTTGCGCAGCATTTTTATGCATTTTCCAGTTTCCTGCAACAATCGATTTTCTCATTTTGGTAGTTTTATATTATTTTTTTGTTTTTTTGTTTTGAAAGAAGTCAAAATTTAAATTGAATTTTGACATTGATATTGTTATTAAAATATTATTTCAATGATTGTAAAGTAGAATCGATTTTCTCAAAATCAGTTTCAATCGCTCTGTATAAAACGATTTTTCCAGTTTTATCAACTACAATGTATCTTGGAATCCAGTCTAAGTCAATAGCTTTTCCAAAAAGCCCTTTCATGCCATCATTCATCATGTAATGATCGCCTTTATTTAACTCATGTTTTTCGATTCCAGCTTTCCATTTATCAGCCGTTTTATCAGCAGAAATGAATAAGTAAGACACATCAGGATTATTAGCTTGTAGCTCTTTTAATTTTGGCATTGCTTTCACACAATCACCACACCAAGAAGCCCAAACTTCTATCACTAAAGTTTTGCCTTTGTATTTTTTTAAGATGTTTTTGAATGTAACCTGACTTCCATCAGTGGCTAGTAATTTCTCAGACAGAGCTTCTTTAGAAAAAGCTGTTTTTTGAGCTTGTGAGCAAGAAAAAGAAATAAACGCAATTACGACTAGAACTAATTGTTTCATATTTGATTAAAATTATTTTTTATTAGGGTACTGAATTCACAAAGTTAAACAAACAAATTGAATGCCAATTGTAGATTAACAAAATTTGAAGAGTCGTTTATTTTGTAACAAATCGACGTTTTTTGGTTGAAAAAAGAGTATTGAAATCGTAATAGTTGAGGTAGGAAATGGTGTTTTTTCCTAATGGATGTGTTTTGCAAATAAAAAAATGATAAAAAATTTATTTTTGGAAAAAGATTTTAATCAAAAAAACGTCAGATTGCAATAAAAAAAGCCTTCAATAAAATCAAAATTATTGAAGGCTTCCTTTATGTTTTTCAATGCTTAATTTAATTCATAGTTGCCATTTGCCCATTTTTTGCTCGGAGCAATCCAATTGTCTGCAGCTTTGAACAAAAAGCCGTGTTTTAGACCTGTGTTAAGTTCAATTTCTTTAAAATGATCTATTTTACATTTCGAAGTTTCTTTTCTTTTAATGGCAGAAACTCCATAAATATCTGATTTTTCGTAAATGGTTAAAATATTGCCGCAGAAATTAATATCTGGAATTTCTTGAATATCAATATCTCTAAAGCATCCAATGAAAACAAAATTCACATCTGGATTAGAGAGATAAGTCGAAACATATTGGGCAATATAACCACCTTGTGAAGTTCCAATTACGGTAATATGATTTGGCGGAACCCCTTTTTTAATTAATGCTTTTACCTGTTTTACAATCTTTTCTGCGTACTCAGCAGAATTTGTGTTTTTCTTTCTTTTTTCACTAAAAACAATAAAATTATCTTTTCTGAATGATTCTAAAATTTCGTTGTATTCTGCTTTTCCATATTCGGCATGAGTTGCGTTTAAAGGATTTTCTTGAACAAATTTGTTATGAAAAAAGAAAATGTAACGCTGATCTCTATTAAAAGTTTTTTCTTGGCTGAAACCTGAAAAACTTAAAAAAAGAAAAAAGAAAGCAATGGAAAATACTTTTGGCATTAGTTTCATGGGTAGTTTTTTATGAAATAAAAGTAAATAGAAAAACAGAATAATTCTTATCTTTTTTTTCCTAAAAAAATGTAATTGAATGCATTTATAAAAAACGGAAATGTAACAATCACAATCCAGATTATAAATTGTTTCGGAACAAATTGATAATAGTAATTTAAAAAGAAAATAGTACTTATAAAAACGATACAAATTAAAGAATGTAAAGGCGAAACCTGATTATCTGAATACCTATTTATATGATCGCCTTTGAGTTTTCTTACGCTATTAAAATACTTTGAATTGAAAAATTTGCCCGGACGTGGTATAAAACGAAACAACATGATAAAATTCTGAATGATATAAATACTCGAAATGCCTAATAGAAAATATTGGAGACCGAGATAAAGTATTTTTAATATGTTGGCAGTAATTTCGATTGGAGCTGGCTCATCAATAATATGAAGATTATCTACTGCAAAAAGAAACATAATAATAGAGCTCCAAATGCTCAAAATAAGCTTGTGCGTGTTTGATAAATGTGTATTTGTAAACGCATGAAAAATAGAAAACAGCGAAAACAACAAGCCAATTACCAGAAATGTCTGCATGACAATATTTGTGCTTGTGATGAAATCATAATCGATTGCCCAATAAATAACAGCGATGGATTGTAACAAAGTAATGCCTTCTGTCAGTTTCGGAATGATCCTGTATTTATAAAATAAAAGCGAAAAGATAAAATACAATACCAAGAAGATAGAAGGCCAAATTCGAATACTAAGGGTGAAAACGTCTCCTAATCCATGTCTACTGTGTGAATCTGCATTATTTATGAAGTTTAAAAATGCGAAGGCAATAAAGAAAGATACTAAACCAATAATTACTACAAGAACCCATCTGCTGGTAATTCTTTTACTTTCAAAAATTACTCCAGCCATCAGGGCCATTATATTAATTGGTATTAAATGACTGCCAGAAGTTGCTTTGATATAAGTATCATAAACAATGTAAACAAGTAACGCCGAAATAAACATAAAAAGCAAAGGATTTGAAAAAAATCTTTTGGTTAATTGCTGTGGTATTCTTGAAATCATAGTAGGGTAGGGTATCTTAAAGTTTAATTTGGGGTTTAAAATTTAGAAAACAAAACGCCAATTCAACTAAAACAAGAAGAATTGGCGTTGGTAAAAATGTATATCTATAGTGTATAATTACAATTTTAAATCATCAACATCGTTGTAATGCACTTTTTGAGCGATAGTTCCGTCATGTACCACAACAATGCTTGGGTTTGCTCTTTCGACCGTTTTTAAAGCTGTTCCGTCGCAGAAATAGAAATCAATGTCTAAAGTATATTCTTTTTTGGCTTTAGCAATTTCATCAGCTCCAGAAGCCGTCATTCCGATTATTTTGTAGCCTTTTGCTTTTGCATCTGCAGTAACTTTTGCTAATTTTTTCATTCCTTCTGGATTTGATAAATTCAAATCGTAAGTTACATAAATCAGTAATTTTGGCTCTTTTAATAATTCTTCTTTATAATCAGAATCATCTTTTGTCATAGTAAAATCGTGAATAGGAGGAACGTAACCTTCAGAAATTACTTTGTCTTTACGATCTACAAAAACAGCACCTTCAGGAATATTCATTAAATCTTTCTCTGTAAATTCTTTGTCAACGCCATTTACTTTGTAGATAAAAATCATTTCTACAACCGATTTTGGAGCACCTTCTGGAATTTCCATTCCTTTCTCGATGTTTGTTCCTACTTTATACGGACGGAAATCTTTGATTGGATTATGGTTAATAACCCAAACCGCCATAAAAACACACAAAACAATGCTGATTAAAGTAATAATATTAGTTACCAATTTAGAGAATAAAGGTTTTACTAATTTTTTGTTGATGAATAAAATCAAGATAAAGAATAGTAAAACAATATCTTTTGTAAATGATTGCCAAGGCGTTAAGTGTAAAGCATCTCCAAAACATCCACAATCTTTTACTACATCAAAATAGGCTGAATAGAAAGTTAGGAATGTGAAGAAAACAATCAATAAAAGTAGAGCCCAAATCGTTAGTTTTGATTTATAGCCAACCAACAGCATTACACCTAAAACTACTTCTAAAATCACTAAAAAGATCGCCAACCCTAAAGCCAATGGCTCTAAAAATGGCATATTGAAAACAGGTTCACTGAAATATTCAGCCAGTTTATAAGAGAATCCAACAGGATCGTTTAGTTTGATTAGTCCGGAAATGATAAATAATACACCGACAAATAATCGGGAAAATTGAGTAATGATGTTTTTCATGGCAAATATTTAGGGTTTAAATTCCAAAACTAAAATTCCAAATTCCAATTTTTCAATAAAATTTTGGGATTTGGAATTTTTAAAATTGAAATTTTACTTGTTTATAGGGTTTAAGATTAAAGCAAACACAGAGTAATTAATCATATCCTGATAATTGGCATCGATACCTTCAGATACGATTGTTTTCCCTTTGTTGTCTTCAATTTGCTTAACGCGAAGGAGTTTCTGCAAAATTAGATCGGTTAAAGAACTTACGCGCATATCACGCCAAGCCTCGCCGTAATCATGATTTTTCGCCTCCATTAATTCTTTGGTCAATTTTACTTTAGCATCATATAATTCAGTTGCTTTTTCAACATCAAGATCGGGCTGATCAACAACGCCTAATTCAAATTGAATTAAAGCCATAATAGAATAATTGATGATTCCGATAAATTCTCCTTTTTCATCTTCATCCACTTTACGAACATCATTTTCTTGTAAACTTCTGATTCGTTGCGCTTTTATAAAAATTTGATCTGTTAGCGATGGCAATCTTAAGATTCTCCACGCGCTACCATAATCTTTCATTTTATTGATGAACAAGGTTCGGCAAACCTCAATAACATTATCAAATTCTTGGGAAGTATTCTTCATTTATATGCTGTATATTTGCTAAAATTTCTTCAAAAATAAGGATTAAATTAAAGAGTTTCAAGTTTCAGGTTTTCTTTGTTTCAAGTTTTTTCTAAACAAAGTGTTAACAGCAGTAACTTGAAACTAAAAAATGTTTCAAGTTTTAGGTTTCAAGTTTTAACTTTTCGAACTTACGCAATCTGCATCAACTTGAAACATGAAACATGAAACAAAAATAACAAAACGCATGACGATTAACTGCAAAGGTGAACTTATAAATTTATCGATTCCTAAAGTAATGGGAATCTTGAATGTTACGCCGAATTCTTTCTTTGACGGAGGGAAATATAAAAACGAAGACGAAATAATTTCGCAAGTAGATAAAATGCTTTCTGAGGGTGCAACATTTATTGATATTGGAGCGTATTCCAGCAAACCAAGTGCTGAGTTTGTAACCGAACAAGAAGAAATTGACCGAATTGTTCCTGTAATCGAATTGATTTTAAAACACTTTCCAAAGACTTTATTATCTATTGACACTTTTAGGGCTGAAGTTGCAAAAGCAAGTATCGAAAGTGGCGCGGCAATTATAAATGATATTGCTGCAGGCGAATTGGATGAAAAAATGTTTGATGTAATTGCGCATTATAACGTTCCATATATCATGATGCATATGCGTGGAAATCCGCAGACGATGCAGAGTTTGACCCAATATGACGATATCATTAAAGAAATACTTTTTTATTTTTCTGAAAAAGTGAAAAAAGCGAGAGCTTTAGGAATCAACGATTTGATTTTAGACCCTGGTTTCGGTTTTGCCAAAACAACCGATCAGAATTATGAAGTCATGCAAAAAATGGAACTTTTTAATCTTTTAGAATTGCCCGTTTTAGCTGGAATTTCAAGAAAATCAATGATTTATAAAACGCTGGATATTACGCCTCAAGAAGCCTTAAATGGAACAACTTTTCTGAATACAATTGCTTTGACAAAAGGCGCAAAAATTCTGCGTGTGCATGATGTGAAAGAAGCGGTGGAATGTGTTACTTTGTTTAATAAACTGAATAAATAGAATTCATTTTATTGTAGATAGATTTATGGAAAAGCCAAACATTTTAAATACTCTGAATATTCTCAAAAAAGTTGAAATGGGTGAAAACTCAACAATTTTACTATATTTCGGAAATATCCCTAATTGGAATCAAAATGATTTTTCTTATAATATTGGAGAATCTGTAGATCATTATGAAGTTGTAGAAGTAAATTTCGATCTGGAATACTCAGATAAAGTTGATTTATATTGGAAAATTCACAGATATATAGGGGAAAGATCTTTTATAACTGTTGAAAACAATTTTATAAGCTTATGGCGTGGAGAAATAACAGACTATGAGGAACAGTGGAATTATTTTGATGATTTGGATGACGAAATTCTGATTCTAAATTATAAAAAATATAACGTTGAAAAAACAATGCAAGATTGGAAAACAGATTATATGAAACTAGAAAAAAGATATTATTCATTATTAATAGAAAAAATGCAATGAAATACTTTACTCTAATTATAGTTTTCCTTCTTTTCTCCTGTGGAAAAAAAGAAGACGTTTTATTGCCAAAATCAAATGTTTCGATTGTAAAAGATGTACAAGATCATTCGCCGATTTACATTTTCTTTAAAAAAGAAGGAAAAGATACCATCGCCGATTTGAATAGAAAAAGTGCGATTATCTCAACCAATTGGATATTAAATATTGACAAGCGTTTGCCATTAAAAGTTGTAATTCCGCAGGTAATCAAAATGCAGGAAAAAAAGCGAGCTGACAGTGCTCACAAAAATGAAAATGCCGAAAATTATTATTCCTACGCAGATTCTATTGGGAAAAATCTAGCCTTTTTGCCTTTCACGAAAGTGTTTTATAAAATGGAGAAACCTACAGCAGGAAGTTTTGTGGTTTACTTTAGAAAAGGTAAAAAACAGGTTTTTATGGGAAATCAGGAAATAAAAATATCAGAAATACTAAAGCAGTTTTATAGTATAAAGTTTGAGAAAGTACCAGATCTAGTATTTTTATTTGATAAGAACATGAGTTATGAAGAATATATTCAATATAAAATTCTACTTCAAAAAGACGTGACTTATAATCTTGACACACTTCCCGTAGAATTTATTTTCTAACTTGAAACTTTAAACCTGAAACAAAAAAACTATTGATGATGATACGGCTCATTTCGTAAAATGGTAAATCCGCGGTACAATTGCTCTATAAAAAACAAACGAACCATTTGGTGCGAGAACGTCATTAGCGAAAGCGAAACTTTTCCTTGCGCTTTTTTATAAACGGTTTCAGAAAATCCGTAAGGACCACCAATTACGAAAACTAAAGTTTTAACACCAGAATTCATTTTCTTTTGTAGTTCTTCAGAAAAACGAACGCTTGAGAATGTCTTTCCGTTTTCATCCAACAAAATCAATTGATCGGTTGCTGAAAGTTTAGACAGAATTAATTCGCCTTCTTTTTCCTTTTGCTGACTTTCAGATAAGTTTTTTACGTTTTTGATATCGGGAATAATTTCCAGATCAAATTTGATGTAAAAGGACAAACGTTTGGTGTAGTCGTCTATCAAAGTTTGAAGCGATTTATTATCTGTTTTGCCTATGGCTATAAGTTTAATGTTCATTGGTTAAGTTTTTTGCAAAGAATTACACTAATTCGCACGAATTTACTTTTTGCCACAGATTAAAAAGGATTTTTTAAATTGAGAATAATTTAATCTATATTAATCTGTGAAATCTGTGGCAAACAAAATCTATTTTTTATTTTCAAAAACCGTTTCAAAATGTTCTACAATTGGAAAAGGTTCGTAATAATGATGTAAAATCTTTTTCCATTCGAGATACGCTTCAGAAGTTCTAAAACCTACTGTGTGATCTTCTAATGTATTCCAATCGACCAATAAAAGATATTTGTTTTCGACTTCCAGACATTTCTCTAATCGATGCCCTAAATAACCATCAATTGAAGAAATGTATTGACTTGCTTTTGCAAAATCGACTTCAAATTGATTTGCTAAGTCTGGTTTTACGTAAAGAAATGCTGCCTCTAGTATCATATTTAAAGGAATTTTATCTGCTTAATCTGCCAAATCTGCGAGAGTATATTTTTCCCGCAGATTTAGCAGATCTGATAGATTTTATTTTTACTAGTTTTTTGAGAACTTTGCTTCAAAAGTTTTAAAGCGGTTATCTAAATCTTTTATTAATTGTTTTTTTACTGATGCGTCTTGAATAAAACTGTAATTGATGCTATTGTAAACGTATTTTTTAATTGTTTCGTAATTCACATCAGGATATCTTTTTGCCAGTAAAACATATTGTTCGGTCATATTGCTTCTTAAAATTCCCGCATCGTCTGTGCTGATCACAATTGGCACATTAAATTCTTTGTAAAGCGTAAACGGATGTCTGTTTTCTTTTACTTTCAAAATAAATTCGTTACTGACTAAATTGATTTCAATCGGAATATTTTTTTGAGCCATATATTTCAATAAATCATAAGAATTGGCTTCATAAGCGATATCAACTCCGTGGCCAATTCTGTTGGCACCTGCTACATAAATAGCGTCATTAATATGCCAAGTCAATTCTTCGGGCTGAACTAAACCTAAAGTCAATTCACCAGCATGAAGCGTATATTTTACGTCAGGAAATTTGGAATGACAGTATTTAAACATCACCATGTGCAACCAATAATCTTTCATAGAAGTCTGTCCGTGTTCTGGCGAAACGATATTTACACCAGCAGTCAATTTACTTTCGCTTGACGAAATAAAAGCAATAACCAGATTTTTAAACAAATCTACCGGTTCCATAAAACGAAGCACAAAGTTTTGATAACGCATCGTGAATTTATCGTCATCCATTTTTAAATCCTTGTGTAGCTTGGCAATGAAATTATTGTTGAAATCGTCAGCATATTTTTTAGCCTCTTTTTTCTGAAGTGATTTATACAATTCATCCAAAAGTTTCAGAACCGCTTTTTCGTCTTTTTGTTCTGAAGCTTGACGAAGTTTCGTATTGAAATCAGCTAAGTCAGAAACATTCATATCACATGGAATTGTTGATAATTGCGTTTCAATATAAGTAACGTTTTCTGCAATCGCGCGTTTTTTTAGTTCAAGCATTCCTTCTGCAAAATGCCCCGCGATAGTGGGTTCAAATTTCATGAAAGAATCAAAAAACTGATCATCCGAAGGAACAGAACCATTATAATCTTTTACCGACCAAGTTTGCATGATCTGCTGTTCGTAATACTCTAATTTTCCTTTGTTATTAAGAGAAGAGAAGTTTTCCCAGTTTCCTTTTTCGGGTTTGGTTTTAGAAACTGCCATAGTTTCCAAATTTAAATAAAAATCTTCTGCAATAGCTCTTTCTAAAAGAGGTTCTGCATAAACTGATCCTGAAAAATGGTGGTGTAAATCGCCTCCTTTAGGCATTTGTTGAAAGAAAGCTGTTAAGAGAGCTTCATTATTTCTGATTTTTTCTAAATAACTCTCAGCCGATTGAGAAAAGCCGATTTGTGCTATAAAAATACAGAAAAGCGTAATTATTCTTGTCATACTCTAAGATTAAATTACGCGCAAATATACGAGTTTTCGGAGAATTTTGAAAATTTGTTTTTTGTTGTGGTGAGTTTTACCGCAAAGAGCGCAAAGTTTTATGATATACGAAACCTAATATAAACGCAAAGTTCGCAAAGCTTTATGTAAAAAACTTTGCGAACTTTACGTAATCCTTTGCGTTCTTTGCGGTTAAAAAAAACTTAGAATCTTAGCATCTCAGAACCTTAGAAACTCAAGAAAAAAGTACATCACGAATTTTCTCAACTTTATCGAAAACGCTTTTGGCAAACGGACAAAGCGGAATAATTTTTAAGTTGTTATTTCTAGCATATTCTACAGCTGCCATAACCAGTTTCTTACCAACGCCTTTTCCGTTAAAATCTGGGCTTACTTCGGTATGGTCAATGATGAATTTTGAATCTCCCGCCCAAGTATAAGTCATTTTTCCAGCTTCTTTTCCGTCTTCTATGGCTTCAAAATAGCCTTTTCTTGTATCGTTTATTTGTTGAATTTCCATATTATTTATACTAAAGAAGTTTCTATTTTAATTGTATTTATAAGTGTTTTATGGACAGGACAGCTGTTGGCAATTTTCAAAATTCGCTGTTTTTGAGCATCGTCTACATTTCCTGTAATTAAGATTTTGGTTGAAAATAAAGAAACGGTATGTTCTTCATTCTTTTCAAAATCTACCCAGATTGTAAGTTCTGAAACATCCCAAGCTTTGCGGTCAATGTACATTCGCAATGTAATTAAAGTACAGGAAGCGAGCGAAGAAGCTAGGAGTTCAAACGGACTAAAGCCTAAATTTTTTCCGCCCATTTCTTGCGGTTCGTCAGCAATTAGAATATTGCCTGTTTTAGAAGTTATTTCTGTACGATATTTTCGGGTGTCTATTGTTGCTTTTACTGTATCCATATTTATTTGATTCTTGGTTCTGGTAATGGCACAAATTCAGTTTCTCCTGGAACTTTCGGGAAAGTTTGATTTGTCCAATCTGTTTTTGCTTTTTCGATGAGGTTTTTGTCAGATGAAACGAAGTTCCAAAAGATAAAATGCTCTTCAGGAAAAGGCTGTCCTCCAAAGATATATACAGTTGAATTGGCAGCAATTTCGAATTCGCAAAGAGAAGCTTCAGTTGTAATCAGAATTTGTCTTGGATCGTAAGTATGTTCGCCATTTTTAATGCTTCCATCTAAAATATATAAACCGCTTTCGCCAAATAAATGTTCTCCAATATTGATTTTCTTCGCTTCTTTGCTTTTAATTTCAATAAAATAAAGCGGACTATAAACAGGAACTGGAGATTTTTTGCCAAAAGCTTCACCAGCAATTAATTTATATGAAACGCCATCTTCTTCCCAAGCCGGAATATCATCTGCTTCAACGTGCGTAAAATTAGGTTCCATTTGCTCCAATTCTTTTGGTAGCGCAACCCAAATTTGCAATCCGTGAAGCATTTTGTCTGAATGTCTTAGATATTCAGGAGTTCTTTCGGAGTGAACTATTCCTTTACCCGCTGTCATCCAGTTTACAGCGCCTGGTTTTATTTCCAATTCTGTTCCTAAACTATCGCGGTGCATAATACTTCCTTCAAACAAAAACGTAAGAGTAGAAAGTCCGATATGCGGATGTGGAGGAACATCCATATTTTCATGATCACTTAAATGCGCAGGTCCCATATGATCGATAAATACAAATGGTCCGACAGCTCTTTTTTCACGGAAAGGCAATAATCGCCCTACCATAAAATTGCCAATATTGGCAGCACGTTCTTCGATAATTAAACTGATATTTGACATGGTATTTTTATTTGATTTGAAAACAAAATTACAGTTGTGATGCGTCTCTGTAACTTAATTTAGATTAAGAAAAGTTGTTTTTGATTTTTTTTGAATTATAAAAGTAAGGAAAATGCTGGATAAGTGAAGCATTTTTTGTCAGACTGAGCGAAGTCGAAGTCACACATGCTGAATCACTTTGCGGGACTTCGAATTCGCTCAGTCTGACAAAACTGATCACAATACTTTTTTTGTTTAATCAATCAATTCAAACTCCAAAACCTCACTCTCAGTTCCATTAATAATAATCGACAACTGATGTGCTCCAGTATGAAAAACTCGCGTCGTAATTAATTTAAAAGATTGATTTCTTTCGATTTTGGTTAATTGATTCGGCTGGTAAATTTTCTCACTGATTTTGAAGACTTTTTTCGCCAAATGCCCTTTTGCTTTTTTATAATGAACCGCATATTCTAAACGGATTGTTTTTGGTTCTTCGTTTTTATTATTTAAGTGAAATTGAAACTGCAAATAATCACCAATTTTTACAATTGGCGTTTTAATTTCAAATGAAGAAAGCTCAATATTGGTACTTTCTAAACCATAATGGCCTAAAATTTCAGGATGTCCTTGTTTCAATAAAGTTCGGCATCCGTGTTTGATGATTCCGTCGGTTTCTTTGCTGTGTCCTTTCCATTTATTGGCGATTTCTAATACAATCTGCGGATTATCTTTTGCAATATCATTTAAATTATTGGCAACACTTCTGCGGACATATTCTGAGGGATCATTCTTTAAATTTTCCAAAATTGGAAGAATGGACGAGGGGTCTTTTTTAAGAAACGGAATTGCCATTGCCCAAGGTAATCTTGGGCGAGAACCTTCGCTGGCTAAACGTCTGACGTGATGATTTTCGTGCAATGACCATTGGATCATTTCGTTGATCATTTGTTCTTTATATTTTAAAATAAAAGGACGAACGGCAAATTCGCAGCTTATAAATTGTGTTATGGAAACAAAGGCTTTCGCTGAAGTTTCAAAATCATCTAAACCATACATTTCGATATAATCGGCAAAGAAAATGAAAGCCAAATTGCTGTCTGCAAAATTATTTCTCTTTAAATTTTCGATGATTTTATCAATTAAAGAAGTGGCTTCTACGAAATTTTGAGGCATGAATTGATGAAGTACAACTGTAGTATGTTTCATTCGTTCTTTCCATTCTTTTTGAATAAAATCACCTTCATAAATGGTATCGATGAATTTCTTTTTGTTGAATGAAGGATGCACTTCGGCAACAGCCTGACCAAATTTTTCGTAAAAAGAAACCGAGTAAATATCTTTAATTAATCCCATAAATTTTGTTTGATTGAACTTCAAAGATATTTAATTGAACGCTTATTAGTAGATTAAGTTTTGTTAAGAATTGTAACTTTATTTTTCGGAATATCTTAATGGTTAAAAAAGAGATATTTAATGTTTTATGTGATTTTTCATGTTGTTAGAACTTTCAAATCCATAAAATATATCCTAATTTAGCATTATTATTAAAAACAGAAAAATGATAAGCAAAGCTCAATTTCAAGCAGAATTAAAACTTTTAATCAGTAATGCCATTAGAGAAGATGTTGGTCCAGGCGATTATAGTTCGCTGGCTTGTATTCCTGATACAGCACACGGTCAGGCTAAATTATTGGTAAAAGATCAAGGGATAATTGCTGGTGTTGAATTGGCTAAAATGATATTTGAGCATGTAGATCCGAAGCTGAAAGTGAAAACTTTTATCGAAGATGGAACGCGTGTAGAGTATGGCGAAATTGTTTTTGAAGTTTCTGGGAGCTCGCAATCTATACTAAAAGCAGAAAGAGTTGTTTTAAATACTATGCAGAGAATGTCTGCAATTGCAACAAAAACAAACCATTTAATGCAGCTTTTGGAAGGGACAAATGCAAAAATATTAGATACACGTAAAACAACTCCAAATTTTAGAGTTGCAGAAAAATGGGCTGTAAAAATTGGCGGAGGAGAAAATCATCGTTACGCTTTGTATGATATGATTATGTTGAAAGACAATCATATCGATTTTGCTGGCGGAATTACTCGCGCTATTTCTAAAACTAAAGAATATTTAAAGGAAAATAATCTGGATTTAAAGATTATTGTTGAAGCCCGCAATCTAGATGAAATTAGAGAAATTTTATTGAGTGATGGTGTTCATAGAATCCTAATTGATAACTTTAATTATGAAGATACCAAAACGGCTGTTGCTTTAATTGGTACAAAATGTCAGACAGAATCTTCAGGAAATATTAGCGAAAAAACAGTTCGCGAATATGCTTTGTGCGGTGTAAATTATATTTCGTCTGGAGCTTTAACACATTCTGTTTATAATATGGATTTGAGTTTGAAAGCGTTTTAAGGAAGTTATAAGTTTTGAGTTATAAGTTATGAGTTTTGTAAATCTAAAATCAGAACTCTGAAATCTAAAATCAAAAAAATATGTCGCAAGAGATAGAAGATCGGATTGAGAAACTGCCTGTGGTGCGGACTTTAGCCCGACTTTTGAAGAAAATAAAACTGCCTTGGCTGGAAGGATTTTCATTGTACGATTTATTAGAAATGTACACCATCGGGATTATTGATGGAGCTTTTTCGTATCATGCAAGTGCGGTTTCTTTTAGCTTTTTTATGGCTTTATTTCCTTTTGCGCTGTTTATCTTAAACTTAATTCCGTTTATTCCTATAGACAATTTTCAGGAAGATTTTTTGCAGTTTGTGCAACAGAGTGTTCCTCCGAATACGTTCGATGCTATTAGTAAAATCATCAGCGATATCTTAAATAATAGTCACTCAGGATTGTTATCGTCAGGTTTTTTGCTTTCGATATTCTTAATGGCAAATGGTATTAATGGAATTCTAAGCGGTTTTGAATCTTCCAAACATGTTTTTGATAAACGCGGTTTTTTTAGACAATATCTAGTTGCGCTAGCGATCTCTATTGTTATGACTGTTATTCTGTTTGTAACAGTAGCAACAATTGTGGTTTTTGAGGTATTTATTCAAAAAACAATAATTCAGGATGTACTGAGTGATCGAATTCCGTTGATCATTTTAGGAAGATATCTGTTTGTTGTTTTAATGATTTTGATAACATCTTCAATATTATTGCGTTATGGTACAAAACAGTACAATAAAGTGCCTTTTATAAGCATTGGTTCTGTTTTTACAACGGTCTTAATTGTTATATCTTCATTCTTTTTTGGGATTTGGGTTATAAAATTTTCAAAATACAATGAACTTTATGGTTCAATTGGGACATTATTAATTCTAATGTTTTATATTTGGATAAACTGTATGATTCTGCTTTTAGGGTTCGAATTGAATGCTTCTATCAGAAAATTAAAACAAAAAAAAGAAAAATAATATGAAAAATTTGATGCTAACTATCGGAGTGTTCTTCTTTGCGCTGACCATGCAAAGTCAAAGTGTAATTGGAAAATGGAAAACAATTGACGATGAAACAGGAGAAGCTAAATCTATAGTAGAAATCTATGAGAAATCAGGAAAAATATATGGTAAAGTAGTAGATATCCTTCGCGACAGCCACAAAAAAGATGTTTGTGTAAAGTGTGATGGAGCCGAAAAAAATAAGCCAATTTTAGGTATGGTAATCATGAATGGTCTTAAGAAAGATGGTTCAGAGTATAATGGAGGAACAATTTTGGATCCTACAAGTGGTAAAAAGTATAAATGTTATGTTACTTTAGAATCTGCAGACAAATTAAAACTTCGCGGTTATGTTGGGATTTCTTTGATGGGAAGAACGCAATATTGGACCAGAGTAAAAAACTAATTAAAATATAATGCGAAAAATTGCTTCAATAATTTTATTCTTAGTTATAGTTTCAAATAGCTTTGGACAATCTAAGAACTCGCCATTACAAATAAGTCATCTTACGGGTGACTTTTATGTTTATAAAACTTTTAACGAATACAAAGGGGTAAAGATTTCTGCTAATGCTATGTATGTCGTTACAAAAGAAGGTGTTGTTCTTTTTGATGCTCCATGGGATAAAACGCAGTTTCAGCCTTTATTGGATAGTATTGAAGCAAAACACAATAAAAAGGTAGTGATGGTTTTTGCAACGCATTCGCATGAAGATCGCGCGGGTGGATTGGATTTTTATAGAAAAAAAGGAATTAAAACCTACTCAGGTAAATTGACAGATGAAATCCTTAAAGGGAATAAAGAAGGAAGAGCAGAATTTGTAATTCCAGATGATGCGACTTTTACAGTTGGGCAATATAATTTTGAAGTGTATTATCCAGGTAAAGGCCATGCGCCAGATAATATTGTGGTTTGGTTTGGGAGAGAGAAAATTCTTTATGGAGGTTGTTTTATAAAGAGTGTTGAAGCACAAGATTTAGGGTATTTAGGCGATGCTGATGTTAAGGAATGGGAGAAATCCATAAAAAAAGTTCAGTCAAAATTTAAGAATCCGAAGTTTGTTATTCCGGGACACGATGGAGGAACGACAAATGAATCTGTTGTGCATACTTTAAAGCTGATTCAGGATTATAATCTTTCAAATGACACTTCCTCTAAATCAGGTCAGAAATAATAACTGACTTATAATAAAAATCCATGCATTTCATTGAAGTTATTTTACCGCTTTCTTTAGCTAAGACATTTACATACCGAATTTCTGAAGCCGAATTTCATTTCATAAAAAAAGGAATGCGTGTTGCTGTGCCATTTGGTAAAAGTAAAATATATACAGCGCTTGTTCTGGACGTTCATGAAAATGCTCCAACATTATACGAAGCTAAAGAAATCCATCAAATTTTAGATGAAGTACCCATTGCGACCGAAATCCAGATTAAACATTGGCTTTGGGTTGCAAATTATTATATGTGCGGAATTGGAGATGTGTATCGAGGCGCATTTCCGAGTGGATTATTGTTGGAAAGTGAGACAATTATTTCGCATAAACCTGATGTTGTGGTAAATGACAGCGAACTTTCTGATGATGAATTCTTGATTTATGAAGCGCTACATCATCAAAGTTCATTAAAGATTCAGGAGATTACTTCGATTTTAAATAAAAAGAATATACTTCCGATTCTGCAAAAGCTAATCGCGAAAGATATTATTTTTTTGGATGAAGAAATAAAAGAAACATACAAACCAAAATTGGTTCGATATGTTAAATTGCATTCAAAGTACGAATCAGATAACGGCTTGGCTGAATTACTCGAAGTGCTGAAAAGTGCTAATAAACAGAAAGAAATTGTTTTAACTTATTTTCAGTTGAATGCTTCGGAGAAAAAGCCTATTACGGTCAAAAAACTTACGGAGGTTTCAAATGTAACAGCAGCGGTTGTAAAGGTTTTAGTTGAAAAAGAAATTTTCGAAGAATATTATTTGCAGCATGATCGTGTTACATTTAATGGAGAAGTATCAGATAAGCAATTGCAGCTTAGTGAGGCTCAGGAAAGTGCTTTTTCTGGAATCAAAAATAGTTTTCTGGAGAAAGAGGTTTGTCTGCTTCATGGTGTAACTTCTAGCGGAAAGACTGAGATTTATATCAAGTTAATTGAAGAGTATTTAGAGACAGGAAAACAGGTTTTGTATCTGTTGCCAGAAATTGCTCTTACTACGCAGTTGGTTTCGAGATTGCGTTTTCATTTTGGAGACAAAGTAGCTGTTTTTCATTCCAAATACAGTAATAATGAAAGAGTTGAGGTTTGGAGGCAAACGCTTGAAAACTCTCCAAAAGCACAAATTGTAATTGGAGCAAGATCGGCTTTGTTTTTGCCTTTTAATGATTTAGGATTATTAATTGTTGACGAAGAGCACGAGCAGACTTTTAAGCAGACAGATCCTGCACCAAGATACCATGCCAGAGATGCTGCAATTGTTTTGGCTAATTTTCATAAAGCAAAAGTGTTATTGGGTTCTGCAACGCCTAGCATTGAAACCTATTTTAATACCCAAAATGATAAATACGGATTGGTAACACTTTCTGAACGTTACAAAAATGTCCGTTTGCCTGAAGTCCTTTTAGTTGATTTAAAAGACAAGCATTTCAGAAAAAAAATGACGGGACATTTTAGCGATCTTTTAATCGAAGAAATTTCAGAATCGATGTCATTAGGAGAGCAAGTTATTTTGTTTCAAAATAGAAGAGGATATTCGCCTATAATAGAATGTTTGACTTGCGGACACGTTCCGCATTGCCAGCAATGCGATGTAAGTTTGACTTATCATAAACATAAGAACCAATTGCGATGCCATTATTGCGGTTATTCTATAGCAAAACCTACAAATTGCCATAACTGCTCCAGTATTGATTTAACTACAAAAGGATTTGGAACGGAGCAGATAGAGCAGGAGCTGGCTTCACTTTTTCCGAAAGCAAAAACAGCTCGAATGGATCAGGATACGACTCGAGGTAAATTTGGTTTTGAAAAGATAATTGATACGTTTAAAAGCCGTGAAGTTGATATTTTGGTGGGTACGCAAATGCTGGCCAAAGGACTTGATTTTGATAATGTAGGTTTAGTCGGAATTATGAATGCGGATAATATGCTCCATCATCCAGATTTTAGAGCTTTTGAACGTAGTTTTCAAATGATGACTCAAGTTGCGGGAAGAGCCGGAAGATCAGAAAAACAAGGAAAAGTTGTTATTCAGACTTATAATCCGAATCATAATACAATTCAACAGGTTACAAACCATAATTATATAGGTATGTATAAAGAACAGTTGTATGACAGACAAATTTATAGATATCCGCCTTATTTCAGGATTATTAAGCTTACGCTAAAACATAAAGATTTTGATAAATTGAAGGAAGGAGCTATGTGGCTGTATCAGGTTTTAAGTCAGAACTTAGGAATGCCTGTTTTAGGGCCAGAAGAGCCAGCGATAAGTAGAATACGAAATGAATATATCAGAACTATTTTAATAAAAATTCCGCATAATCTTCATTTAGGAAACACAAAAAAAACTATTCAGAAAATGCTGAATAGTTTTGAAGCTGTGGCTCAATACAGAGCTATAAAAGTTGTAGTTAATGTAGATTTTTATTAAAACGGCAATTAAGAAGAGGTTGAAAGAGCTTTTACTAGATCTTCTTTTTTATTGCGGCTTAGCGGTATTTTGGTAATGCCTATTTCTGCAAATTTACTATTGAAACGTTCGACCTTATCGATATTAATAATATACGATTTGTGAACACGAATAAATTTGTCCTTAGATAAATCATTTTCAAAAGATTTCATAGTAGAGAGTACCAAATTGCTGTCGTCTTCGGTTACTACTCTTACGTAATCTCCAAAAGCTTCAATCCATTTTATTTTTGAAGTAAAGATTTTAAGTTTTTTTAGATTACTTTTGATGAATATATGTTCGCCTTCTTCTTCTTTGATATCCTTTTTAAGCAAATGCATATCAATTGCTCTTTTTACAGAGGCATTAAAACGATCTACTGCAATAGGTTTCTGAAGATAGTCGGTAGCGTCGTAGTCGAAAGCTTTAAGGGCATATTCGGCTTTAGATGTAATAAATATAATTTGCGGTTTTGATTTTAATCCGTCAAGAAAATCAAATCCGTTAATAACAGGCATTTCAATATCAAGAAATATTAAGTCAATATTATTTAATGAGATACAACTTTTTGCTTCAATTGCATTAGAAAAATCCCCGATTAAATGCAAGCCTGGGTGATTATTGACCAATTTGGCAATAATTGTCCTTTGTATAGAACTATCATCTA
>Ga0308157_10002465_pt1 | contig 30244 bp, 27 predicted proteins | sample PhyBR1_FD_201035 | JGI IMG/M metagenome (GOLD analysis project Ga0308157, IMG submission 201035) | Phyllosphere microbial communities from UC Gill Tract Community Farm, Albany, California, United States - DLSLB.R1 | ecosystem: Host-associated > Plants > Phyllosphere > Unclassified | place: USA...
CGCGCACCATGCGCTCGATGTCCTCCTTCGACAGCGACGAGCCGCCGGTGATGGTCATCGACTGCTCCTTGCCCGTGCCCTTGTCCTTGGCGGACACGTGCACGATGCCGTTCGCGTCGATGTCGAACGTGACCTCGACCTGCGGGATGCCACGGGGCGCCGGCGCGATGCCGGTGAGCTCGAACGTGCCGAGCGGCTTGTTGTCGCGGGTGAACTCGCGCTCGCCCTGGAAGACCTGGATCGCGACGGACGGCTGGTTGTCGTCTGCCGTGGTGAAGGTCTCGCTGCGCTTGGTCGGGATGGCCGTGTTGCGCTCGATGAGCTTGGTCATCCGGCCGCCCTTGGTCTCGATGCCGAGGCTCAGCGGGGTGACGTCGATGAGCAGGACGTCCTTGCGCTCGCCCTTGAGGACACCGGCCTGCAGGGCCGCGCCGACGGCGACGACCTCGTCAGGGTTGACGCCCTTGTTCGCTTCCTTGCCGGTCTCGCGCTTGACGAGCTCGGCGACGGCGGGCATACGCGTCGATCCACCGACGAGCACGACGTGGTCGATGTCGGCGACCTTGACGTTCGCCTCGCGGATGACGTCCTCGAAGGGCTTCTTCGTGCGGTCGAGCAGGTCCTTCGTGAGGTCCTCGAACTTCGCGCGCGTGATCGTCTCGGAGAGCGAGACGGGGCCCGACTCGGTCAGCGACAGGTACGGGAGGTTGATCGAGGTGCTGGTCGAGGAGGAGAGCTCCTTCTTCGCCTGCTCCGCAGCCTCCTTCAGCCGCTGCAGGGCGATCTTGTCACCGGAGACGTCGACGCCGCTGGTCTCCTTGAACTGCTTGATGAGGTGGTCGACCAGGCGCTGGTCCCAGTCGTCACCGCCGAGGCGGTTGTCACCCGCGGTCGAGCGCACCTGGATCGTGGAGAAGTCGTCGTCCTTGCCCACTTCGAGCAGCGACACGTCGAACGTTCCGCCACCGAGGTCGAAGACGAGGATGAGCTCGTCCTCCTTGCCGCGGTCGAGGCCGTAGGCCAGAGCGGCGGCGGTCGGCTCGTTGATGATGCGCAGCACGTTGAGGCCCGCGATCTCGCCGGCTTCCTTCGTGGCCTGACGCTCGGCGTCGTTGAAGTACGCGGGGACGGTGATGACAGCATCCGTCACGGTGTCACCGAGGTAGGACTCGGCGTCGCGCTTGAGCTTCATGAGGATGCGCGCCGAGATCTCCTGCGGCGTCCACTTCTTGCCGTCGATGTCGAAGCTCCAGTCGGTGCCCATGTGGCGCTTGACGGATGCGACGGTGCGGTCGACGTTCGTGACGGCCTGGCGCTTCGCGGTCTCACCGACGAGCACCTCGCCGTCCTTCGTGTATGCGACCACCGAGGGGGTGGTGCGGAAGCCCTCGGCGTTGGCGATGACCTTCGGCTCGCCACCTTCGAGGACGCTGACGACGGAGTTCGTCGTACCGAGGTCGATTCCGACAGCACGTGCCATGTGATTCTCCTTTGGGTTGAAGTCTGGGACGACCAGGGTCAAAACCTGAGTCGCGATGGCTCAACTGTACTCCTCGGTCGAAATGTTGTCAAACAAACTTGATATGACCTCGCTCAACTTTCAGCACGTGGTCTTCGGGGGATGCCCGGTGTCGACGTCCGCCGCCCACAGCATCAGCTCTGGGATGGATGCGTCCGCCGCGAGGGCGTGGGTGATGCCGGGGAACGTGTGGAAGACGACATCCGCATCCTGAGAGCAGAGGAGTTTCACGTAGTCCTCGGTGGTGCTCGGCACCACGAGCTGATCGGCGAGGCCCTGACCCACGAAGATCGGCACGTCGATCTTCGTTCCCCCGGCGCTGTTCTCTCTCAACAGCGTCTGCCAGGGTTCGGTTGTGGCGGGGTCTGCGCTGACGTAGGCGCCCACCAGAGGATCGGCGATCGCGTGGATCTCTTTCGTCTGAGTCAGTAGACACAGTGCAGCCATCTTCGGCGTCGCCGCGAGGCCGGCCGGCGTCAGGATGGCGTCGATCTCGTCTTTCGAGTAGCGATCGGCATAGGCGGCCTCATACGCGGGGATCGCGAACGAGGCGATCGTCGTGCCCGAGAGATTGACGATGTCGTCGGACATCAGAGCGCTGAGATTCGCCGCCGGTGCCGCCACAGCCACGCCCCTGAGCTTCAGCTCCGGCGCGTAGGCAGCCGCCCGCTCAGCGGCGAACAGCGCAGCCTGCCCGCCCTGAGAATGACCCCACAGGAGCAGATGGTCGCTCACGCCCGTTCCGCTCAGAGCCCTCGCGGCCCGAACGATGTCGAGCATGCTGTTCGACGCGGGGACTCCGAGCAGGTACGAGGATGCCCCATCCACCCCCAGCCCCGGATAGTCGGTGGCCGCGATCGCATACCCCGCCGCAAGCAGCTCATGCAGTCCTTCGATCAGTTCGAAAGGATCGAGCCCGAGCGAGGGGGCGCATTTCGCTGCGGCGCCCGTGGTCGGGTGAGCCCACGAGACGACGGTGCGCCCTCCCTCCGGGATGGGTCCGTCCGGGACGATGATCACTCCGGACACCGCGATGTCTTCGCCTGCGAGATCACGGGAGTGATAGAGCACTCGCCACGCTGTCGATCCCATCGGAGCGCTCGCGATCGGTTCGCTGCGGATGACCGTTCCAGGATCCGCAGCGGGCAGCGGATCCGGAGGCACATAGAACGGGGCATCCGTCTTCTGCTCTGCCGCTCCTTCGGTCACGCGCCGGACTGCCTCGACAGCGATCAGGGCGATGACGACCAGGACGGCTGCGACGAGGACAAGAACCCAGCGACGCGAGCGGGTGCGCATGGTTCTTTCTAGCGCATCGGGCGTCGCCGTGGGGCCGCGCCTGTCAGCGTGATCAGACACTAGGCTGACCGGCATGAGCAGCATGCGCACGAGAATCCGTCCCTCCCGCCTCGCTGCGATCGCCGTCCTGGCGTTCGCGACGCTGCCGCTCAGCGGATGCCTCTTCAGCGCGATCCCGTCCGAGACCGCGGCGACCGATGAGCCGTCGAACGCCCCTTCGCCGACCCCAGAGCAGTCGGCTGAGACCGAGGGAGGCGCACCCGCCACGCTCTCGTTCGAAGACGGCGACCTGCTGACGGACTCCGTGTACGTCGAGTGGAGCGACGGCCTGCTGGCCGACGACGGATGGGAGGTCACCTCCCCGGACGACGGGAACGGCGGTTGGGCCTACGGCACGATCGACGGAACCTGCACGGCGCAGTTCTGGCAGGGGTTCACTCCGGACATCCCTGTGACACCGGGCGACGACAGCGCCTCCTCCGACGCGATCCTCGGGACGCTTCTGCAGACGGATGCCGCGAGCATCACCCCGCACGCCGTCGACGGCGCCTTCTCGTACCAGTCGACCGGCAACACAGACGTCGCCAATCGGCAGATCACCGGCCAGGACGGGGATCGCACCTGGATCATGGCCGCACGCGCGTTCGCGACGCCCGGCCTCGGCTTCTACGTCATCGTCGACTGCACGGGAGGCGACGCGAATGCGATCCTGTCAGAGGTCCTCGACAAGAACGCCATCGTCGCGTACTGACCGGAGAGGTCATTTGCCGCCGGGCGGGCCGATCAGCAGCAGCGCGATGTACAGCGCGACCACGGCGACGGCGATGAGCACCACGAGCACCCAGGCCCGGCGCAGGAACCAGCGCATCGTGCGGTCGTACCAGGTGCGGTCCTGCGGATGGTCGCTCTCCTCGAGACGCCATTCGCCCGTCAGGCGCCCCGATCGATGCAACCAGATCTCCATCGGGATGGTCGCATAGGGCACGATCGCACTCGCCACGGCGAGCACCCCGACCCCGATCGACCAGCGCTGGTTGAACGCCACGAGGATCGCCGTCGCGGCGTAGGAGAGGAAGACGAACCCGTGGACACCACCGCCGATCGTGACCACGATCGGCGGGACGCCGACGGCGCGCGCGATGAGCGCGCCGATCAGGATCGTCCAGGTGATCGCCTCGGCTATCGCGAGGACACGGAAGAGACGGGCAGGCGTGCGGAACATCGCGCTCCTAGTGATCGGGGTGCTTCCAGCGTACGCACTCGGGCGGACGGTCCCGTCTGCGGAATAGCATCCGAGGCCCTGTCGTTGCGATCATCATGGCGACGATCGATCAGACGACACTGGAGCGCTTGCTCTCCGGAGTGAAGGTGGTCTCCGGCGGCACACGGCGCGTCGAGCTTCCGGCGTCCGGTGCGCTCCCCCTCGCCGACGGCGTCGTGACCCTCGTGCACGTCGTCTCCGGAGAGGTGCGCGGCCACCCGCCGCTCGCCGCCGGCTGCAGCCTGGGCATCGACCGGGCCACCCAGCGGATCAGCGTCAGCCGGCCGACCGCCCCCGACGTTCTCGCCGCAGGCGGTGCACTGCTGACACTCGGAGACCGCTCCGTGATCCTCGATGCACCCGACGGCGCCACCCTGGTCGTGGGAGAGGTGCAGCTGTCGGATCCGACCGCGCTGCACATGGTGCCCGGTTTCGTCGTCGTCAGCGACTTCGCAGCCCTCGAACCCGCCGCGGCCGCACTCGCCTCGCAACTGGGACTCGATCCGTACGCACCCGCAGACGCCCGTTCGGGCGATCCCGTGATCTGCCGGATGATGGTGACCACGGTTCTGCTCTCGGTGCTGCGCGCATGGGCGGAGAACGGCTGCGCCCCCGAGTCGTGGGCCTCGCGCTCGCGCGATCCGTACCTCGAGCGCGTGATCGCCGCGATCCATCAGGCGCCGGGGCGGGATTGGACCGTCGAGTCCCTGGCCGGAGTCGGCGCGATGTCGCGCTCGGTGTTCGCCGAACGGTTCCGCGCCGTGGTCGGCCGCTCCCCCGCGAGCTACGTCACGGAGGTGCGCATGGACACCGCGAAGTCGATGCTGGCGGAAGGGCGCGCCGTCGCGGAGACGGCGAGGACGCTCGGCTACTCCTCCGACGAAGGCTTCAGCCGCGCCTTCCGCCGCCACGCGGGGATGACCCCGTCGGCGTGGCAGCGGATGCAGCGCGAACCCATTCCCGCGTAGGGCTCCCCCCGGGGTCAGCTGCGCACGCGGTTCGAGAGCCCGAACAGCAGCGCTCCCACCACGAGCGCGGCGGCGCCGAGACCGTACGAGGGCTCCACGCCGATGCTGTCGACGAGCACTCCGCCGACACCGGCGGCGATCATGATCGCGCCCTGGAATCCGACCACGACCAGGCTGCCGCCGGCTTCGAGGCGGTCCGGCATCCGGTGTCCGACCCAGGTGTTGACCACGATCAGCCACGATGCGAAGAAGAATCCCCACACGAACACCGCGATCCCGACGCCGAGCACCGAGCCGGAGAGCAGGATGGTGCCGGCCACCGCAACCGCGATCACGGCCGGTGCGAGCACGGCGAACAGGCGGAACGAGCGGTCGATGATCAGTCCGATGGTGAGGTTTCCGACCAGACCGCCGACACCGAACACCGCCAGCAGCATGACGATCGTGCCGGCGTCGACCTCCGGGATCCGCTCGAGCGCGAGGCGGACGTACGTGTATGCGAGGAAGTGACCGAGCACGACGAGCACGTGCCCGGTCAGCCCCAGCCCGATCCCTGGGCGACGGATCGTGTCGGCGAGCAGCGCGAAGCTCGATGTCTGAGCGGCGGGCACCCGCGGCAGCATGGTGCGCAGCGCCACAGCCAGCAGGCCGGTGACGACGCCGGCCAGGGCGAACACCCCGCGCCAGTCCATGATCTGGCTCAGCATCACGCCGACCGGAACACCGGCGACGGTCGCGAGCGACGTGCCCGCCGAGGTGAACATCACCGCGCGTCCGAGTCGTTCCGGTCCTGCGATCCGCACGGCGACCGTGATCGACATCGACCAGAAGGTGCTCAGGGCAGCGCCGAGCAGGAAGCGCGCAAGAAGGATGATGATCAGGTTCGGCGATATCGCGACGATGAGGTTCGACGCCGCAGCGGCGACAGCCATCCACACCAGCAGGGTGCGGCGATCGACACGGGGGAACACCATTCCGACGGTGGGCGCGACGATGAATCCGACGAGCGCGGTGACCGTGACGGTCTGCCCGGCCTGCCCTGGCGTGACGCCGAGCGCGTCCGCCATCTCCGTGAGCATGCCGTTGGGCAGGAACTCCGCTGTGACGAGCAGGAAGCTGAGCAGCATCATGACGACCAGGGCGCCGTAACGGATCCGCTCTACGGGGGCGGAGACGTTCACAGGTATGGGTGCGGTCGTTGTCATGTCTCCATGCTGACAGGCGCGCGGATGCCGCACCCGACTGCGCGTCCGCGGCATCCGACCATTCGTCCGCGGTCGGAGGTCAGGTGCAGCACGTGACAGCGCCGCACCCTCGCGGTATTGTCGGATGGCACCGGGATCGCCCCGGAAGAGCCGAGCGGAAGGAGCCGGAGATGTCCAACGTCTTTGTCGCGCCTCTCGCCGACATCCTTCCCCTCGAGGCCGCCCGCTCCTGATCCGCGTGTGGCCTCCCTTCCGGAGCAACCACAGTGACTGATCCCTTCGCGTCGTTCGACGCATCCTCTTCCTTCTCCCTCGAATCCTCGCTCTCGTTCGCCGACGTCGAGCCCGGCGACGGCCAGCGCTGGTCGACCTGGCCGGCGATCACCCCGACCGAGCGCGGGCCGCAGCCATGGCCTTCGTGGGTCGTGACCTCGGCCGGCGCGCTCGACACCGAACTCGGCATCCTCAAGACCGGTAAGGAGGCGGATGTGTTCCTGATCGAGCGCGCTGTGCCCGACGATCCGGCCCGGCGCACGCTGCTCGCGGCGAAGCGGTACCGCAGCGAGGAGCACCGATCCTTCCACCGGTCGACGGCGTACACCGAGGGCCGACGGGGGCAGAACTCGCGCGATGCGCGCGCCCTGGCGAAGAAGTCGTCGTTCGGACGCGAGGTCGCCGCCGCGGAGTGGTCGTTCGCGGAGTTCACCGCGCTCTGCCGGATGTGGGAGCTCGGCGCTCCGGTGCCGTATCCCGTCCAGGTCAACGGCACCGAAGTGCTCATGGAGTTCATCGGCACAGGCGCCACCGCCGCACCTCGGCTGGCGCAGGAGCGCGGCGATCGTCGTGCACTCGCGGACTACTTCGCCCAGATCGTCGACCTCATGCGCATCTTCGCGGCAGCGGGCTTCGCGCATGGCGACCTCTCGCCGTACAACCTCCTCGTCCATGAGGGACGCGTGCGGGTGATCGATCTGCCGCAGATCGTCGACATCATCGCGAATCCGCAGGGGCTCGACCTGCTGCATCGGGACTGCGTGAACGTGTGCGACTGGTTCGCACGGCACCGGGTCGAGTGCGATGCCGAGGAGTTGTTCGCCGAGTTGATGGCCTCGTCATACAGCTGAGGCCATCGGAACCCGGCACCGATGCCGCGCACCTCGTCACCTGATGCGCCCCGTGTCGATCACGGACGCCGGAGCACCGCGCGGAGCAGGGCGACGATCGGGCGCGGCATCCGCTCGACAGGCAGGGCGTCGACGATGTCGGCAGCGAACCTCGCCTTGCGCCCCGCAGCCGTGCCCGCGAACCGGTGCAGTTGCGCCTCGATACTGCGGGCGCGCTGTGCGGGTTGCGTCTGGAACATCTGGAACCGCGTGAGCTCGCCCCGTGCTGCGAGCGTGTGCAGCACGAGCTCCGGCCCGGCCGCCGCGATCACCTCCGCTTCGAGGTCGCGCTCGCACGCGAAGAAGCCGAGGGGTTCCGGTTCGCCGTCTGCGGCGAGCATGCCCGCGTCGACGAGGACGCGAACCACGTGGTGCCGCTCGGCACCGTCGTAGAGGCCGAGCACGCGCGCAGGATGCGCCTCGGATCGCAGCTCGGCGAGCCGGCGACGCAGGTTCGTGATGCCGCCCATGTCGACGAGCGTGATCGATTCGCGCTCGAGCACCATGTCGAGTCGGCGCGCGGCGGCTTCGAAGGCGAGCAGGTCGCTCGCGCCCTCGAACAGCACGACGGTGCGCGGCCGCGGGATGGTCTTCGGCATGCGTCGACACTACTCGCGGGTTTCCCGAGCGGCGCGCCGCTACCTCTCGTTCACCGGTTCCCGCCAGACTTCGACCATGAGCGCTTCCGCACCGAAGGCCGACGACATCGAACGCCCCGCCCGCAGCCGCGGCGTTCTCGCCTGGGCGCTGTGGGACTGGGGATCCGCCGCCTTCAACGCGGTCGTCACGACCTTCGTCTTCAGCACGTTCCTCGCGAGTCAGCTGTTCGTCGACCCCGAGATCGTGGCCGCAGCAGCCGGCGACGCGAAGAACCCCGCACTCGTCGCCGCGCTCGCAGGCAACGCCAGCCTGGTCGGCTGGGCCCTCGCGATCGCCGGTGTGCTCATCGCCGTGCTCGCACCGGTGCTCGGTCAGCGCTCCGACGGGACGGGGCGCCGCAAGCTCTGGCTCGCCATCAACACCGGCATCGTCGTGCTCGCCATGGCCGCGATGGTCTTCGTCGTCGGAGCGCCCGAGTACCTGATCCTCGGCGCGACGCTGCTGGCGGTCGGCAACATCTTCTTCGAGTTCGCCGGCGTCAACTACAACGCGATGCTCGTGCAGGTCTCCACGAAGGAGAACATGGGTCGTGTGTCGGGCTTCGGCTGGGGCATGGGATACGTCGGCGGCATCGTGCTGCTGGTCATCCTGCTCGTCGGTTTCATAGGCCTCGTCGCGAGCCCCGGGCCGCTCGGGATCACGACCGATGGCGGTCTGCACATCCGGCTCGCCGTGCTCGCCTCCGCGATCTGGTTCGGTGTCTTCGCGATCCCCGTGCTGCTGCGGGTGCCGGAGATCCCGGCCCGCGAAGCGCAGAACCGCGTCGGGTTCTTCCGCTCCTACGTCGTGCTCGCCGGCACGATCAAGAAGCTCTGGCACGGCAACCGCCAGGTGCTGATGTTCCTGGTCGCGAGCGCGGTGTTCCGCGACGGACTGGCCGGTGTCTTCACCTTCGGCGCGATCATCGCCGCGCAGGTCTTCGGGTTCTCCAGCTCGCAGGTTCTCTACTTCGCCGTGGCCGCCAACGTGGTCGCGGGCATCAGTACGATCCTCGCCGGCCGCCTCGACGACGCGTTCGGGCCCAAGCGCGTGATCATGACCTCTCTCATCGGACTCGTCGTCGCCGGCACCGCCGTGCTGTTCATCGGCGATGCGCAGATCGGCTTCTGGATCGCCGGGCTCATCCTGTGCATGTTCGTCGGCCCCGTGCAGTCGGCGAGCCGGTCGATGCTCGCTCGCATCACGCCGGAGGGTCGTGAGGGCGAGATCTTCGGCCTCTACGCGACCACGGGTCGCGCCGTCTCCTTCCTCGCCCCGACTCTGTTCGCCCTGTTCGTCGGCCTCAGCGGTGACACGCGCCTCGGCATCCTCGGCATCGTGATCGTGCTGCTCGTCGGGCTGTTGCTGATGCTCCCGGTGAAGGCCAAGCAGGCGGTCATCGAGTAGGGCGCGGGATGCTCAGCTCCCCCAGTTGTCGGCGAGCTTCGACAGCAGACGCGCGAGTTCGCGCGCTTCCTCGTCGGTGAACGACTCGAGCGCCTTCGACAGCACCTCCCGCCGCTCGCCGCGCATGCCGCGGGCGATCTTCTGACCGGTCTCCGTGAGGGCGATGCGGGTGCGTCGCGCGTCGTCGGGGTCGGCCTCCCGCTGCACGAGGCCGCGCTGAACACCCTGCTGCACGAGGCGTGAGGCGCGCGGCTGATCGACGCCGACGGCCTCGCCGAGCGCGCTGACGCTGAGCGGTTCGGATGCCGCGGCGAGCACCTCCAGCATTCGCATCCACGCCGGACCCCCCAGGCGCCCGCCCGGCCCGCCTGCCCAGGGCGGCGGAACGATGCCACGGCGACCGAGGGGCGGATGCTCGCCGTGACCGTGGCCGTGGTGATCAGCCATGAAGTCGCCGCGCTTGCCGTGCGGGCCACCACGACCAGGGCCGTGCGGTCGCCGGCTCCGCATACGCGCGAGTGCCTGCGCGATGATCTCGGCCGGGTCCGGATTGTCTGTGCTCACGCACCTGATTTTACATGCGACTTGACATGCATTCAGATTGCATGTCACACTACATATACATGCACAGTTACAAGCAAAGGACTCCACTCATGAACACCATCACCTCTGAAGAGACTTCCCGCCCGTTCGGATTCTGGCTCAAGGCCGTCGACCGCCTCATGGCTGCCGAGTTCGCCTCCGCCTTCGAGTCCGAGGGCATCACGCGCCGCGAATGGCGCATCCTGAACGTCGTCGACGGCACGGTTCCTGCCCGGCACCCGAAGAACGATCGACCGCTGCCGGCGCACAAGCTCACGCGACTGATCGAACTCGGCTGGGTCGCGGATTCCGACGGCACGTGGATCCTGACCGACGAAGGCCGCGCGGCGAAGGATCGTCTCGACGTCATCGTCGAAGGCATCCGCGCCAAGGTCACCGATGCGGTCCCCGCCGAAGACCTCGCCACCACCGTGGCCACGCTCGAGCGGCTCGCCCGCGCGTTCGGCTGGGACGAGGAGACGCCGCTCCCCCGCGGACGAGGACGTCGCGACTTCGGTCCTCGCGGCCTCGGGCGCGGAGGCTTCGGTCCTCGCGGGTTCGGGCGCGGCTTCGGTCCTCACGGGTTCGGCAGGCCCGGATTCGGCCCGCAGGACTTCGATCACGAAGGCCACAGCGCCCCCGAGCACGGCGGACGCGGACACGGCGATCACAGCGATCAGCGGTTCGCGCACGACGCCGACCACGGACACCGCGGTGGGCCGCGCGCACACTTCGCCCGCTTCGTGCAGGGCTCGTACGAGCGCGGATTCGACGCCGGATTCGCCCGCGGCCGCAACGCGCAGTGAACACCGTGGTTGCGACCACGTCACATTCACGAATGGCGGATGCTTCGGCATCCGCCATTCGTCATTCGTCCAGTGCGACGCGCACGGACGGCGGAGTGGATGCGTTCGACGCGCTGGATGCTGCGCGGGCTCAGATCGGCAGCGCGAGATAGAAGTCGAAGACCGTGCCGTCGGCGTCGGGGCCTGCGAGTTCCATCACCCACGGCCGGCCGTTGTCGCCGGTCACCGACCAGAGCACCGTCTCGCTCGCATCCGCGAGGAACGAGTCGCGGTTGCCGGAACCGTCCTCGTACACGCTGTCCGAATGATCCGGCGAGCCGCGCTCCGCCGACAGTGTCGTGAACGCGTCGTCCGCAGCACCGTCGTCGTCGAACGCCCAGATCGTGAACGTCAGGTCGCCGGCACTCGACGCGTACCGCCCTACGACGGTCTCGGTGGCGGCGACGTCTGCGACCTCGACGGCGGCCCATGATCCAGACAGGGTCCAGGTCACACCGTCCTGCCCGGTCACCTCGTCACCGACGAGCGCCGCGACATCGTCGCACAGCGCAGCGCATTCGGTGCCGGTGGTGGGAGTTTCGGGTGCGGGCGCTTCGGTGCTCGTGGAGGTGACGGTCGTGGTGTCGACCGGTTCGGATTCGTCCTCCGACGATGCGACGGTCGTCTCGTCGGATGACGGCAGCGCCAGCGGTGCGTTGTTCACGAGGTACGCCATCAAGACGATGGCTCCGATGAGCAGCACCGCGAGTCCGGCGAAGATCGCGACGGTCCAGCCACGGTAGCTGTTGCCCTCTGTGCCACCCGCAGCCGGACTGACATACGTGCGACTCGCTTCGTCGCGGGCGGTGGCGGCGCGGGAGGCGGCCGCCCGCGATTCGGCCTTCTGCGCGGCGGTCGGCGGCACGACTTCCTGCTTGTGCGCCGATGCCGAGGTCCAGGTGTCATTGGGCGCCCATGTGCTGCGCGTGCGCGTCGCGGGCTCTGTCGCCGCGGCATCCGTCTTCTCGGGCGGCGCGGGAGGGATGACCGGTTCCGCGCGGGGAGCAGGCGGCGCGGCACTGAACGTGGGCGGCGGTGGCACCTCGAAACCCTCGATCGCGGCCTCCGCGTCGGGGATCGCGACCGTCTCCGGAGCCGGGACGTCGAAACGCTCCACCCCTAGCGCCGCGGGAGGAAGGCCCTGTTCACCACCCGGAACAGGCGCATCGGTTGTGGCATCCCGTCGGGGATCTTGCGGTTCTTCCGTGTTTTCGCCGCTCACGCTCTCGATACTACGTGCGACCGCGCGATCCGCATCCGGTCTCCCGGCGATCTGCGGGACTCAGCCGCCGACCGACCCCACATCGGTGTTGCCGACATCGGTGCGGTGGAAGTTCTGGAACGAGCGGGATGCCGTCGGTCCGCGCTGTCCCTGGTACCGGTTTCCGTACGGACCGGAGCCGTAGGGGTTCTCGGCCGGAGAGGTCAGGCGGAAGAAGCACAGCTGCCCGATCTTCATCCCGGGCCACAGTTTGATCGGCAAAGTGGCGACGTTCGCGAGTTCGAGCGTGACATGGCCGGTGAAGCCGGGGTCGATGAAGCCCGCCGTGGAGTGAGTGATGAGCCCGAGTCGTCCGAGCGAGCTCTTGCCCTCGAGGCGTGCGGCGATGTCGTCCGAGAGCGTGACCTGCTCGAACGTCGCGCCCAGCGCGAACTCGCCGGGGTGCAGGATGAACGGCTCGTCCGGCTTGACCTCGATGAGGCGCGTGAGCTCCGGCTGATCCTCGGCCGGGTCGATGAACGGGTACTTGTGGTTGTCGAACAGGCGGAAGTACCTGTCGAGACGCACGTCGATGCTCGAGGGCTGGATCATCTCCGGCTCGTGAGGCGCCAGACCGATCCGGCCGGAGGCGAGTTCTGCTCTGATGTCGCGGTCGCTGAGAAGCACGGGTACAGCCTACTGGCGCGGCGCTGTCATGCTTTGGCCATCGCCGCGAGTGCAGGTAGGCTTGCCTTCACCTGTTCTTCATGAGCGGGTTCGGGACTGTAGTTCAATGGTAGAACTTCTGCTTCCCAAGCAGATAGCGCGGGTTCGATTCCCGTCAGTCCCTCCACTTGTCACGATGAGTTCGTCATCCGACCAGGCGCGCAGCCACGATCCGGGCACTCGCCTCAGGATCCATGCGGTGACCGATCGACTCCGGCACCTGCAGGTACTCGGCATCCGGCATCATCTCCGCGAGTCGGGATGCTGCGGTCACGAGGATCGGCATCGTCTCGACGCCGCACAGAATGGTGACCGGCATCCGTACTCCGAGCATCTCTGCGGACGGTGTCGACGCACGTCGGGTGACGAGCGCGTCGTAGATCGTCGACCTGCCGAGCGGGGAGATCTGGGCGAAGGCCGGCGAGGCGCGGAACTGCTCGATGAACGGCTCGGGCAGACCGACGGCCTCTCGCTGGAAGAGCACGACGGCCTCTTCGGGACGGCCATCGTCGACCGCTGCCTGAAGACGATCCTCAAGATCTGCCGCGGGCATATCCTCACCGAACCGGAACGGCGGCTCGGAGAGGAACAGCCTCGACATCGGCACGCCCTGCCCTGCCGCGTACAGCGCGAGGACGGCTCCGGATGAATGACCGATCACGGCTGCGTCAGCGGCGGATGCCGAGATGACCGCCGCGAGGTCTTCCACCTCGCGCTCCGGCGCGGCGATCGCGCCGTCTCCGCTGTCGCCCCTGGCGCGTCGGTCGTAGGTGATCGCACGCAGCCCGGCTTCGGCGAAGGCACGGGCGATCTCAGCGGCATCCCGCGCAGTCGACAGAGCGCCGTTGACGATGATGACGGTGGGGCCCGCGCCGGACTCGTGCATGGCGATGGGGGTTCCGTCTGCAGACGTGACGTGGTTCATCGCTCAAGGCAACACCTGCGGCACAAGCGGGTCAAGGTGCGAAACCGGGCCGACGATAACGTGGGAGTATCGCGCGACTCATTCTGGGAGGTCTCCTTGACTCGATCCGGCACCCATGCGCTTGCAACGATGAGCGACTTTCGCCCCATGGCCCGCCACAGCGCACCCCTCACCCGCCGTGCGGCACGCGTATGGCCGGCCGTGACGGTGTTCGTCCTGCTGGGCGCCGTCTGCACTCTGATCGGCGTATTGATGCTCACCACCCTGCGCGACCCCGCTCCGACGATGACACCGCGCGAACAACTCATGACCGGCGCGCTCATCCTGCTTGTCGGAGCCGCGTTCATCGGCCTCGCCGCCTCGCTCCTCTGGACGTCCGCGCAGCGTTGGCGGCGCCTGCGCCGCGCCGCACAGATGGGCCTCGACCACGACTGGCACGTGAGAGTCGAGGGCGATCCGCGCGAGCATGCGGCATCCGCATTCCGTTCGGGTCCTGCAAGACACCGCTGGCTCGAGACCCCGATGCACCTGCACGAGCCACGCTACGTCGAGGTCGGCAACTACGTGTTCGATGCGGGCGAGGCCGGGCGAGGCCGTGCCACCGTCGGCTGGATCGCGATCGAACTCGACCGCAGACTGCCGCACATGTACCTGTACTCGCAGGCGAACCCGCGTCTCGCGAGGCCGTACACGGTCCCTGTCTTCGCCCGGGACCAGCGACTCGATCTCGAAGGAGACTTCAACCGACACTTCCGTCTGTTCTGCCCGCGCGAGTACGAAGCCGACGCCCTCTACGTGATGACACCCGACGTGATGGCGCTGATGATCGACGAAGCGTCCGGATTCGACATCGAGATCGTGGATGACATGATGTTCGTCGTGGCGCGGCGTCCCTTCGACATGACCGACCCACGCGTGCTCGAGTTCGCTCAGCGCCTGGTGGCCACGCTCGGCGCGCGAACGGCGAACCAGAGCGCGCGCTACATCGACGATCGAGCGAACGATCCCGACTACATCGACGCCAGCGGCGCCAGGCTCGCACGCGGACGATGGCTCGTCGGCCTCGCCCCTGTGGTCTTCGCCGCGGCGGCAATCGCGATCGCGGGCGCGCTCGGCGGCGCCTTCGCCTGACGGACGAACGACTTAGCTGGACGCACGCACCGCCTTCACGAATTCCGCCACTGCATGCAAGCGCTCCTCATCATGAGGACCCCATTCCGGGCGAGGCGTGTCCGGTCCGCTGTAGGGCTCGTCCTCGAATCGTCGCTGGTACTCCGCGAGCTTGACCTCTAGATCGGCTCTCGTCTTCGCGTAGGTCGGGTCGTCTGCCACGTTGTTCATCTCCGAGGGATCGGACCGGAGGTCGTAGAGCTCCCATTCCGATTCGAAGATCTGATCCGACGCACCGGGGACACCGAGCGCTGCACCGTAGTAGTAGATCAGCTTGAAGTCGACCGTCCGGATCCCGTAGTGCGCGGGAGCCCCGTGAATGGGATCATCGTGCTCCCAGTAGCGGTAGTACGCCGCATCGGGCCAATCGGAGACTGCCTCACCGCGCAACAGCGATCGAAAACTACGGCCCTGAGACGTCGGGAGCGTTTCCGCGGCATCGAAGCCGCATATGTCGAGGAATGTCGCTGCGAAGTCCACATTCGTGATGATCGCCTCGCACTGCGCGTTCGCACTGATCTCCGCCGGCCATCTCATGAGCATCGGCATCTGCAGGGATTGGTCGAACATCAGCCGCTTGTCGAACCAGCCATGATCGCCGAGGAAGAATCCCTGATCAGACGTGTACACCACGAGGGTGTTCTCCGACAGGCCCAGATCATCAAGTCGGTCCAGAAGCCGACCGACATTGTCATCGATCGACTGCACGCACTGCAGGTAGTCGCGCATGTAAATCTGGTATTTCCACCGCATGCGGGCTTCTCTGTTTTCAGGACCGCGCAGATGCTCCGGTACCTCGCTCTTGAGGTCGTCAGCACCCATATCGTCGGCGATGGTCATGTGCACGCCTTGTACGGCTTTGCTCCGCGTGGCGTGCTCATCGAAGAAGGTCTCCGGCTCCGGGATCGTGCCGTCGGCGTACAGATCTCGATGCTTCGGATCCGGCACCCAGGGCCGGTGGGGGGCCTTGTGGTGCACCAGCATGCAGAACGGCTCATCGTCGTCGAGAGAGTCGAGCCAGCTCAACGACAGATCTGTGACGATGTCGGTCGCGTACCCCTCGATCACACGACTGCCCGCCTGATCGATCATCTCCGGATTCACATAGTCGCCCTGGCCGGGGAACACTTTCCATTCGTCGAAGCTCCGCGGCAGCGACCGTCCACTCTCACCGAGATGCCATTTGCCGAACAACGAGGTCCGGTATCCATTCTCATGAAGGACATCGACGAACGTCGGAACCCGATAGTCCATCTCGGTCCAGATGGACGCGACACCGTTCTTGTGACTGAATGTGCCCGTCAGGATCGTCGCTCGGGATGGGCTGCAGATCGAGTTCGTGCAGAACACCGCATCCATTCGCATACCCTCCTGGGCGAGGCGATCGAGATTCGGTGTGCGATTGACTCTGCTGCCATATGCCGAGATGGCATGCGCAGCGTGGTCATCCGACATGATGAAGACGATGTTCGGACGAGGCATTGCTCTCTTTCTTCTATTGGTCGCCGCGCGTACGAAGCGGGCGTCAGATCTGCGCGACCGCGAGCCGCTGACGTCGCCGCTCCGCCTGTGCAACCGGGTCGGCGATCGGCGCGGCCAGCATGAGTCGACGCGTGTATTCGTGTTGGGGATCGAGGGTGACGCGCTCTCCTGGCCCGGACTCGACGATGTCTCCGCGATACAGAACAGACACGTCATGACACATGTGCCGGACGACGCCGAGATCGTGTGAGATGAAAAGGTACGACACCCCTGTCTCGGCTTGCAGATCGAGGAGAAGATCCAGCACGCGCGCCTGGGTCGACATGTCCAGAGCGCTCACGGGTTCGTCGCAGACGATGAGTGACGGGCGCAGCGCCAGAGCCCGGGCGATCGCCACGCGCTGGCGCTGGCCACCGGAGAACTCGCGGGGCAGCCGGCCGGCAGCATTGCGAGGCAACCCGACCTGATCCAGCAGTTCGTCGATGCGCCGCACAGCTTCTCGACGCATGACACCGGCGGTCTGCAGCGGCTCGGAGAGGATGTCGCCGACGGTCATCGACGGGTTCAACGACGTGTATGGATCTTGGAAGACGACCTGGATGTCCTTGCTCAACACGCGCCTCTCCGCGCGGCCGGCGTGCGTGATGTCTCGGCCGTCGAACTCCACACTGCCGCCGGTGACGGGTGCGAGGCCGAGGAGCGCCCGCCCCATCGTGGACTTCCCCGACCCTGATTCTCCGACCAGCCCGAGGGTCTTTCCACGGGCCACTGAAGCGGATACCCCGTGGAGGATCTCCTTCGGACTGCTCCGCCAGCCGCGACCGGGGTACGCGACGTGCAGGTCGTCGATACGCAGCAGAATGTCGTCGTTCATCGCGTCACCTTCTCCGACAGGCGGCTGAAGGGCGCCTTCCCCTCGAGGCCGGCGTCGAGCAGAGCCCTTGTATACGGATGCGACGGCGCATCGAAGACTTCGGAGGTCTCCCCCGCTTCGAGCAGTTGCCCATGCCGCATCACGGCGACCCGATCGCAGATGTCTGCGACCACGCCGAAGTCGTGAGTCACGAGAACGATGGCCATGCCGTTCTCCACGCGCAGTCGACGAAGAAGATCGAGAATCTCCGCCTGCACCGTGACGTCGAGTGCTGTGGTGGGTTCGTCAGCGATCAGCACGTCCGGCTCACAGCTGATCGCGATCGCGATCAGCACACGCTGCGCCATCCCGCCCGAGATCTGGTGCGGGTAGGACCGAGCGACGCCGTCCGGATCTGGAATTCCGACGCGCGCGAGAAGCTCGACTGCCTGGTTCCATGCCGCTCTCTTGCCGAGTCTCCGGTGCCGACGCAACGGCTCGGAGATCTGATCACCGACTCTGAATGTGGGATCAAGGTTCGACATCGGCTCTTGCGGCACGTACGCGATTCTTCGGCCGGCGAGGTCCCGGCGACGCGCGTCGCCGCTCGGAATCGACTCGCCTGCGATGCGCAGTCCGCTCCAGCGCGCCTCGGCTTCTCGCGGCAGCAGACCGAGTACGGCGAAGGCGCTCTGTGATTTTCCCGACCCCGATTCACCGACCAGACCGAGCACCTCGCCCCTCGCTACCGAGAACGTGACGTCACTCACGACCATGCGCTCTCCGCCGGGATACGGGTAACTCACCTCGAGGCCGGCGACCTCAAGGACGATGTCCTCTCCGGATGCCGTCGCGCGCACATGATCACCGACGACGGCGTCGATATCTTCGGGATTCGTGTCGCTCTGGGCGTCATCGTCCTCGAGCGCATCACGAAGGGCGTTGCCGAGAATCGCGAATGCCCCCACTGTGATTCCGATCGCAAGGCCAGGAGCTATGACGAGATCCGGGGCCGCATAGATGTTCGCGAAGGCGTCATCCAGCATCGAACCCCAGCTCGCCTGATTGGGATCGCCGAGCCCGAGGAAGGCCAGTCCGGCTTGTATGGATATCCCGACCCCGAACATCATGGAAGCCTGGATGATGATCGGCGCGCGGACGACCCGCATGACGTGTCGCGTCATGATCCTCATGTCAGACAACCCGGTCACGCGCGCGGCATCCACATAGAGCTCGTTGCGCACGCGCATCGTGGCGGCGCGCGTGAGCCGGAAGAACCCTGGGGCGATCATCACTCCGAAGACGGCCATGGTGAGCGCCATCTGAGAGCCAAGGATCGCCATCACGACGAGCAGCACGATGATGGCGGGCAGCGCCACGAGCGCGTCGGACACCGTACGGGCGACGGCATCGAAGCGCCCGCCGTAGTATCCCGCGGCAAGACCGAGCGGAACGCCGATCGCGGCGGCGACGATTACGGTGATTGCTCCCGCCGCGAGGCTCGTCTGCCCACCGTGCAACAAGCGCGCCAGCACATCCCGCCCGACGCCATCTCCTCCGAGAAGGTGCTCGATGCTCGGTGGAGCGAGTACGTTGGCGAGATCCGTGACAGCCGGGCTGTGAGGCGTGAGCCACGTCGCCAACAGACTCGCAAGTGTGACGAGGACGATGATCACGATCGCGATCACTCCGAGCGGGTTGCGGAGCAGCCGGGCGACCGTTCCTCGCCGATCTTGACGCTGCGCCGTGGCGATGCCGGTGGTCGCGAGTGCGGAGGTCATGCGATCCTCACCTTCGGATTCAGCCACCCGTAGGCGACATCGAGTATCAGATTCACGACCACCACGATGACGATGGTGAAGACGATGATCGCCATGATCACCGGCACGTCGCCCTGCACCGTCGCATCGAGCGTCATCTGGCCGAGTCCAGGAAGGGCGAAGATGCGCTCGATGATCACTGCGCCGCCGAGCAGATTGATGAACTGCAGCGAGAGCACGGTCAGCGCGGACGGTGAGGCGTTGCGCAGGGCGTGTTTGAACACGATCTGCGATCCGCTCAGCCCTCGGCTGCGCAGAGATCGGATGTAGTCCTGGCGCAAGACATCGATCACCGCGCTTCGTACCTGTTGCGCAATGGCCGCCGTGACGCCGATCGCCAGAGAGGCGACCGGCAGCACGAGTGATGACAGCCATCCACTCGGGGACGCACTCAACGGGACGTAGCCCGTGGCAGGGAACAGGCCGGCCTGCACGGAGAGCGTCGCTACGAGGACCAGGGCGAACCAGAAGCCAGGAAGAGCGAAGCCCACGATCGCCACGATCTGCAGGGCTCGATCGAGCCATCCCCTCCGGAGCGCAGCGGCGACACCGAGTGCAATACCCACCGCCGCCGAAACCAGAGAGCTCCCCACTGCGATCGACAGCGTGACGGGCAGCTTCGCCGTGATCAGTGTCGATATCCCTTGATTCGTGAACCAGCTCACCCCGAAGTCGCCGATGATGGCGCGGGAGGACCACATCAGGAACTGCGCGGCGATCGGTTGGTCAAGACCGAGTTCCTGGGCCTTGACCACCACCTGTTCGTCCGTCGCGCCGTCCCCGACGATCGTCCGTGCGATGTCTCCGCTGCCGAGATAGATCAACCAGAAGCTGATTGCCGACACGACGACGACGAGGATGATCCCGGACGTGAGCCTTGCGGCCACGAATCTCACCATGATCGAGTCCCTCCCCGGGTCATGCGTCAGGCCTTGGGCCGGAACGCCTCGAGCGGCGGCACGACGGAGTACTTGTACGGTGTCAGCTCTGTGTCCGCCGAGCTGATCATGATCGTGTCGATGAACAGCACGGGCATGAACCACGCCTCATCCACGAGGTAACTGTTGAGTTCCTGATAGATCGCTGCCCGCTCGCCCTCGCCAGCGTTTCGCGCGCTGTCGATGAGGGCAGACACTGAAGGATCCTCGAAGCCCATCGCATTCCACGGAGAGTTCGGCTGCAGCATCAGTTGGATGGCTTGCCACGGATCGTTCGACTGCAGCTGGATGAGCGCAGCGGGGTAGTTACCGCTTCGCATCTCGGTGTTCGCCTGCGCATCGGGTACCGTCTTGCCTTCCAGGGTGATCCCGACCTCTCCGAGCTGCTGCTTCAGAACCGCGAGCAGGTCGCCCATCCCCGAGTACTCCGGGATCGTCACGGTGACTCCATCGGCGTGGCCGCTCTCCGCCAGAAGCGCACGGGCCGCATCGGGGTCATACGGATACGCATCGTTGAGCTCGTCCACCCACGCGTCGGAATCCGGGTTGAAGATCTGCGTCGACGGCAGGCCCCGTCCGTCGTAGAGCTGCTCGACGATCTGCTCGCGATCGATCGCGAGATTCATGGCCTGCCGCACACGGGGGTCGGCAAGCCCCGGCGAGAACGTACCCGCACGGTCGAACAGATCGAGTCCCATCACGTCGCCCGAGGGGAAGATCGTTGCCACGAGCCCGGCGGATTCCGCCTCATCGATGAATCGACTGGTCATCTGATTCGCGACGTCGGCCTGGCCCGTCCGCAGAGCGTTGAGACGGGCGGTGTGGTCGACCATCGGGAGCAACGCGACCTCTTCGTACGGATACGCCTCGGCGTTCCAGTAGTCCTCGTTGCGCGTGTACACGTACCTGCTCTGCGGCACGGTCGCTCCGGTGTCCAGGACGTACGGCCCGGATCCGATCGGGGTCGTGGCCAGATCGCCGCCCGCGATGGCGGCGGGACTGGCCATCATCCCCGCGGTGAGCCCGAGATACCGCAGCAGCGCCGGGTTGGGCGTAGCAAGGTCGATCCGAACAACGTGCTCGTCGACGACTTCCACGTTCTCGATATCGGAGACGGTCCGCACCGCGGGACCGGTACCCGCGAGGAAATGCTCGAGGTTTGCTTTCACCGCTTCCGCGTCGAACTCCTCGCCGTCGGTGAACGTCACATCATCGCGAAGGGTCATGGTCAGCTCGGTGAGCGTGGCATCGTATTCCCACTCGGTGGCGAGCCGGGGCTGAACCTCGGCGTCTTCGTCAATCCGGACGAGAGTGTCGTATACCGGCTGCAGATACTGTGACGCGGGGTTGTCTCCGACATCAGGCGGATCGTAGGAGTTGATCTGACTGCCGGTAGCGATCGCGAGCTCGGCGGCGGATCCGCCTCCTCCGCTCTCGGAACCGCCGGAGCAGCTCGTGACGACAAGCGTCACGGCGGCCATTGTCGCGATGAACAACGAGGTCTTTCTCTTTCGCACCATTGCGAGTTCTCCTGGTGGGTCGGTTGATGTACTGAGGGCGTGTGGAAAGGATGCTGTTGACGAAAGGGGCCGACTGCTCAGCCGACTGTCGACGAGTCCCGTTCTGGCGGAGCCTGGTCCTGATGCGAGTCGCGTTCAGCCCGCTCCTCCCGCTCCAGCGCCGCGAGCGTGAGTTCGAGCCAGGCAATGTACTGCGCGGTCGAGGCGTACCCGCGCTCGTGAGCGAGCTCGTGAATGCGATCGGACCAGGACGGGTCGAGTTCGGGGATCGCCCCGGGCGAAGTGCTGACGGGTCGGCGCGTGACTTGGAAGTCCGCTTCCTTCTGGGCAAGTCGGAAGTCCAGCTCGGTGCGCAGGACGCGGATCGCAATATCGCGCCCGAGCTGGCCACCGTAAACGAAGCGCTGCATGAAGTCCGGGTCCATAGGCCGTTGCGAAGGCTCGAAAGGCGACCGTGCCCATTCCAGAAGTTGCTCCCTGCCTATCTGCGTCAGGCTATAGACCTTGGCATCCGGGGCGAGCTCAGATTCGCTGATCTCATACTCGATGGCACCTTGGTCCAGGAGCCGGGCAAGGCCGCGGTAGATAGGAGACTGCGACGCTCGAAACCCGTGATAACGGCCGCGTTCCCGAATCCAGCGATGCAGTTCATATCCCGAAGAAGGATGAAGAGCCAGGACGCCCAGAATCAGATACTCGATCTTCACGCGCTGTTCTCCCCTTCGAGTTCACTGACGACCTGTGTGCAAGCGGTCATAGATACGGTAGCGACAGCCCACGCGAGAAGTCAAGGCGGCAGCGGGATCCGTCACCTGACGGGAAGTGCGACAGTTCTGCGCGCAGCCCTACGAGAGCCGCGCAGTCCTGAGGATCGGCGGGAAGCGCTCGTCTTCAGGACGGCCACGCCGCGACCCGCTTGACATCATTTTATGAGTCGGCTCATAATTGAGCGTGGTCGTAACTGCGACCACCCGCCCCTCGACGGAGATAGAGAGCATGCGAGCGTTTCTTTTCGACAAGTACAAGGATGCCGTCCACGAGGCGGACGTGCCCGAACCCGTCGTGGGCGACCGCGATGTCCTGGTGCGAGTGGAAGCTGCCGGCGTGAACCAGCTGGACGAGAAGATCCGAGCCGGCGAGTTCAAGGCGATCCTGCCGTACCGGACGCCCCTCGTGCTCGGGCACGACGTCGCCGGCACCGTCATTCGCACCGGCTCGAAGGTGCGAGGGTTCAGGCCGGGCGACAAGGTGTTCGGCCGCCCGCGCGATGGTCGGATCGGCACCTTCGCCGAGCGGGTCTCGGTCGACGCATCCGACCTTGCTCTCGCGCCGAACACGATCAGCCTGGTCGAGGCGGCATCGTTCCCGTTGGTCGCCTTGACCGCCTGGCAGGCGCTCGTCGTCCGCGGCAACGTGCGGCCGGGCCAGAAGGTGCTCATCCACGGCGGTGCCGGTGGCGCCGGATCGATCACGATCCAGCTCGCCAAGTACCTCGGCGCCCACGTCGCCACGACCGCTTCGGCGAAGAACGCCGACTTCGTCCGCAGCCTCGGCGCGGACGAGGTGATCGACTACCGCACCCAGGACTTCGAGAAGGTGCTCTCCGGCTACGACTTCGTACTCGACAGCCTTGGCGGCGAGAACCTCGAGAAGTCGCTGCGCATCCTGCGCCCCGGCGGCAAGGCGATCGGCATCTCGGGCCCGCCCGACCCCGCATTCGCGAAGCGGATCGGTCTGAATCCGCTGCTCCGACTGGCGATCAGGGCGCTCAGCGGCAAGATCCGCCGCCATGCGAAGAAGCTCGGCGTGACATACGAGTTCCTCTTCATGAGCGCCAGCGGCGACCAGCTCCGCGAGATCGCCGAGCTCATCGACGACGGCGCCCTGCGGCCCCTCGTCGGCAAGACATTCTCGTTCGACGAGATCCCGGACGCACTCGAGTCGATCGCCAAGGGCGGCGTGAACGGCAAGACCGTCATCACCTCGTGAACCGGGGACTGAAGCGGCTTACGCGGCCGGGCTCGGCGGCGGGCCCGGCTGGATGATCAGGCAGGTGCTGGACGCTGTCGCAAGCACACGACCTTCGCTGTCGCGGATGTCCGCCTCGGCGAACGAGGCGCTGCGCCCGCGGCGGGTCACCCATCCATGCGCGGTCACCTGTCCGGTGTCTGCCGTGATCGGGCGCAGGAACGACACCTTGATCTCGAGGCTCGTGTAGCCGACGCCGGCGGGCAGCGTCGAATGGACGGCGCATCCGCACACCGAATCGAGCACGGTGGCGAAGAACCCGCCGTGCACCGAGCCGATCGGGTTGTAGTGCGATTCGTCCGGCACCGCCGTCATCACGACGTCTCCGTCATCGATCGTGACGAAATCGAGCCCGATGTGGCTGCTGATCGGAGGCGGCGGGACCTCGCCCGTTGCGACCGCCCGCAGCTGCTCGAGACCTGTGCGGGAGAAAAGGGCGCGCTTGTCTCGCCCAGGTACCCGGTAGCTGAGCGTGCGCGTTCGTTCGGTCGTGGACGCGGCGTCGGAGTCGGTCATGAATGCTCCCCGGGCAAGATGGCGGCGACCTGCGTGCGGATGCTCGCCAGGATCTCCGCATTACCTGCGTCGACGTTCAGACTCGACCCCATCTCGAGGAACATGATGGCTGAGATCGCCCGGGCCAATGACGGCGCCTCCGCAGGTGCCACCTGAGCTCGGTCGATCAGGATGTCGGAGTACACCTGCTCGGTCTCCGCCACGATCATCAGCGCTTCGGCGTGACGCGGCTCGGTCGGATCACCGAAGACCATCTCACGCAGGTAGGTGCGACCGTTGTCCACCTGCGTGCGGTTGCAGTCGACGATCGCGGAGACCAACGCCATGACGCCGTCCAAGGCGCTCGCCGCGTCGGCCGCCGCAGCACGCCCGCGTTCCAGAGCATCGGTGTAATGAGCGTTCTGCACGAGCAGCAGCAGCTCGCCCTTGGTCTTCGCGTAGAGGAACAGCGTGCCGGTGCCGATGTCGGCCGCTTCAGCGATCTGCTGCGTGGTGACCTCGTCGACACCGTGCTTCGCGAACAATGCACCGGCGGCAGCAGTGATGCGCTCGAGTTTGGCCTGCTTGTTCCGCTCGCGCCGCCCGAGCGGCTGTGGCGCCACTGACATCGTGATCCTCCTGGAATAACGCATGACTAAACTCAGTTATGAGTGTAGTCAATACCGCATGGGGCTCGGGTATGGATCCGCTCATTCTCGCACGCAGGTGCGAGACGACCCGACCCCGTGCCCAGGCGACGACAGCCCACAGATCAGGATCAGAGAGAAGACCCGAATGACTTCATTGAACGGCGCCATCGTCCTCGTCACCGGCGCGAACGGCGGCATCGGAACCCACTTCGTCCGCGAAGCACTCGCCCGCGGCGCGGCGAAGGTCTACGCCACCGCCCGCAGCCCTCGCGAATGGGATGACGAGCGGATCGTCCCTCTCGCCCTCGACGTCACGGATGCCGAGTCCATTCGCGCTGCCGTCGAAGCCGCACCCGACGTGACCGTGCTGGTCAACAATGCCGGCGCATCCACGTCGTCCCCCGGCATCCTCACCCACACCGACGAGGAGATCCGCCGGAACGTCGAGACCAACTTCCTCGGTCCGCTTTTCCTTGCGCGCGCGTTCGCTCCCGTGCTCGCGGCGCACGGCGGCGAGACGGCGATCATCGACATCCACTCGGCCCTGAGTTGGTACGCAGTCGCAGGCATCTACTCGGCGACCAAGGCGGCACTGTGGTCGGCGACGAACTCGCTCCGACTCGAGCTCCAGCCTGCAGGTGTCCAGGTCGTGGGAGTTCACGTCGGTTGGGTCGACACCGCGATGGCCGCGCACACCACCGACCCGAAGCTCGATCCCGCCGTGCTCGTCGCCAAGGTGCTCGATGCCACCGAGGCCGGCGAGTACGAGGTGCTCGCCGACGACACATCGGTGAACGTCAAGAGCGCGCTGTCCGCTCCGTTGGAGGCTCTGTACCCGCAGCTCGCCGCTGCGAAGTAGCGCTCTCAGGCCCCACTCGCAACGAGTCGACGAAGCAGACGATACGCGTTACGCGTCGAGTCGAGGCTGGCCCTTCCCTGCCCTGCGATGTCGAAAGCGGTGCCGTGCGCAGGTGTGCATATCGGGATGCCCAGCCCGGCTTCGAGAGTGACGCCACCGTCGAACGCACGAGTCTTGAGAGCGATCTGACCCTGGTCGTGATACATCGTCACGATGCCGTCGTACGTCCCGTCGAACCCGTGACGGAACAGAGTGTCACAGGGGAAAGGGCCCGTCACATCGATCCCCTCCCCCCGCGCGAGCTCGATTCCCGGCGCGATCGCGATGATCTCCTCATCGCCGAAGAGCCCGTTCTCACCCGCATGCGGATTCAACGCGCAGACCGCCAAGCGCGGTCGCGACAGCCCGGTGGACACCAGCAGTTCATGCAGGAGGCGCACAGCGTCCCTGACCGCGTCGGGAGTGATCAGGTCGGGCACCTCTCGCAACGCGACGTGCGACGTGACGCGCGAGGTCCAGAAGGTGGTGCTCACGTTCACTTCCGAGACGCTCAGTCCTGAGCCCAATCTGCTCTCGAACCACCGCATCTCATCGGGTTCCGTCATCCCCCCTCGATGAAGTGAGGTCTTGTTCAGAGGTCCGAACAGGAGTCCCGAGGCTTGCCCTGCGGCATGAAGACCGAGCGCCCGCTCGAGGCCCGCCAGCGCCCAGCGTCCGCTCGCCGCATCGACCTCTCCGACCGATTCCGGCCGTTCTGCGTCGATCTCGATCAACCGGAACTGAGGGGCGCTCAGCAGTTGTTCCGCATCGATCTCGAGTCCCGCGTGCGAGAGCCCCTGGGCGATCTCCGCATGAGACGAGATGACCACGACAGGCTCCGCGTGCTCGTCGCGAATCTCATGAAGCAGACGTGCGAGCAGTTCCGGCCCCACTCCGGAGGGATCGCCGGCTGTGAGCGCGACAGTCGCGCTCACTGCGAGAACTCCGTCGGCATCTTCGCACCGAGCACCGGCAGCACCGTGGGGAACTCGGCGATCCGAATCGTCGCATTGCCGTAGGGAACCAACTCGACGAGGTTGATCCAGCGCGCCGGCGAGGGCCCGTCCGGTGGGTTCGACGCATTCCCCCCGTCGCGTCGCCAGTCCGCAAGGTCGCGGATACCTGCGGCGCGGATCGTCGTGGCGATGTCGTTCCGCCCGAACGGCACGTCCGGGACGGGCGCACGTTCGACCAGCCAGTCTTCGAGCGGCACCGGAGCATCCGCATAGAGCGCGATGTTCCAACTGCGTTCGGGGAACACTTCCCACTCGCCAAGGCCGCGGGCGTCGGGCACGGGTCGCCACCGTTCCCCCGGGGTACCGACCATCACGAGGGGCCCGAGTCGAACTCCGACCGCCTGACGCTCGCGCTTTATGCGTCGGGGACGCATCGGAAGCGTGAGCTCGAGCTCATCACCCGCCGACCACACCCGTGTGACGGTGACGTAGCGCTGGGCGTCGGCGTCGATGCGTACCTCTTCGCCGTTCAGCGTCAGCGTGGCATCCGTCACCCATTCCGGTACCCGCAATCGCAGGCCGACCTCGCGCTCCGCGGTCGTCGATGCGACCTTCAGCGAAATCGTCTCGTCGAAGGGATAGTCGGTGACCTCATCGATCGTGATCACTCCGCCCCCGACCTCGGCGGTGACACGGCTCGGCCCATAGGCCGTGACAGCGAGCGTGTCCTCCGCCACCATCCAGAGCGAGGCGACGAGTTTCGGCCACCCCTGGTGGTAGTTGGCGGTGCAGCATCCGAAGTGCGGCTCGAGCCCGAAGACGTTTGCTCCGTTGGTGCTGTAGGCCCAGTCGCGGTCGCAGGTGGACGCCTCGATCTGGTTCGCCTGCTGATGGTACTGATGCGCGCGCATGAGGGGGTCCGACGACGCGGGGAGGAGGTTGTACGCGGCACCCTCCAGCAGATCGGAGTACGTGCCCTCTCCGGTGACGCGCGCGGCGACCTCCATGGTGAACATGTACTCGACGATCTGACACGTCTCGACGCCTCGAACCGCTTCGCGTCCGGCGAGCCATTCCTCGCCGGAGAACATACCGTGCACCATCCCGTGCCAACGATCCAGGTTCGCCAGGGCGCGCTGCGTCGCGATGTGCGGTTCGCCGTCGCCCAGCATCATCGCGCGCACCACCGGGTTCTTGAGGGCCATGGCGACGTTGGGTCCGTGGGTTCGATGGTCGAAGCCCATCGCGCGGCCGGTGATGAGGCCGTCTCCCAACGCGTGCTCCCAGTCGAGGCCCTGTGCGAACAGAAGCCCGGCCAACTCCACCCACTCCTGGCGTGGGCGGCGTTCATGTACCCAGGCCAGCGCCAGCACGTTGTCGGCCGCACGCGCAGCTGCCCATCCTTCCAACGGACGAGCGGGCAGTTCGCGAAGCTGGAACTCGAAGTAGCGCTCCAGGAAGGGCAGCACGCGCTCGTCATCCGTCGCTTCGGCGTGCTGCTGCAGCACCTTGGCCGCCACCATCCGAGTCCACCAGTCCTCGTTGGTCGCCGGCCCGAACTGGCCGCTGGGCTGCTGGCTCGACAGCATCCACTCGATCCACTTCTGTGCACGAGCGATCAGCTCCTCGTCTCCGAGAAGATGGGCCAGCGGCACCAGCCCGTCCAGATAATAGGGGCCGCGCTCCCAGCTCTCCCCTGTGCCTCCGAGCCAGCCCGAGTCCGGACCGACGTCTTCCCACAGCGCCTCGATGGAACCGGAAAGGCCATCGGCCTGAATCTGCAGTTGTCGCCGCAGCCATCCGGAAGGCGCCACCGCGCCGAGCGGAAGCGACGTGAAGGCGGAATGGATAGAAGGCATGGGTTCTCCTGGAAGTGAATGCGGTCGGAAGTCAGCCACGCAGCGCACCCTCGGTGAGACCGCCGATGTAGTAGCGCTGCAGGACGAGATAGAGGACGAGACAAGGAAGGATCGCCACCGTGGTGCCGGCCTGCAGCAGTCCCCAGTCGATCGATCCGTAGGCTCCGGTGCGGATGTTCACGAGCATCACGGACAGCGTGAAGTTCGCGCCGTCGTTGAGCATCAGCAGAGGAATGAAGAACTCATTCCAGGACACCAGGAAGGCGAACAGTGCGACCGTCACCACACCTGGCAGTACCAACGGGAGAGAGATGCGCATGAAGACGCCCAGGGAGGTCGCGCCGTCGACTCTGCCGGCTTCCTCGAGCTCCAAGGGGATGGCCTCGAAGCTGTTGCGCATGAGGAAGATGCTGAACGGCAGTTGGAAGACCGTGAGCACGAGCCCGACCGCGACAAGGCTGTCCTGCATTCCTGCGCGCGCGAACATGAAGTACAGCGGCAGGACGAGTGTCGCGTGGGGCACCATGAGCACCGCGATGACGGCAAGGAACACGATGTTCTTGCCCCGGAAATGGAAGCGCGCGAAACCATAGCCCCCGAGCGTCGCGATCACGATGGTCAGCACGACCGACACACCGGCGACGATGAGCGAGTTGCCGAGGTACTGACCGAGTCCCTCGCCGTTCGCGACGAGTTCCTCGTAGTTCTCTGCGCTCCACTGCTGCGGCCAGAGCGTCGGGGGTGAGGAACTCGCCTCCGACGCCGTCTTGAACGAATTGAGCGTCGACCACAGCAGGGGGAACAGGAACAGGAACGCCAGGACGATGCCGGCGACGTGGTACGGGATTCCCATTACTTTCCGGCGAGTGCTGGACCGCCGTCGACCTGGGATCGTCGTCAGAAGCTGCGTCTGCGTCGTAGAGGTGGGGGTGCGGTTGATCGTACTCATTTGTCGTTGCCCTTCACGAACTTGAGCTGCAGGCCGTTGATGACCACGAGAGCGATGAGCATGATGATGGAAAGCGCCGCAGCCTTGCCGAGGTCGAAGGATGTGAACGCCGTGTTGTAGATCGACATCACCATGGTCACGGTCGTGTTGTCGGGCCCGCCTTGCGTCATGACCATGAACTGATCGAACGCGAGCAGCGAGCCAGTGACGGAGAGCACGAGCAGCAGCGCCAGCGTCGGGCGCAGGAACGGCAGAGTGATGTAGCAGAAACGCTGCCAGGCGTTCGCGCCGTCCATCACCGAGGCTTCGTTGACGCTGGAGGGAATGGACTGCAATGCCACCAGAAGGATGATGACCTGGAAGCCCACGAACTTCCAGACGATCATGAACGTCACGGCGAGCGTCGCGCTCAATGGCGTGTCGAAGAAGCCGACCGGCCCGTCGGCGATCCCCAGCCAACGCAGCGCCTGCGCGAAGATGCCGACCTGGTCGTTGTAGTTGACGACCCACATCAGGCTGGCAGTGGACAATCCGACGACATAGGGAGCGAAGATCGCGATCCGGTAGAACTTGGCGCCACGACGCGTCGAGTTGAGGAATGCCGCGAGCAGGAGGGCCAGCACGAAGATCGCGATGGTCGCGAGCGCGGTGTAACCGAGCGTGAACAGGATCGCTCCGATGTACCCGGGGTCCGTGAAGATCTCGACGTAGTTGTCGATGCCGATGAGCGTCGGCGAGCCGAGCAGCGGCCAGTCGCTCAACGACATGAACAGCACGATCGCGAGCGGAAGCATGAACAGCACCAGGATGGTGATCGCGGTCGGGCCGATGAATGCCCAGCCCGCCAACTGGTGGCGCACGTTACCGCGGCCTCCGCGCGACCGGT
>Ga0308157_10002467_pt1 | contig 30226 bp, 28 predicted proteins | sample PhyBR1_FD_201035 | JGI IMG/M metagenome (GOLD analysis project Ga0308157, IMG submission 201035) | Phyllosphere microbial communities from UC Gill Tract Community Farm, Albany, California, United States - DLSLB.R1 | ecosystem: Host-associated > Plants > Phyllosphere > Unclassified | place: USA...
TAAATTAAAATAGTATCTTTGTTTCACTAACATAATAATAAATGAAAAAAGTAACCTTATTAGCAATAAGTGCATTTTTAACGCATCAAGCATATTCTCAGGCAGAATTGCCACCACCGGCAAACTACACCCGATCAAGAGCCATTACAACGGGCGTACCTTTTTTATTGATAAGTGCTGATGCCCGATCTGCTGCTTTAGGAGATCAGGGAGTTGCCACTAGTCCGGATGCTTATTCTCAGCAGTACAACCCTGCAAAATATGCATTTGCAGAAAAACAACAAGGTTTTGCAATCAGTTATACGCCATATATGGCTAAAATAGCAAGTGATATTTCTCTTGCCCAATTAAATTATTATAACAAGATAACAGAGAGAAGTGCCTTAGCCGCAAGTTTCCGTTATTTCGGATTAGGAGAGATTCAAAAGACAAATGATTTCGGTAATCCGATGGGTATTGAAAAACCGAATGAATTCGCATTTGATGTATCATATAGTATAAAATTGAGTGATAATTTTTCGGGAGGTGTTGCTGCCCGATACATCAGTTCTAATCTTCAATTAAATGAGGAACGCGAAAGTAAGGCAAATACTTTTGCTGTTGACGTTGCAGGTTACTATGAATCTGACCGTATGAGTTTTGATTCTTTTGACGGTATATTCCGTGCCGGTTTCAATTTTCAGAATTTAGGACCAAAAATCAGTTATACTGAAGATGCCGGTTCTGAAAGCTTTATTCCTTCTAATTTGCGTTTAGGAGCAGGATTTGATTTTATACTTGATGAATTTAATAAAGTTTCTGTGTATGGTGAAACAACAAAATTATTAGTACCAACACCACAGGAACCTAAATTTCTTGATTTGAATGGTGACGGTGAATTAAGTTCACAGGAAGCAAATACCGCAATAAGTAAAAATAATGAAGAGTACCGAAAAATTGGGTGGGCTTCCGGAATTTTTAAATCATTCGGAGATGCTCCGGGGGGTATGAGTGAAGAAATCAAAGAATTTACATGGGCTTTAGGTGCGGAGTACTGGTATCAGGACTCGTTTGCTTTCCGTTTAGGATATTTTAATGAAGCGGAAGAAAAAGGAGCCCGTAAATATGCTACATTGGGAGCCGGGTTTAAATACAATATCATCAATGTAGATATTTCTTACCTGTTCTCAACCAGTAAAGTTCAGAACCCATTAGATAATACATTGCGTTTTTCTTTGACGTTTAATTTTGGACAGAATTACGCTAAATATTAAAATAACTTAATACTATAAGCTATTTAAAAATCCAGACTGATTCAGTTTGGATTTTTTTTCCTGCTTTAATTAAGGTCATTGTTTATGAGAGAAATAAAAATTGATACTTCTTTTATTGAATACGATTCATTAGAAGAAATGGAGGCAGATGTACAGGATTTGATGCTTCGGGCTGTTGAAATAAGAAAAAAGGCCTATGCTCCATATTCTAAATTCAGAGTAGGCGCAGCAATACTTTTGGAAAATAATAAAATCATTTTAGGCTCTAATCAGGAGAATGCTGCTTATCCTTCAGGATTATGTGCAGAGCGTACAGCTGTTTTTTCTGCAGGAGCTCTATTTCCGGATGTTGCTATCAAAGCTATTGCCATATCTGCTTCTTCTGATATAAAATGTACAGATCAGCCAATACCGCCTTGTGGTGCTTGCAGGCAATCATTATTTGAGTACGAAGTAAAGCAGAGTCAGCCTATTGCGATGTATTGCATGGGGAGTGAAGGAAAAGTTATCAAAACAGCATCTATTACCAATATACTCCCTTTTTATTTTGATAAAAATGTATTATAAACTTTTAATAATCTTATTGATAACATAAAAAATACGTTTTTATAAAGAATTATTATAAATTTGTAAAAATCCTTGCTTAGAAGTTTATGAAAATAGGAATTACATTTAGCGCATTCGATTTATTGCATGCCGGACATATAAAAATGCTTGAGGAAGCAAAAAGACAATGCGATTATCTGATCGTAGGTCTTCAAACCGATCCGACCCTTGATCGACCAGAAAAAAACAAACCGACACAGACTGTTGTAGAAAGATATATACAGTTAAAAGGATGCAAGTTTGTAGATGAGATTGTACCTTATGCAACTGAACAGGATTTGGAAGATATCCTGCGTTCTTTTAAAATTGATGTAAGAATTTTAGGAGATGAATATCAGAATAAGAAATTTACCGGTAGAGAATATTGTGAGGGAAAAGGGATTGAATTATACTTCAATCGCAGAGATCACCGTTTTTCAAGCAGCAGTTTGAGAAAAGTGGTTGCAGAAAAAGAAATTAAAAAAATCAGTTAATACGATATTGAAAAAGATACAGAAAATCTGTTGTATTGGTGCCGGTTATGTGGGCGGACCAACAATGGCTGTAATCGCTGATAAATGCAGAGATATACAAGTAACTGTTGTTGATGTAAATCAGGACAGAATTAACGAATGGAACAGTGAAGATCTTTCCCAGCTGCCGGTTTATGAACCAGGTTTAGATGAATTGATCCTTCGGAACAGAAACAATAATTTGTTTTTTTCTACAGATATAGATAAAGCCATTGATGAAGCTGATATGATCTTTATTTCTGTAAATACTCCTACAAAGACATATGGTATAGGTAAAGGGAAAGCAGCAGATCTCAAGTATATAGAGTTATGTGCCCGTCAGATTGCTAAAGTGGCAAAATCTGATAAAATAGTAATTGAAAAATCAACCTTACCTGTACGAACAGCGAGTGCTATTAAAAATATACTTCAAAACACAAATAATGGCGTATCATTTCAGATACTATCCAATCCGGAATTTCTGGCAGAAGGTACTGCAATAAATGATTTAACATATCCTGATCGGGTATTGATAGGAGGTGATATTCATACAGAAGAAGGAAAACAAGCAATAGATTTACTGTCGCAAATCTATCAGAGTTGGGTTCCTCAGGAAAAAATTCTTACTACTAATATATGGTCTTCAGAATTGTCTAAACTCACAGCAAATGCTTTTTTGGCGCAACGGATTTCTTCTATAAATGCTATTTCTGCTCTGTGTGAAGCTACAGAAGCTGATGTTACTGAAGTGTCCAGAGCTATTGGATTTGATTCGCGAATCGGACCAAAATTCTTAAATGCATCTGTAGGATTCGGTGGTTCTTGTTTTCAAAAAGATATTTTGAATCTGGTATATATTTCCAGAAGTTATCATTTGGATGAAGTAGCGGATTACTGGGAACATGTCATTCTTATGAATGATTATCAAAAAAGGCGTTTTGCTGAAAAAATAATAAAAACCCTTTACAATACTGTAAACGATAAAAAAATCGCCCTGTTGGGATGGGCGTTTAAAAAGGATACTAACGATACAAGGGAGTCTGCTGCTATATACGTTGCAGATTATTTGCTGAATGAACAGGCCCTGTTAAGTGTCTATGATCCTAAAGTTACTGAGGGACAGATTTTTACTGATATCAATAGATTGGGAACCCGAACCGAGAAGGAAAATGAACAACGATTACAGGTTCATAATGAAATTTATGATACAGTAAAAGGAACTCATGCAATTGCTGTTTTGACAGAGTGGGATGAATTTATAGATTTTGACTGGAAGAGAATATATGAGAGTATGGAGAAGCCGGCTTTTGTATTTGACGGAAGAAATATATTGAATGCTTCCAAAATGAAAGCATTAGGTTTTATATATCACGGAATTGGTAAGTAAGATGAAAAAAAAAATTATTATTACCGGAGGAGCGGGGTTTATTGGTTCACATGTAGTACGAAGATTTGTAAACAGATACCCGGACTATACCATAATTAATATAGATGCATTGACCTATGCAGGGAATTTAGAAAACCTCAAAGATATTGAAAATGCAGCTAACTATATTTTTGAAAAGATTGATATTACCGATGCAAAATCTGTAACGGCCATAATTGAAAAATATAAGCCGGAAGGCGTTATACATTTGGCTGCTGAATCTCATGTAGATCGCTCCATTTCTAATCCGCTTGATTTTGTGATGACCAATGTAATCGGTACTGTAAATTTACTCAATGCTGTAAGAACAGTTTGGAACGGCAATTTTGAAGGTAAAAAATTTCATCATATATCTACAGATGAGGTATATGGTACCTTAGGGGAAGAGGGCTTTTTTCTTGAGACTACTTCCTACGATCCTCATTCACCTTATTCTGCTTCAAAAGCTTCTTCTGATCATTTTGTAAGAGCGTATGGAGATACCTATGGTCTGCCGATTGTAATCACTAATTGTTCGAATAATTACGGACCGAATCATTTTCCTGAAAAACTCATTCCACTTTGTATAAACAATATTTTGAACAAACAACCATTACCGATTTACGGAAATGGAGATTATACCAGAGATTGGTTATATGTGATTGATCATGCCATTGCAATTGATTTGGTGTTCCATGAAGGAAAATTAGGAGAGAGTTATAATGTGGGAGGGTTTAATGAGTGGAAGAATATTGATCTTGTAAAAGAACTCTGTCGTCAGATGGATGAAAAATTGTCAAACCCTGCGGGGACCAGTGAACAACTGATCACATTTGTCAAAGACCGTCCGGGACATGATCTCAGATATGCGATCGATGCCGGTAAAATACATAAAGAGTTGGGGTGGAAACCTACAGTTACATTTGAAGAAGGTTTAAGTGCCACAATAGACTGGTATCTCAATAACAAGTCATGGTTAGAAAATGTGACTTCAGGAGCCTATAATGCGTACTATAAAGAACACTATAATTGATCTATTGTGAATTCTTTATTCATATAAAAAAGTCTTCGAATCAAAAGAAATGTACGGATAGCTTCTCAGTTGTATTTCAAAAGTGTAATTATTGAGTATATTTGTTATCGTATTTCTTAATCGTCATAACAAATAATGAAAATTCACACAACAGATTTATCAGATTGCTTTATCATAGAGCCAACGGTTTTTGAAGACCAGAGAGGATTCTTTTATGAGAGTTTTAATGAAAGAAAATTTAACGATCTGATAGGTAGGGAAATACATTTTGTTCAGGATAATCAATCTTTCTCCGAATATGGAGTTATCAGAGGTCTGCATGCTCAAACCGGAGATTTTGCACAGGCAAAATTAGTAAGGGTATTGGAAGGAGAAGTGTTAGATGTAATTGTAGATGCCAGACCTGACTCAGCGACATTCGGAAAACATATTGCTGTAAAATTATCAGCAGAAAATAGGTTACAGTTATTCATTCCAAGAGGGTTTCTTCATGGATTTTCCGTTTTATCTCCTACTGCTGTATTTTTCTATAAATGTGATAACTATTATCATAAAGATTCAGAAACAGGTGTGTTTTATAAGGATTCACAGTTGAATATTGATTGGCTTGTACCGGATGAAAAAAGAATTGTATCAGAAAAAGATCTGATTTTACCGGAATTCAGACAGGTTTTTAATCAGTAAACATGAAGAAAATTTTAATAACCGGTGAGAATGGGCAGTTAGGCTCAGAAATGAAAAACCTTTCAGATCAATATAAAAATTATGAATGGATATTTGCCAACCGATCTACATTAGACTTTTTACAGCCAGACACAATCGCTGATTTTTTGAACAGTATAAATCCGGATATCATTGTAAATACGGTTGCCTATACAGCTGTTGATAAAGCAGAGCATGAGAAAGATGAGGCTATGCTTGTAAACTGTGTTTCTGTAAAAGAAATAGCAAAATGGGCTAAAAGGAATGATTGCAGATTCATCCATATTTCTACTGATTATGTTTTTGACGGAACACATGAAATTCCACTAAAAGAAACGGATGAAACACATCCTATTAATGTTTATGGTGAAACCAAATATTTAGGAGAACAGGCCATTATTGAAGCCGGTTGCTCATCTGTAATAATAAGAACTTCCTGGGTTTATTCTGTTTACGGTCAGAATTTTGTTAAAACAATGCTTCGTCTTATGGCTGAAAAACAAGCCATTCAGGTGGTCGATGATCAGATAGGCGGTCCTACTTATGCAAAGGATTTAGCAGAGGTTATAATGGCAGTGATACAGCATAGAAATTGGAAGCCCGGTATTTACCATTTTTCAAATAAAGGAAACATCAGCTGGTATGAGTTTGCTACCGTTATAAAGGTAATGAGTGGTTTTAAGTGTAGAATAGATCCCGTTCCAAGTTCTTCTTATCCAACTATTGCAAAACGCCCTCATTTTTCTTTACTTAACAGTTCCAAAATCAGTGAAACATTTGGCGTCGAAATAAAAGATTGGAAATATAGTTTACAGAAAATGTTAGCAAATATTAATAAAAAATAATAGAGACAGATGTAGTATCTTACATCATTTAAATTACAATACAGTTATGAAAGGTATCATATTAGCCGGAGGATCAGGAACGAGATTACATCCTTTGACATTAGCGGTAAGCAAGCAGTTAATGCCTGTTTATGATAATCCTATGATCTATTATCCTTTATCAACACTTATGCTGGCAGGAATTCGGGAGATACTGATTATTTCCACACCTCATGACCTTCCTCATTTCGAAAGATTATTGGGTGACGGCCGTCAGCTTGGATGTGAGTTCTCGTATGCTGTACAGGAGCAACCTAATGGATTGGCGCAGGCATTTGTCATTGGTGAAGAATTTATCGGTAATGATAAGGTTGCATTGATATTAGGAGATAATATATTTTACGGCAGCGGTTTGTCTAAACTTTTGCAAAGTTGTACACAAGAGCAGGGCGGAGTAGTCTTTGCTTATCAGGTAAATGATCCGGAACGCTATGGAGTTGTTGCATTTGACAAAGATAAAAACGTAGTAAGTATTGAAGAGAAACCTGAGGTGCCTCAATCAAATTATGCCATTCCGGGACTGTATTTTTATGATAATCATGTAGTTGAGATTGCAAAAAATATCCAGCCTTCTGCTCGTGGTGAATATGAAATAACGGATGTTAATAAAGAATATTTAAAGAGAAATAAATTAAGGGTAGGTGTTTTTGACCGTGGAACAGCATGGTTAGATACCGGAACTTTTGCTTCTTTGATGCAGGCAGGACAATTTGTTCAGGTTATAGAAGAACGACAAGGAATGAAAATAGGAGCCATAGAAGAAGTGGCCTATCGTATGGGATATATCACGAAAGAACAATTACATCAAGTGGCCATGCCATTATGTAAAAGCGGATATGGTCAATATTTGCTGAATATTGTTTAAAAAACTCTTTTTATGGTCTGATAAGTTGTATCATTTTTTGGACTGTTAAAACGAAAAAATATTCCTATTTTTGCCAACAAAAGAAAATTAAAAAAACGCAATGAAAAAAATAGTGCAGGTTTTTTATATGATGACAGCAGTTACGGTGATGTCATCCTGTGCTTCCAAAGAAAAGATAGTTTATTTTCAGGGAGATACAGAACTAAATACCATTTATGAACAGAGTGTTCCAAAAATAAGACCGAATGATATGTTATCCATTACGGTTTCTGCAGCTGATATGAAAGCTACGCAGCCTTTTAATCAGCAAAATGTATATCAGGTAGTCCAAAATGGAGGTCAGCCAAATATGGCACAAAATGTATATACCGTATCTGATCAAGGATATATAGATTTCCCTGTATTAGGCAGTATCAAAATAGCTGGTTTGACCCGAAATCAGGCCATTTTACTTTTTAAAGAAAAATTGAGTAAATATATTGTGAATCCTGGGGTTAATATCAATTTTACGAATTTTAAAGTTAGTGTAATGGGGGAGGTAAACAGTCCTGGAACTTTTACTTTACCAAATGAAAGAATTACAATTCTGGAAGCTTTGACGCTGGCTGGTGATCTCACTATTACTGCTGTGCGTAATAATGTAATGGTCATAAGAGAACAGGATGGAAAAAAACAAACCTATTCGATCGATCTTACATCAAGAGCTGCTTTAGACTCACCGGTTTATTACCTCAATCAAAATGATGTGGTATATGTAGAGCCGAATAAAACCAGAATGAGACAATCAACAGAATTTAATTATCCATTGATTATATCTGTGGCAGGGATAATCATATCTGTAATCGCAATTTTAATACGTTAGTATGCAGAACAAGAATAAAAATAATGATTATAATCAATTTGAAGACGAACAATTTGATTTAAGAAAGTTAGTTGAACAATATGCATATTATTGGAAATGGTTTGTCTTTTCTGTTATTACCGCTTTATTACTGGCTGTTGTCTATCTTAAATTTACGACAAAACAATATGAAGTTAACGCTCAGATTCTATTAAGTGAAAAAGGATCTAAATCATCTCAATTAGATGCCGTTACGGATGTTGCTTTAGGAAACATTTCAGGTAATTCAAATTCTGCGGTACTGGATCAGATTACCATTCTCAAGTCACGCCGCTTTTTATTAAAAGTAGTCAATCAAAACAAACTTTATATAAAATATAACATTAATAAAGGCTTTGGCAGTGAAGAAAAACTTGAAAAAGATGCTCCATTAAAATTGGTGATGTTAAATGACAGTATTAAGTACAGTGAATCTTTTAAAGATAAAATAAAAATAGAGATTCTTTCAAATACTCAGTTTAAGGTTTTAGCTTCTGAGCACATTAAACCACAAACGTATCAGTTCGGGCAAAAGATTACTACAAAAATGTTAGGAGATATTTTGTTTTTACCGAATACTAAGATTGATAAATCTAAAGGTTCTCAGGTTGTAGTCTCAGTAAATCCTATCATGAGTAGTGTTAATGGATTACGGAGCAGTATAAAAATTGTATCTGCCGATGATAAAAGATCCATGATTGTCAATTTTTCTTTAGTTGATAACTTAAAAGAACGTGCTACACTTATTATTGATAACCTTATTGACGTATATAATGAAGATATAGATGAAGACAACTCAAAATTAGCAGAAGTAACTACTGTTTTTATCAATGAAAGATTAAAGGTTGTTTCCGGAGATTTAGCTTCTGTAGATCAGAATCTTGAAAAATTTAAAAAAGAAAATCAGTTGACAAATGCAGAGGCAGAAGCAGAAATATTTCTCAAAGACGCCTCAGTAATTGATAAAACTATACTGGATAATACTACGCAACTGCAAATTGCTAAACATTTAAGGCAAAACTTGGCAAGTCCGGACCATAGATTGTTGCCAACAAATATTGGTATTCAGGATATTTCTTTAAATCAATCTATTAATGCATATAATGAATTGGTTTTAGAAAAGGAGGAGTATAAAAAGTCTATGACAGGAAATAATCCTGTTATGGAGAGTTTAAATAAAAATATAGCGGATTTAAAGAATAGTATTCAATCCAGTTTGAGTATTTATCAGAATAATATCCAAACCAGCTTAGATGCGGTACAAGGTAAAAAAGAACAGATTACCTCAAGGTTAAGCACCTTGCCACAACAGGAAAGAGGCTTTAGAGACATATCCCGTCAACAGCAGATTGTTGAATCTATCTATTTGTTCTTATTACAGAAAAGAGAAGAAGCAGAGATAAAATCAGCTGCCAAACCAGATGCAATTAAGGTAATTGATCATGCTTATGCAGAAAGTAATCCTGTAAAACCGAAAGGTATGATAGTTGTGCTCATAGCTTTAATTTTAGGTTTTCTGTTTCCATTTGCCACTATTTATTTAAAAATGCTTTTAGATAATAAAATCAAGGATAAGGAAGACTTTAAGAAATCTTTTGATGGACCTATATTGGGAGAAATACCTAAAAGCTCACAAGCTATTATTGAGCATAATGATCGCTCTTCTACGGCTGAAGCCTTCAGAATTTTAAGATCCAACCTTAATTTCTTATTGCCTAAAAATGCAGCTACTGCAAAAGTGGTGTTTGTGACCTCCACAATAGCAGGTGAAGGAAAGTCCTTTATATCGGTTAATCTTTCTCAGATTTTATCAATGACCAATAAAAAAGTATTATTGATAGGAGCTGATATACGTGCGCCAAAATTGTTGAGCTATTTAAATTTATCAAACCAAGGATATACTCCTTTGGGATTATCAAACTATCTAGCAGATGAGAGTCTTACAGTAGAAAACATTCTCATTTCTCAGCCTGGTAATTATAAGTTTGATTTGATTCATTCAGGAGTTATTCCACCGAATCCTTCTGAACTATTATTAAACAATCGTTTTAGTGAGGTTATTGATTATGCGAATGAAAACTATGATTTTATAATTGTGGATAGTGCTCCGGTGAGTCTGGTAGATGATACATTAGCAATAGCAAAATTAGCAGATGTTACCTTATACGTTGCCCGTTCAAATTATTTAGATAAGCGTTTTTTACCATTTATCAACGAGATGCGCCATTCTAAAAAATTATATAATATGGCTGTTATTATAAACGATGTGAATTATGATAAAGGATATGGCTACGGAAGAGGTTATGGATATGGATATGGCGAGTCACATGTGAAGAAAAATAAATGGAATATATTTAAAAAAGATTAATAAACTGCAGCTCTTAAACTATTTAAGAGCTGTTGTTTTTTTAGTAAATTTTGGTTTTCTGTTTTGTCTGATTAATAATAAGGAGTTATACTGGACGACCTATATGAGCGGATGTTGTAATAATCAAATACTTCATCATACACAATACACGATAGATAATGAATATAATTTTAAAAAATTATGAAAAATAAACTATTGCTTTTTTTTCTATTTAATATTTCCATTTCAGGCGCTCAAACTATAGAATCAGTAAGCCGTAATACAACAGTTTATATCAAAAGTGATGGAACTATAGAAAACAGCAGCCATCAAACGGTGGGGTATATTAAAACTGATGGCACTATTGAGAACAAAAATCGAAGCACTATTGGTTATATTAAAAGTGACGGAACTGTAGAAAATAAAAGTCGTTTTACAGTAGGGTATGTTAAAAGCAACGGAACCGTTGAAAGTAGCAATCGCTCAACCATTGGCTATATTAAAGACGATGGAACGGTAGAAAACAGTAGTCACAGTACTATTGGTTATGCTAAAGGAATTAAAAAAGAATGGGCAGCAGTTGTATATTTCTTCTTTAAATGTGATGAATGATGTAGTTGTAACAGAATTCGGTTATAAAAATACGTTTAAGAGTAAGCTTGGATGATTAATCCAGACTTTGATTATTATAGCTGTAGTAAATAAATTTGCTACAGCTATAATGTTTTGGGATAAAAGCTTATATAAATCAACCGTTTTGAGGTGTCTTTCATATAGATAGTATAATGATAAGACAATTTTGAAAAGCTGATTACGACAGTAAAGAGCCCTGATTAAAAGGATAACCGCCTTTTTAAATTTAAACATATACTCTTAAAAATACGGTGAACAATAAAATTTATCTATAAAATTGTAATATTGGTATGTATCATTAACAAATTTATTTCAACTATTCCTTTTGGTTCTAATCCTCTAATCCTCTAATTTTTGTAACTTTTGTAACTGACTTAGCCTTTTTATAAGTACTTTTGTAGCTCAAAAATAAGAGCTTGTTTTTAAACTTGTTCTTTACATCAAAGACAATAGAATAAGCTTGTCAGCTTATTTGATGTATTCTGTAAGTATTATTATTTAACAGATATTTTTTGAATTTAAAAGAAAAACAATTTATTCTTATCATAGCGGTTATCATAACCGTTTTTTAATTTAAGCTTAATGAAAGTTTAGTGTGGTAAGAAGAGTTAAAGTACGAATAAAGTTACGTATGTGACAATTTTTAGCATATAATAAATAAAGATGAGTAAAATATTAATTACTGGAGGAGCAGGCTTTATCGGATCAAATTTAACAGAATACTTTTTGTCAAAAGGTCATCAGGTTGTGGTTTTGGATAATTTTGCGACTGGGCATCGACATAATTTAGAACAGCATGCTCACAATACCAATTTTGAATTGATTGAAGGAGATATCCGAAATGTTTCTGACTGTGAAAAGGCAGTCAAAGGTGTTGATTATGTTTTGCATCAGGCAGCGTTAGGATCAGTACCTCGTTCTATTAAAGACCCTCAGACATCCAATGAAGTCAATGTTTCAGGCTTTTTGAATATGCTTGTTGCAGCCCGTGATGCGAACGTAAAACGTTTTATTTATGCAGCTTCATCCTCTACCTATGGAGATTCAGAAGCATTGCCTAAGATAGAAGAAAAAATAGGAAAACCTCTTTCGCCTTATGCCATAACGAAATATGTTAATGAGCTTTATGCAGAAATTTTTTCTAAAACATACGGATTAGAAACGATCGGATTACGGTACTTTAATGTATTCGGACGTCGTCAGGATCCAAATGGAGCGTATGCCGCAGTTATTCCATTATTTGTGAAGCAACTTATGAAACATGAAAGTCCGGTTATTAATGGCACTGGAGATTATTCAAGGGACTTTACCTATATTGATAATGTCATTCAGATGAATGAATTAGCTATAAATACGGTTAACAGTGAAGCGGTGAATACAGTTTATAATACCGCTGTTGGTGACCGTACTACTTTAAACCAATTGTTAGCCTATTTGAAAGACGCTCTAAGTGAATATGATAGTGAAATAGCAAATGTAGAAGTTATTCACGGACCTAATCGTCAGGGAGATATACCTCATTCTCTCGCTTCTGTAGAAAAGGCTCGTCGTTTATTAGGATATGAACCAAGTCATACCATACGTTCAGGTCTCAAAGAGGCTGTAAAATGGTACTGGCAAAATCTGAAATAATTATTCTCAACTTCCATAAAATATAAAAATGAAAAAAATAGCTGTAATAGGTTTAGGATATGTAGGCTTACCATTAGCTCGTTTGTTCGCCACAAAATATCCTGTAGTGGGTTTTGATATTAATCAAAAACGCATTACAGAACTGATGAGTGGAAAAGATGTAACTTTAGAAGTTGCAGATGATACCTTACAAGGTGTTTTGCAAGATAAGAACACTTATACGACGAATACTAATGGTCTTTATTGCTCCGATAATCTGAGTGATATTGCAGAAGCAAATTTCTATATTATAACGGTTCCTACCCCGGTAGATAAACATAACAGACCTGATCTGACTCCATTATATAAATCCTCAGAGACTGTAGGTAAAGTATTGAAAAAAGGAGATATCGTGGTTTATGAATCAACAGTTTATCCAGGTGTTACAGAGGAAGAATGTATTCCTGTATTAGAAAGAATATCGGGCTTAAAGTTTAATGTCGATTTCTATGCTGGTTATTCACCGGAGAGGATCAATCCGGGAGATAAAGAACATACCGTAGAAAAAATATTAAAAGTTACATCCGGATCTACTCCCGAAATTGGTATAGAAGTAGATAATGTTTATAAGTCTGTTATCACTGCCGGTACGCATTTAGCACCGACAATAAAAGTAGCTGAAGCTGCAAAGGTTATCGAGAACTCACAACGCGATATCAATATTGCCTTTGTAAATGAGCTTGCGAAGATTTTCAACATCTTAGAGATCGATACTCATGCGGTTCTGGAAGCTGCAGGAACAAAATGGAATTTTTTACCATTCAAACCGGGATTGGTAGGTGGTCATTGCATAGGTGTTGATCCCTATTATTTGGCGCAGAAAGCACAGGAACACGGTTATCATCCTGAGATTATTTTAGCAGGACGCCGTCTCAATGATTCCATGGGAGAATATGTAGCTTCGCAAGTAGTAAAAACGATGATTAAGAATAACATCAAGGTAAACGGTGCGAAGGTATTATTGTTGGGTATTACTTTTAAAGAGAATTGTCCTGATGTTCGCAATACCAAAATTGTAGATGTCATCAAGGCTCTTAAAGAGTATAGTGTAAACGTGACGATATATGATCCTTGGGCAAGTCCGGAAGAGGTAATGCATGAATATGGTTTTTCAACCGTAAATAATATAGACAATGCTATGATTAAGAAAAATGGTTTTGATGCGATTGTCTTAGGGGTAGCCCATAAAGAATTTTTAGATTTAGATCTTAACGAGTTTTTAGAAAAAGAAAACGGAGTTATTTATGACGTAAAAGGTATTTTGAAAAATTCAACAGTAAAGTTATAGTTGTTGTATGTCTCAGGTAACTAAAAACTTATTATATAATCTAATTTCTTTATTAATAAATGTATTAATAGCAATATTGTATACTCCTTATCTTGTAAAGTCACTTGGTATTATAGCATATGGGGTTTTACCTTTAGCATTGTTAATAAATCAATATATATCTATATTAGCCACATCATTAACAGGTTCCCTAACCCGGTTTTATTCTATTTCAATTAAGGAAAATAATATACCTCAGGCATCATCTTATCTAAGTGGTGCTTTAATGGTTATTATAGGTATTATCGTTTTTGCGTTGCCAATTTGCTTCTTTATTGTAGTTTATGTCGATAAAGTTTTCAATATCTCAGATTTACTTATTCAAAGTGCAAAAGTGCTTTTTATTTTTACTTTCCTGAGTTTTATATGTTCTTTAATTACAAATTTTTTTTCTATTATCTTTTATGCGAATAATAGATTGGATTTATTGAATAAGATAAACATTCTAAGGCAATTCTCTAAAGTACTTTTTAATGTTATTTTATTTGAATGCATTGCAGTGGATTTGAAATATGTAGGAATAGGAAATTTTTTAGGAGAGCTCATTGTTTTGTTTTTTTCATACCTACTTTTCAGGTCTTTGCTAACCAAAGGATTGGTTATTAGCTTTAAAAAGGTTGACAAGGTCATCTTTTCTTCTTTATTGATTATGACGTTTTGGGTTATTGTACATCAATTGGGAGATATGGCAATATTTAAAACTGATATTCTGTTTGTGAATAAAATATGGGGTACTAAAGAATCTGGTGTTTTAGGTGTAGTGTCAGACCTTGGAGCCTATATAATTATGGTTATTGGTGTTGTCAGTTCACTATTTGGACCTTTAATATTGATTGCATACTCTAATAAAGATCATGAAGAAGTAAAAAAGCTTGCACTTAATAATTCTCTAATAATTGGCTTAATTACGGCTATATTATGTGCCATATTGATAGGTTATTCAGCTAATTTTTTACACTTATGGATAGGAGAAGATTTATCAAGCTTTAGTTTATGGTTAGATATAAAATTATTTAATTTGCCATTTTATGCGGCAGCTGGAGTTTTTGCATTTGTTTACAGATCATGGAATAAAGTAAAAATACCGGCATTATTTACTGTTTTAATAGGTATCATTAATTTAGTGGTTTGTTATATTTTGAGTATTAATAGTAAGCTTTCGTATGATTATATAATTTATATATTAGGAGTAAATTTCTTCTTATGTTTACTCCAGACTTTTGTTTTAGGAAGTTATATGCTAAGATCAGTATACCCGGAAATAAAAGTTAGAACTTTGTTTGGAATCTTTCTCAAAATCCTGTCATTACTAATTACAATAATAATAATTTCTAAAATGATTAATAAGTTTTATTCTATTTCAAACTGGTTTGATTTGATTCTTTGCTTTAGCTTTTCTGGTTGTATTGGGCTTATGATTACCTACACAGGTTTTTTGAACATAAAACAAAGACAGTACTTATTTAAAATGATTAAAAGAAAGTAAAATAGAGTATGGATTTTAGTGTGATTGTACCGGTTTATAATGTTGAAAAGTATTTAAGTAGATGTTTAGATTCTATTTTTAATCAAGACTTTGAAGGTAGTTTCGAAGTAATTGCTGTTAATGATGGATCAACTGATAATAGTATTGAAATATTAAAAGAATATAAGGAAAAGTATCCTAATTTAAAAATAATTGAGCAAACCACTAACAAAAGTTTGGCTATTGCGAGAGCTACAGGAATGGAAAATGCCATAGGTGAGTATATTTTGCATATTGATTCAGATGACTGGATAAAACCGGCAATGTTTTCAAATTTGCTAAAGTGCGTAACAGAATATAATAATCCTGATGTAATTGTCTTTGATTATGAAAGACATAATGGAAACAATCCCATTATTAATATTAAAAATATAGTCGTTAAGGAATTTTATGAGAATGAAAATAAAATTGCTGTTCAACGTCTTTTTATGGGAACATGTTGTACTAAAATGGTTAAAAATACATTGCTTAAAGATTTGGTCTACGGAAATGATTACATGAATACTACAGAAGATCTGATTTATTCTTTTGAAGTATTTCTAAAAGCAAAAAGTATTCTTCTTTTGCCAGAAGTTTATTATTGTTATTTTGTAAATATAAAATCTCTTACATCAAGAATAACACCTTCAAAATATATACATTCACAAATTTTGGTTTATAAATTACTTAATATTATTAAAAACAAATATAAACCTTCATCTGATTTTTTAAATAAGGTAATTACATACTTGGATAATAGCCTTGTAGTAGAATTTTTTAAAAAGAATTTATTATATTCTAAATCTGATAACTTATCTCATGAATTTTTAGAACAATATCTCAACTTTAACGGAGAAGGTAAAAAAGACTTTATCAATAGAAATTATTATAATAAGATTTATTCATTTAAAGAAATGGTATATAGATTTGGCTTTCTTGCTACATTAAAAATTATTATAAAAATGAAAATTATAAACTAATGTGTGGTATCTATTTAACTAATTTTATTTACAGAAAAGAGGAAGTACAAAATAAGTTAAATTCCATTTCTTTTCGCGGTCCTGATAACTTACAAATCAATAAAGTTAATGAAATAACTTTGGGACACCTTCGTTTAGCCATATTAGATTTAGATAAAAGATCTAATCAGCCTTATTCTTTTGGGCAATTGCATATTGTTTTTAATGGAGAAATATATAATTTTAAAGACATAAGAGAAGAATTAGTAAAAGGTGGGTTTATTTTTGAAACGACGAGTGATACTGAAGTCCTTATAAAAGCATATGCACATTGGGGAAAGGAATTCGTTTCCCGTCTTAACGGAATGTTTGCTTTTGCGATTTATGATGAGGTCAAAGGAGAAATATTTTGCGCAAGAGATAGGTTAGGAGTAAAACCGTTTTTCTATTATTGGAAAGACGGTGCTTATGAGATTTGTAGTCAGTTAAGACCTTTGGTAAATAAAAACCTTCATATATCTAAAGAAGCAGTTTCCATTTATCTGGATTGTGGATATATTCCGAGTCCATTAACAATCTTTGAAGATGTCTTCAAGCTTCAGCCCGGGCATACTTTATCTATTGATTTAAATAATAAAACAAAAAAAACAGAAAAATATTGGGATTTAAAAGAGGTTGAAACAACAGTTCTTACATACGGAGAAGCAAAAGAACAATTACATGCATTAATAATTGATGCTGTAAAAATAAGAATGCAGGCAGATGTGCCCTTAGGTTCTTTTTTATCAGGAGGTATTGATTCGGCTTTAGTTTCTGCCATTGCTGCAAAGCACTCACCAGTTCCAATCAATACATTTACGATTGCTTTTGAAGATCCTAAATATGATGAAAGTAAAGTAGCTCAACAATATGCAAGTATTATCGGCAGCAAACATAAAGAAACGCTATGTAGTCCGGAGCAGATTTTACAAATGTTAAAAGACTTTACTAAAGTTTATGATGAACCTTTTGCAGATAGTTCTGCTTTGCCATCTTTACTGTTAAATAAAATAACCAAACAAGATGTTACTGTAGCGCTTTCTGGGGATGGTGGAGATGAAAGCTTTATTGGTTACTGGCATTTGATGTTAGTGGATAAATTCAAAAAAGTTGCTGGAATCCCTTTCTCAATCAGAAAAGTATTAAGCAAAATACCTTATCATATTATTCTGGGAACAAGACCAGAAACGTTGAAAGGTTTTTTGTCTTCCAAAGACGAGAATGAGCTTATAGTGAAAATATTTACTTCATTTGATTCTCTAAATCTTAAAAAAGATTATACATGGGTTGACAAATATTATCCACAATTTCGAAAACTATCAAAAGAACCTTTACAACGAGCAGCAGATTTCAATATAAAATTATGGCTTGAAAATGATAGCAATGTAAAGGTAGACAGAGCAAGTATGGCTTTCTCTGTCGAATCAAGAAGTCCGTTTTTAGATTATAGGATTATTGAGTTTGCCCGCACATTACCCATTTCTTACCGGTTTAAAAATGGAGTTACTAAAAGAATCATTAGAGATATTTTAAAAGAGTATATTCCTGAAGAAGTCTTTACACAACCTAAAAAAGGATTTGCTATTCCGTTGAATGGATGGATTCGAGGAGAATTGAAAAATGATATTTTATCTAAACTAAATGACAAATTCTTACATTCCGTTCCGAATTTAGATGTATTAAAGTTTAAGAAACAGCTAAATGAGCATTTAGAAAATAAATATGATTATTCTTTTAGTATATGGAAACTATATGTTTTAGCTTTGTGGTGTGAAGAATTTAATATATCATTATAGAGATGCCAATTAATATTATAAATATTTTAATTTTTTTGATATCTCCTTTTTTGGCTTTGCCTACTATACTCTTGGGGATCATCAGGAAATCAAAGTTTGCTCTAACACTGTTTGTTGTATTTATTGGTTTACTCAGTTATTTATACATTCCTAACCTATCAGATGATAAGTCACGATATGTTGAAATTTATGAAGATTTCAAAAGTTGGGATTATATACCTTTTATTCTTTATAATTTATCTAATAGCCAGGATTTTATTCTACAGTTGTTGTTTAAGGCCGCTGCAGATATCGGTATTAAGGTTCAAATTGTTTTCTTTATTATTACAGTTATATCGGTAGGGATATTACTAAAAATTTGGTCTCATATTGTTATTTTCTTAAATCTCAATAAAAGAGAATCCTTACTGTCTCTTTTTCTGTTTATTACATCAATTTCTTTTTTAGATTTATTTTCCGGAACCCGTTTTATGTTGGCTGCAAGTATTGCTTTGTATGCCTACTTTCAAGGTTTCTTTCTCAACAAAAATAAAACAGCTATATTACTCCTTCTATTATCGATAAATATCCATTTTGGACTGCTCGTTTTTGCTTTTAGTTATTTGTTATTAAGATTAATAATTAATAAGCATTATCTAATAAAGTCAATATTTTTAATTTCTTTTTTCTTTTTATTATTACCCAAAGATTTTCTGGTAACTATATTCAGTTCAATTGGTATGGGAGGTGCTTTAGCATCAAAGAGTGAGGCGTATATAAATGCGGATAATGATTTGACACAAGGTGGGCAACATGGCGGATTTGGTGGAATGGTCATATATCTCGTACAAAATGTATGGATTTATGCAATGTATTTTTATCTTTTATTAAAAATAAAAACTAAAGAACGATATCATCTTATCTGTTTTTTCTTAATTGCGCTTTTAAATATTTTCTCCTCGATACCTACTGTATATTTCCGATACAGTTTATTTATAAAAATGTTCTTTGTAATTGTTCTTATGTTTGATATTCAGAAATATAAAACAAAAAAAGAGCCTGTGTTTTTTATCGTCTCTTTTGTTTGTGTTTTAATTACTCAGATTATTATTACGAGATACAACATAGAAGAGAGTTATATGAATGGAGATAGTTTTTTATTTTTCGACATTCTTTTTAAAAAACCAATGTCAAGTGGTGATTTAATATATTAATTTATGAAAGTACTGTTTATCATAAATGATTTAAATTCCGGAGGAATAGAAAATTATTTGTTACGATTTTTAAAGCACTATAATAAAAAACTAAAACCTGTTGTACTTTGCAAAAGTGGTAATAAAGGAGTTTTAGAAACAGAATACCAAAAAATTGACAATATTGAAATCGTTCCTTTAAAAATGGGCTTTTTAGATTTAAAAGGAATTAGAAACTTTAATAAATTTCTAAAAGATAATAATTTCGTCACCGTTGTTGATTTTACCGGTAATTTTGCCGGTATACCAATGTTCATTTCTTACTATTCAGGAATAAAGAAAAGAATTACCTTTTATCGAGGAGCAACCAATCATTTTAAAGAAAATAATATAAGATTGGTTTATAACGCTTTGGTAAATAAATTGGTTTTGAAGTATTCTACCTCAATTTTATCTAATTCTGAAGCTGCATTTAAGTTTTTCTTTGAAGATAAAATTGACCATCGTTTTGACGTAATATACAATGGAATAGATGCTGAAAAATTTCTTAATTGTGATGAAAATATAAGGAAAGAATTAAACATTCCGGAAGAAGCTTTTGTTATTGGCCATGTTGGTCGTTATGCAAGAGAAAAAAATCATAATGCTGTGTTTGAAGTGGCCCAGAAAATATGCTCTCAACATAAAGATGTATATTTTATTTTATGTGGAAAAGGAGTAGATGTGGCGTTCTCTGAAAAGATAAAAGATTTAAAATTAAGCAACCAAATTATAGCTTTGGGATATCGAAAGGATGTGGTTAAAATACTTAATTCAATGAACGCATTTTATTTCCCTTCTTTTTCCGAAGGGCAACCGAATGCTTTGATAGAGGCTTTAATAGCAGGTCTACCTTTTGTAGCATCTGATATTGATCCTATTTTAGAGACGATTCCCAAATCGCATTACAGCTATTTAGTCGCACCAGAAGATACTCAGAAAGCAATAACTATTTTAACGACTTTTTATAACAACAAAAATTCAGGAAATTTACCTGATTTAAAAAATTGGGCGATCAAAAATTATAATCCGAATATTCTGTTTCAGAAATTTTACAATAAACTATAGATGAAATTATTTTTTATTACAGATGCCCGGTTTTTTCAAACATCGGATGGTAAATTTTATGCAGGTGAGTTCTCCTTTTCAAATATATTATGGGAGAGATATTTATCTGAATTTGAAGAGGTGTATGTCATAGGACGTGTTTTTCAGATTGATAATTTTGAAAATTTGAATCATTTGGTATCAAATGTTATAATATTACCAATCATTTCTTTTGATTCACCTTTAAGCTATTTGCTCAATAAAAGAACAATTTCTCAAAGCATTAAAAAATATTTTCAAAAACATACCCCTGATGCAGTTATTATTAGAGGGGCAGGCTCATTAGGCTATCATGTAGCAAAATTTTGTATAAAAAGAAAAATGGCTTACGGTATAGAAATAATTGGTGATCCTTATGATGTTTTCGCAAAAGGAGTTATTAAGCACCCCCTTCGACCTATACTCAGATACTTATTTACAAAATTTCAAAAGGAAGCGGTATACAATGCACAATCGGTGATATATGTTACAAAACATACACTACAGAAAAGATATCCGGCAAATGATAAAGCATTCAGCACATTTGCTTCAGATGTATTTATAGAAAATCGTATTAATTCAGTAAAAAAATATCCTCAAAATAAAACCATTAAATTACTTTGTATAGGATCTTTAGAGCAAATGTATAAAGCTCCTGACATTGTATTAAAAGCCGTCAGCAAATTAATAAAAGAAGGAAAGGATGTTCAATTAACGTGGTTGGGACATGGGAAGTTCAGAGAAGAAATGATCTCTTTGGCAGAAAGTTTTCAAATTGATTCAAATGTAAATTTTCTCGGTTCTGTTTCAGGTAAAGAAGTAATAGATTATTTAGATAAGTCGGATGTTTTTTTATTGGTTTCCCGTACAGAAGGATTACCAAGAGCAATTGTTGAAGCAATGGCTCGTGCTGTGCCTTGTATTGGCAGTAATGTCGGTGGAATACCGGAACTAATACATCCTGATTTATTAGTTCAAGTTGAAAATGAAGATGATTTGTCAGACAAAATAGAGCTCGTAATGAGTTCAGAAGCAGCCTATTCAAAATATTCAGAATACAGCATACAGCGAGCTTCGGAATTCGATTTTTCAACATTAGAAAACAGAAGGAAATTATTTTTTAAATCGGTAAAAAAATGAGTAATAAACTTTTTTATTTATTAATACTGATCATCAATTTTCCTGTGATGCTATGTTGTAAAGGACAGAACTCAAAAAATGAAGAATATGTTGATGTCAGAAATTATGGCGCAGTAGGTGATGGCAAAACAGACGATACACAAGCTTTTCAAAAAGCGGCTGATTTAAAAAAACCTTTATTAGTAAAAAATACAGGTAAAGAGTATCTTATTTCTGCAAGAATTCGTTTATATAACTCTATAAAAGGAGAAGGTAATCCTGTTATTAAAATGACTGATTGTGTAAATGAGTTTGTCATACCTGATAAATATACATATGGAAAATATTCCTTATTTCATATTGGAAATTATCAGTCAGATACACCTTTAGTCATTGAAGGCCTGACATTAGACGGAGGCTGGAACAATATGAGTAAGGGTTCAGAATTTGAAGCTGGAATTTATATTGCTGGTTCAAAAAATATAACAATAAGAAAGAATATTATAAAAAATAATTTAGGAGATAATATTCTTGTATATTGGTATAATTCCGGTTTTGAAAAGAGCGTTTCATTAGTAAATGAGAATATTCTTATAGAAGACAATATATTGTCTCATCCTTATCGATGTAATATTGCCTTGATATCAGGTAGAAACGTTAAAATAATGAACAATACCATTTACAAATTCAATGATCATGTGGCTCCTGTAGATTTAGAAATGGATCTTTGGGAGGAGGATGGACAAGTAATACGAGATGTTGAAATTACAGGAAATACAATTAAATCTACGAAAACCTTATATTCAATTTCTATGTTAGGAATGCTTGATGGTGTAAATGGTATAAAGGTCAGCAATAACATTATCCAATGTGGTTTCGAAAAAGATTCCTTTGGTATTAATTTAGAGGCGGCATATGGCCCTATAAAAAATGTAGAAATAAAAAACAACAAAATAGATGCTGTAGGTTTTGTAAGAATTTCTGGAACAAAAGGAAATAAGAAGATAACCATCGAATCAAATCAGGTATATACCAAAGGTACCGAAAGTGTTGTTGTTAATGGAAGTTATATCGATGGGCTAAAAGTACTGAAAAATAAAAGTCTTGTATCTAAAAATTTTTATTCGAATATAATACTTGGTAGAGAAGTAAAAAATGTTTCTATTTTTTCTAATGATTTTGAATCCTTGAAATGGAGTTCTTTATTTTTTGTATCAGATATTGATGGCTTGAACATTGATGATAATATTTTAAAGAGTAAAAATACGCCAATCTATTTTGAACCTGAAAGGGATTATTCTATTAGAAATGTTCGTATCTCAAACAATACTATAAATACTAATTTTTTAGAAATTTATAAGAGCACCAAGAAAATTAAAAACATTTCTACGAAATAAATGAAACCTAAATTCTTTATAATTACAACTGTTTCAGACTCACTGCCTTTTTTTAAAGGACAGTTAAATGTTCTGAAAAAAGATTTTACCGTTAGCTTGGTATCAAGCCCTGGAGTTCACCTCGAAGAAATGGGCCAGGAATATGATGTGAGTAAATTTCCGATAAAAATGGAGAGAGAAATTTCTCTTTTAAAAGATTTAAAAAGTTTCTTTAAGCTCCTTGTTTTATTTCTCAAAGAAAAACCTAAATTGGTCCATGCAAATACTCCCAAGGCTTCATTATTAGCAATAATGGCAGCTTGGTTTTCGCGTGTCCCTGCAAGAGTATACTATGTGCATGGCTTAAGGTATCAGAGTATTCTTGGAAAAAAGAAAATCTTATTGATGCTTATGGAGCGGATGACATGTTGGTTTGCAACAGAAGTTATAGCTGTCAGTAATGGTATAAAAGAAACCTTAATATCTGATAATATAACATCAAAAAATATTATTATTATTGGAAATGGAAGTATTAACGGAATTGATACTTCTTATTTTAATCCGGATAAAGTAATAGAGATTAAGGACGATAAATTAAAACCAAGCGATTTTGTATTTGGATTTGTAGGCAGATTGGTAAAAGATAAAGGATTAGAGGAACTGATTTTAGCTTTTCAAAAACTTTCAAAAACTTCTAAAAATATAAAATTGCTTATAGTGGGAGCTTTTGAAGAAAATATGACATTATCGAAAGAAATCATAGATACCCTTTATAAAAATCCGAATATTCTGTATGTAGGACCTCAAAAAGATGTTCGTCCTTTCTTTAAAGCGATGGATGTTTTTGTATTACCGAGTTATAGAGAAGGATTCGGAATTGTACTTATCGAAGCAGGAGCAATGAAAATACCATCTATTACAACAGATATTGCAGGATGTAATGAGGTAATAATTGATAATAAAACCGGATTTTTGATAAAAAGGAAGGATGTAAAAGATTTATTTGAAAAGATGAAATATGTAGTTGAGAATAAACAGCAAATAAAAATGATGAAAGAGAATGCCAGAGATAGAGTTCATGATAGATATAGTCAGGATACTGTATGGAAAAATGCAAAAGAAACTTATTTAAAAATAATAAAGAACCATGTATAAACATTTTTTTAAAAGAGTATTGGATATTATCGTTTCAGCAGGTGTTTTACTATTAGCTTCTCCTGTTTTCTTCCTTGTTTTGATATCTTTATTTATTGCAAATCAGGGAAAACCGTTTTTTTTTCAGGACAGACCCGGTAAACATGAAAAATTGTTTCGAATAATAAAATTCAAAACGATGAATGATAAAAAGGATGAAAAAGGAAACCTATTGCCAGACGCTAAACGTTTAACCAAGGTTGGTAGTTTTGTAAGAAAAACATCCTTAGATGAGTTACCTCAGTTGATCAATGTTGTATTGGGAGATATGAGTCTGATTGGTCCAAGACCATTATTGATAAGATATCTGCCTTTTTACAGAGAAGATGAACGTATTAGACATTCTGTTCGACCCGGAATTACAGGATGGGCTCAGGTAAACGGCAGAAATACAGCAAAATGGGATGATCGGTTGGCTTTAGATGTCGTATATGTCAAAAACATTAGTTTTGCTTTAGATATGAAAATTGTATATAAGACAATTTTAAAAGTTATAAAATCAGAAAATATAGTTATTGATCCTGAATCGATAATGCAAAATTTAGATGATGAAAGAAGAAATTAAAATAGATGTTGCAGTTGTTGATGATATCGGTTGCATAATTGATCTGGTAAGGAGTTCTTTTGATAAAGCATACTTAACAAGCTCTATATATAGATGTAAAGGCATAGCAAATTTTATCTATACAGAATTAAATAATCCATATTCACCATATAAATATTTTGCTGCAAAAAAGGACAACAAAATAGTCGGTTTTGCAGAATTTAAAATGTTTCCGCAAACCTCCACTGCTTTTCTTAATATGATCGCTACAGATAATACTTATAAAGGACTCGGTATTGCCAAAAAAATATTCAGTTATTCTGAGAAGTATTTCCGAGAACAAGTGTATAGCAATATACAATTGGATGTATTCCAGTCTAATGAAGTTGCCCGAAAATGGTATGAAAATATGGGATTTGTAAAAGAGGAATCAAGCTGTTTTTATGAGCGAAATATGGAAGAAACATCAAAATATAATCCAGATATAATGATTCTCAATTTATCACAATTCAATTGTCTATATGCGAAATTTGGTTTTTCCTTTCTTCAAATATCTGCTGGTGAACAGTCTTTTACACTTGGAATTATAGATGAAAATATAATCATAAGAGAAGATAAAATTTCAGAAGAAATACTGGTGGCGGTCAAATCTTTTTTTAAGGATTACAATTTTAAAAAGATATATTACAAAGGGCAGGAGAACAACCTTGAGAAATATAAGTATATAGATGAAATTCAAAGAATGAAATTAACACTACAATAAAATGGGAATAACAAAAATTGCTACAAAAAAAAATATTGCTCAAAGAGAGTGGAAGTACACCAATTCAGCTCGTGAGGCCTGGAGTACTATATTGGATATCCTTAAAAAAGAAAATCCTCAATATAAAGTATTGTTGCCAGCTTATATCGGTTGGTCTCCAAACGAAGGGAGTGGTATATTCGATTCTGTTAAAAACTCTTCCTTGGATTTCGACTTTTATAATTTAGATAGAAATTTAAAAATTGATTTTAACCATTTTAAGAATAAAATAAAGGATACAAAAGACTGTATTGTTTTATTAGTGCATTATTTTGGATTTCCAGATGTTCAGTATCAGGAAATTATAAATTGGTTAGATCAAAATAACATTTTATATATAGAGGATTGTGCCCATTCATGGTTAACAGATCTCATTGGCGGTATATGTGGTAGAAACGGACGATTTGCTTTCTATTCTCTACACAAGATGTTGCCTGTTAGCGGGGGGGGGATTATGGTTGATAATGTGCCAAATAAAGATAATAAATCAGAAATACTTCAGCCCCATTTTAATTTGGGATATGATTTATTCACTATCTATAATAAACGAAGAGAAAATTATGATTACCTAGTTGAGGAATTAAAAAAAATCACGGATATTGAGATTATATATCCAAATATAGAAAATGGTATTTGTCCTCAAACATTACCTGTCATACTTCATAATTTTGATAGAAATAAACTATACAAAGAAATGAATGATTTAGAAATCGGTATGGTTAGTTTGTATCATACAATGATAGAAGAACTAAAAGATTCAACATCTGAGGCGGCAATTTTTACTTCCAAACATATAATCAATTTTCCTGTACACCAGGATATTGATATCAAGGATTTAGATAATCTTATTGTTAAATTAAAGATCGTTTTAAATGCTTAAAATATTAAACTTTAATTCTAAAGAAGATCAGGATTTTTATAAGTCAGTCATAGCTCATAATACTTTTCAAAGTGCGTATAACCGCTTAGAATATTTTAATGTTTTTTGTGGAGGTTTAGATAATTTGATTTGTTTTTACTTTCAATCCGAAACGAAGATTATTTTAATGCCGGGATACCTTAAAAAAATTAAAATTTATGATTCTTTAAAAGTGAACTTCGATTTTAGTACACCTTATGGTTATACAGGTCCTTTTTATTCAAATAATGTAAATCAAGACACTTTATTAATCTTTTGGAATGAAGTTCAAAAGTGGCAACTCAATAATAATGTGGTTTCAGAATTTATACGTTTTAATCTTTTTAATAATTCAAAAGGTTATGATGGTATTTTACATAAAACAATGCTGAATATAAAAGGACAAATTCAGCCAGAAGAACAACAATGGAATGATTTCGATGCAAAAGTTCGTAAAAACGTTAAAAGAGCACAACGGGAAAATTTAATAGCAAAAATTCATTATGGTATTATAGAACAGATATACATTAATGAATTCTATGATATTTATATAGATACAATGGAAAGAACAAATGCAAAAGAATTTTTCTTTTATAGTTTGAACTCATTTAATGAATTTATAATAAATAACTTAGACGTGTGTGCAATCTGTACAATATATGACAATAATAAACCGGTATCTACAGAGTTATTATTGATTTCAGATAATTCAGTGTTTTCATTTTTAGGAGGAACATTAAGTGAATATTTTGATAAACGACCGAATGATTTTCTTAAATTTGAAGTAATTAATTGGGCAAGAAAGATGCAGTTTAAAAATTACGTTTTAGGCGGAGGATACGGTTATGAAGACGGAATATTTAAATATAAAAAAGCTTTTTTTCCTAATGATGTTGTTGAATATGTGACAGGTAGAAAAATTATTAATAAAGATTTATATTTAAGCTTTGTTGAAGAAGTAAATAATAAAAAAGAAAATGAAGATCAGTTAAGTTTAGATGATACTTCTTTTTTTCCGTTATACAATAAACAATAATTATGGACGACAAAATATGGTTATCCTCTCCGCATATGGGAGGGAATGAATTAAAATATATACATGAAGCATTTGATGCCAATTGGGTTGCACCGTTAGGACCGAATGTTAATGGGTTTGAATCAGATCTGGAAAAATATTTAAAACAAAACATTAAAGTAGCTGCGCTTTCCTCAGGTACTGCAGCTTTACATTTAGCTCTAATTGAATGTGGTGTTGTAGCGGGAGACGAAGTAATTTGTCAGTCAATGACCTTTTCTGCATCTGCAAATCCGATAACTTATCAGGGAGCAATACCCGTATTTGTAGATTCTGAATCAGATACCTGGAATATATGCCCGATAGCACTTGAAGAAGCAATCACGGATAGAATGACAAATGGTAAAAAGCCTAAAGCAATTATTGTTGTCCACTTATATGGTATGCCTGCAAAAATGGATGAAATTATTGCAATTGCTAAAAAATATGACATCGCTATAATAGAAGATGCCGCAGAAGCATTAGGATCTACTTATAAAGGTAAAAATTGTGGTACTTTTGGGAAATTTGGAATACTTTCATTCAATGGAAACAAAATTATCACCACTTCCGGAGGAGGAGCTCTGGTTTGTCATACAGAGGAAGATAAACAAAAAGCGGTCTTTTTATCTACTCAGGCAAGAGATAATGCACCTCATTACCAACATACACATATAGGTTACAATTATCGCATGAGTAATATTGTAGCGGGAATAGGACGCGGACAGATGGAAGTTTTGGATAGTAGAATTCAATCCAGACGCGCAATGAATAGTTTTTATCAGCACATTTTTGCAGACATTGAAGGGGTTACAGTTTTTAAAGAACCTTCTGATGACTATTTTTCCAACCATTGGTTAAGTGCTATACTTATAGACGAAAAAATAACAGGCAAAAACAGAGAAGATTTACGTTTGGCACTATTGGATCATAATATTGAATCTCGTCCGTTATGGAAACCGATGCATTTGCAACCCGTTTTTAAAGACAGTCCTTATTATGGAAATAAAGTGGCTGAAAATCTTTTTGATAAAGGATTGTGTTTACCTTCGGGGTCTAACCTCACAACAGAAGATCAGAATAGAATTGCTGGAGTCATAAAAAACTTTTTTGCAAAATAAATAAACGGCCACTTTAAACAAGTGGCTTTTTTATTGTTTTATAGAATTATAAACAGAAAGTTCTTAACAATTCTCATGTCAAAGCATTTATAAGCAAATTTTTTCATTTATTTATAATAATTTAGCCCTCAAAAATCATCACTATGCAAATACTCGTTACAGGCGGATTAGGATTTATCGGTTCGCATACCGTAGTTGAATTAATAGAAAAGGGATATGAGCCTGTCATAATAGACAATTTATCTAACTCAAATATTGAAGTACTACAAAGAATAAAGAATATAGTAGGAGAGGTTAACATTCCTTTTGAACAAATAGATTTAAAAGATAAAAATGCGGTAAGGGATTTTTTCAAGAAATATACTGAAATAAAAGGTGTAATACACTTTGCGGCTTCAAAAGCAGTAGGAGAAAGTGTTCAGAATCCATTGATGTACTATGATAATAATCTTACGTCATTAATATATATACTGCAAAACATCAGTTCGAAAAAGAATATAAAGTTTATCTTTAGTTCCTCTTGTACTGTTTACGGGCAGGCAGAAAAAATGCCTATAACAGAAGATGCTCCAAGACAAAAAGCAACCTCACCTTATGGTAATACCAAGATAATAGCAGAAGACATCATCAATGAAACAACCATGGTTACAGATTTACAGGCAATCTTATTGCGATACTTCAATCCTGTTGGAGCACATCCTTCAGGAGAAATAGGGGAGCTGCCTTTAGGTGTGCCACAAAACCTTATACCTTTCATAACGCAAACTGCAGTTGGAATACGTAAAGAATTATCTGTCTTCGGTAATGATTATCCAACATCTGATGGAACTTGTATCAGAGATTATATCCATGTTATGGATTTAGCCGAAGCACATGTTGTTGCCTTAGAGAGGCTTATAAATGAAAACTCTTCTCAGAAAGTAGAAATTTTCAATGTGGGAACTGGAAAGGGAACTTCGGTTTTAGAAATAATTCAAACATTTGAAAAAATAACCGGACAAAAACTCAATTATAAATACGCACCAAGACGCGAAGGAGACACAACTATTGCTTATGCTGATACTACTAAAGTAAATGAAACTTTAGGATGGAAAGCAACCCGCACTTTAGAAGAAGCTTTATCCAGTGCCTGGAACTGGCAAGAAAACCAAAAACAGCATACTATATAGTGTGCTGTTTTTGTTTAGATTGTTTATACTATATATATAGTGTTGTTTTCAGACACTATATTATATATAATAGAAGGTAAAAAAAAAGAAAAGTTGTTTTATTCTGTGTTTTTAGGAGATACAAGAGCATGAAACAAAGCGTATTCTTTGAGCTTTTGGATTTCAAAAAGTGGTTTTAAGCTTTTTTTGTTTGAAAAGTGCTGGGTTTAAAAAAGGGAATGCTGTTTTTTTTGAGGGTTTGAGTATTGTGAAAGAAA
>Ga0308157_10002468_pt1 | contig 30215 bp, 28 predicted proteins | sample PhyBR1_FD_201035 | JGI IMG/M metagenome (GOLD analysis project Ga0308157, IMG submission 201035) | Phyllosphere microbial communities from UC Gill Tract Community Farm, Albany, California, United States - DLSLB.R1 | ecosystem: Host-associated > Plants > Phyllosphere > Unclassified | place: USA...
ATTGGTATAACAGCAGTCGTCGTCAGGAACGACTGAAGGGTATGACTCCGATGGAATATCGGTGTCATACCCTTGCAGCCTGAGCAGGACTATTATTTAGTGAGTCCAACTTTCGGGACCCAGTTCACGATGGACGTGCCCTTATTTAGCTTCGGCTAAGTGATTTAGCGCAGTAGCAATGCCGTTGCCTTAGGCGACAACGATGCATCCATAACTACGCAGGCGCCACCGATGGCACCAACGTTCGAGCCAAGCTCTGAAGTGCGAGTCTCAATTTCGTGCACACCGCGCAGCGCAAAGCGACGCTCGATGGCTTCGCGGACTTCGTCCTCGACCAATTCGCGGACCTTATCCCACTGTGGACCACCGAAAACAACTTCGCGAACGTCCAGCGAGTTAGCCAGCTGTCCGGCTACTTCTGCCACCATGGTCATGGCCTCGGAAATGAGCTCCTTGGCAACCTTGTTGCCTTCGTTGGCCAGCTCGTACAGGCGGTTCATGCCTTCGGCACGCTGTTCAGGGCCAACGATTTCGTAGGTTGGCAGATCCAACCCGCGTTCCTTGGCCTGGGCCGAGATGTACTCGTAGGAGGTACCTGCTGCCAGGCAGTCATCGGCGCCGCAGTCTTCACAGGTGAAGGACTTGTGGCCAGTGGAGTAGTGTCCAATTTCGCCGGCGTTGTTGCTGGCGCCGTGGTGTACGTCGTTGTTCAGGACAAGACCTGCGCCAAAGCCATGGCCACAGTAGATGAAGACGAAGTCGTTGTTCTTCTCTTCCTTGGACTGCCACAGCTCCCCAACGGCTGAAGCAATCGTGTCCTTTTCGATGATGACCTGCAAACGCAATAGCTTGCGCAATGGGTTGACCAGTTCAACATCAGCCCATCCATCCAACAGTGGTGGGTTCAGAACTACGCCATCTTCGACGTTGACTGGGCCAGGTACCGCAATGCCGACACCGACGATGTGCTTCTTTGGGATGCGGATTTCAGCGATGAGTTCCTTGACCGTGGTGGCCATCAGTTGGATGGTCTCGGTAGCAACTTCCAAGTTAGGAAGTTCGATGCGGCGTTCGCGCAATACTTCACCGCGAAGGTTCATTGCAACAAAGCTCAGCACGCTAGGGTCCAGGTGGATACCAATGGAGACCAATCGGTTGCCTTCAAGCTCCAAAACGGTGCGAGGCTTACCAGGGCCGGAGACAATCGTGCGGTCTTCTCGAACGATGCCATCGTCCAACAAGCGACGGACGACATTTGAAATGGTCTGTGGCGACAGACCGGTCGATCCCGCCAGTTCTACACGGCTGATGCCTTCAGGCGCGCGTCGAATCGATTCGAGAATAACTGCTTGGTTGAAGTCTCCCAAACGGCCTAAATTTGTACCCCGTCGCATTATTGCTCCATTGTTCTGTAAATTAGATGGATCGATCTTCCTGTTCCAAAATTTTCGTAGCCATGTGTGTTTGGTCTGATTACTGCGAGTAAGGCGACCCTCCACTAGTTACAACTAAAAACGTTGGAGATCCAATTAAGCACGTTACCATCTATAACGCATGGATACACGCGATATTGTGTTTTAGTGAAGAAAAATTTGACGATATCAGCAGTCTGTTTAATCAACAACCAAGGAGAAATCCTCTTGGTGCGAAAACGTGGGACCACAAAATTCATGCAGCCCGGCGGAAAACCCGAGTTCGGGGAATCGCCGTTACAAACTGTTATTCGAGAAATTCACGAGGAACTTGGCATTCGATTCTCACCCGAAGAGCTGAAGTTCAACGGCGAATGGATCGGTCCTGCCGCCAATGAGGATGAGACATCCATCCATGCTTCGCTATTTACCGCGCACTTTAATGGCACGTTGGAACCGTTAGCAGAGCTAGAAGAACTTTTGTGGATAGCACCCGCGGACGCCTTAGAGCGCGAGGACTTAGCACCACTACTTCGTGAGCGCGTACTCCCCCAGCTCATCGAGGGAACGGTCTCCTAAGCACGGACAAGTACTGTGGAGCCCGGGATTGAAACGGTTATTCTAGCTTGCTTGCAGGAACTCGTCCCAGGCCGAATCGATATGCTGGAGCCCAGATACCAGGTGCCCTCCCATCCGTGGGCGATGTGGGGTGATGCGAAGCTGCCAGCCTAGCTGTGAGAGCATCTTGTCAGCTTTTCGGCTATTGCAGTGCAGGCAGGCCGCAACCAGGTTCTCCCAGGTGTTTTTGCCTCCCCTGCTGCGCGGAATAACGTGGTCGATGGTGTTTGCTGACTTTCCGCAGTATGCACAGGTATAAGCGTCGCGACGCAAAACGCCCCTACGCGTGACATGAAGCATGTCGCGGTAGGGGCGTCGTACATAACGTTTTAAAACGATGACAGTTGGTCTGGGTAACTGTCCATGGGAACTACGAACCGGAGAGTCATCATCTTGGAGAACAATGGTCGCTTTATCGGCCATCACCATCACCAGTGCACGCCGAAAAGTCACGACGGCTAAGGGCTCGTATCCTGCGTTTAATACCAATGTTCTCATCTGTCGTACTACCTTCTTGAACCGATAGCTGCCATCTGGCATTGATGGAGCTCGCGTTCTGATCGGAGTGTCTCTAACCGCTAGCCTATTCGATGATGTGGCTGGTTAGTGAGTATCCGAGAAAGAAATCAAGTGTTTTTCACTATTTTGATGCGTACAGTTAACTTGTTTAAACGAACATAGGCCATCGAACGAATGATTCGTTCGATGGCCTATGAAAAGCTGTGAAACTTAGCCAGCTAGGGTGTAGTAACCGTACAGCGGGTTGCGCGATACGGAGTGAACCAGCGTACCAACGCTTGGGTTCTGTGCACCGATCATCTGACCGTTACCCAGGTAGATGCCGACGTGGCCGCCACCGTTCTGGAATACCAAGTCGCCTGGCTTAGGAGTGCTGGTGCGCTTGAACTGACCCGAGCCAAGGATGGCCGAGGTACCGCGAGCAATGTTGATGCCATGCTGCGCGTAAACGTACTTGACGAAGCCGGAGCAATCCCAACCGCTTGGGGTGTTGCCGCCCCATACGTATGGAACGCCTGCGTACTTTGCAGCAGTAGCTGCAATGCCGGACAGGCTGGAAGTCTGAACAGAGGACTCGGTCTTGGTCTCAGTCTTGGTAGTAGTCTGAGTCTGAGTCTGCTGGCTGCCATTGTTCTGGCGAGTCGTTGGAGCAAGCGAATCCGAGGAATCGCTGCTGCTCGACTGGCTGCTGGTCGACTGAGTCGAGGTGCCCGACTGGGTGCTACGAGTGGTTGGCTCGATGCTGTCAGCTACGGCAACAACTACTGGCTTTGGCTTTTCCTGAGCGGAGAAGCTTGCGCGTTCGATGTCTACGGAAGAGTCCTTATCGGCAGCAACGCTAACCGACTTAACTGCAACGCGCTCTGGGGTGATGGTGTCAACCGGAGCGGCCGAAACATCACGTGGGGCTGAAGCCTGACCTGGTACACCCAGAGCAACGATCAAACCTGATGCTGCAGCTACTACAGCTGCCTGGCGTCCTACCGAACCTGCGTTCGAAGATACTGCCTGCGAAATCGCTTCTAGCGAGTTAGTGCGTGGAACGTCAGCACGGCGACGTCCATGGGTATGACTCTTGGTCACTATTAATGCCTCTCCTTGATACCTACGAGGTAAGCTGTCGGGTTCGAAGTGGAGTTACCTCGGTGGATTTGAAGTTGCCTTCTCTATCCACTTCACCCCTAGGGTTATTAGCCAAAGCTAACGACCCGATATTGGTTCCCCCGCCACTGCCGTACGAGTTGTGTATAACTGCTCATTGCGTGTTGGCAGTGCTCGGTTCTCACGCAAAGTTGCCCAGGGTTTCCCATGGCACGGATATAAGCCTATAGGATGATTTTTGAAATGTCACGTTTTGATCACGGAATAGTGACGAACGTCGTTATAACCATCCGGCCGGGTCTTTAAACTGACCGTCTACGATCACTTCAAAGTGCACGTGAGGACCAGTTGAGTTGCCAGTAGTACCGGCCAAAGCGATGACATCGCCACGCTTTACATGGTCGCCAACCTTTACCAGAACCTTGCTGTTGTGGCTGTAACCAGTTTCCAGTCCACTGCCGTGGTCCAAAGTAACTCGGTTGCCCGAGTGTCCAGCCCAACCTGCAACCTCTACAACGCCATCTGCTGCAGCATAAACTTTGGTTCCGCTTGGAACGCCGTAGTCGGTGCCACTGTGGATCATGTATCCGGCACCGGTTGGATTCTTACGGTGTCCGAAAGTTGAAGTAATACGTTGACTGGTTACCGGTGCGGACAGCAAACCAGCAGTTTCCTTAATGCTGGTGATGTCACCACCCGAGGCAGTCATGATGTCCGAGAACTTCTCTTCGCTCTTAACCTGTGGGTTGAGCTTTGACGAGAGAGCAGCACGTTCAACAGATAGTTCTGCAGCATTTCCCGGAGCCTTGACGTCAACCACTGCCGAGGTAGCGGTACGCTCTGCGGCAGCTGCGACAGCTTTATCTTCTTCGATGGTGTTGCCCGAGAGCTGTGGAGCTGCGACGGCCAAGGCTAGGCCCGACACTGCAGCAACAGCAGCAACCTTATGCGCAAAACCGAGGCGACTAGGCTTTCGAGCGTTCGACTTAACGTTGGCAATGAACTCAACGTTGCTCGATACCTGGCTCGGAGCTTGGCTAGTAGCCTGAACCTCGAGGGGGCTCGGGAACGCAATAACATTGCTGTCGGCAGTCTTAGGTGCCAGATCCGTCTGCGTTGGGGCAACACCATAGCGTTGCATTGAGTCGAAGCGTCGACCCACAAAATCTGCGTTAACCGGCTTGGCCGGGGCAATAGTTGGGACGGTGGCGGCGGCGCGTGATGCGCGGCGTCCACTGGTACGCTGAGTCGCCGAAGCAGCGATCTCGGTGATCGCATCCACTTCAGTATCAGCAGCGCGACGTCGTCCCGCAGTCTTGGTTTCTACCAAAACATTCCTCTCACTGTTGCGCCTACGAAGTTAGCTGTCGGGTTCGGTTCTGGAGAATGAACCGGCCTGCACTAAGCAGAGCTTCACCCCGAGACGCTTTCACGCCGTAAGAAGTGGGTCCCCCGTTGTTGCCCATAAACTTCGGTTACCGATTTCCGGCGCAGGGCAACACTAGGCGGTCGCGACGGAGACGAGTGATGCCAGTCAGATCGACGGCACCACACTTCAACGTTACCGGTCATCCGGTAAAGTTACAATTTCGTTATCTTTTTTGAGCCCGAACAAATACGTGTCCACTAACCTCAACCGGCAGCTCCAAGGCGCCTTCAATACCCTGAACCCGGACCACCACATAGTCATCGGCTCGCTCCAAGGTGACAATTGCGCCGGGGCGAATTCCGCCTTCATTCAGTTGTCCGAGCAGGATTGGGTCAGTTTGGATCGGCTCCGCCAGGCGCTCGATTGCCACCGGGCCATCGTTTCCGGCCAGCAATGCCTCGTCCAGGTTCTCTACTTCATATGAGATTTCAGCCACGCTCGGTCCACCGAGGACTTCGAGACCTGGAATCGGGTTGCCGTAAGGAGACACAGTTGGCTTGCCCAGCAAGTCATAAAGGCGACGCTCTACGCGTTCACTCATGACGTGCTCCCAGCGGCAGGCCTCATCGTGAACGTATTCCCAATCTAGGCCGATCATGTCCGAGAGTAGACGTTCCGCCAAGCGGTGCTTGCGCATAACGCTCGTTGCCAATTCGTGACCTTTTTCGGTCAGAGCAAGGTGACGGTCGGAAGAAACAACTACCAAACCATCGCGTTCCATGCGAGCAACTGTCTGCGACACGGTTGGCCCGGAGTGACCAAGGCGTTCTGCAATTCGCGCGCGAAGGGCCACGATCTCCTCTTCTTGAAGCTCAAGAATGGTACGCAGATACATTTCAGTTGTATCAATAAGATCAGACACAGCAGCCGCTCCTGGAAGTCACAACAGTTAAGTTCGCTCGAATAATACGTGGCGTCGATACCCCACTCTACTTGGTTTGTCGGACAGAAAGCGGATGTAACCCGCCCATCTGTCTTCGTAACCGACGGTAGCGTTTTTCTCACGAGCCCCCGCTATTTGCGAAGATATCTATTGAAACGCCACGGCCATCCTTCAATATTCCGACTAATGGGTATTGGTGGCCTGTCAGGCACTTCAAACTATCGCTACAAGAGGAGCGCGATGAGCACGGACATCCAAATTCCACAAGACCTTCTGCCTGCCGACGGACGATTCGGCGCAGGACCTTCCAAGGTACGCGCAGAACAGGTTCAGGCCATCGCCGATGCAGGCTCCAAGTTACTGGGCACTTCCCACCGCCAAGCACCGGTCAAAAACCTTGTCGCCTCAGTTCAAGACGGACTGAAGGAAATGTTCAACGCGCCGGAAGGCTACGAAGTTCTTCTGGGCGTCGGTGGTTCCACCGCATTCTGGGATGCAGCAGCTTTCAGCCTGGTTCGTTCCAAGGCTCAGCACCTGTCCTTCGGCGAATTTGGCTCGAAGTTTGCCAAGGCAACCGACAAGGCCCCATTCTTGGAAGCTTCCTCGATCATTGTTGGCGAGCCAGGCACCGTGCCAGAGCCGGTAGCAGAAGCCGACGTTGATCTGTACGCATGGCCACACAACGAGACTTCGACCGGCGCAGCAGCACCGATTAAGCGCGTTGCCGGCGCCAACGAAGACGCTCTGATGGTTATTGACGCCACCAGCGCGGCCGGTGGCCTCGACGTGGATCTGGCCGAGACCGACGTGTACTACTTCGCTCCACAGAAGAACTTCGCTTCCGATGGTGGCCTGTGGCTGGCCTTCGTTTCGCCGGCAGCCATCGCACGTATCGAAGAAATCGCGGCAACCGACCGCTGGATCCCGGACTTCTTGAACTTGAAGACCGCACTGGATAACTCGCTGAAGAACCAGACTTACAACACTCCGTCGTTGACGACTCTGGTCGGCTTGGACTCCCAGATCAAGTGGATCAACGCCAACGGTGGCCTGAAGTGGGCTGCTGCCCGCACCGCCGAGTCGGCTGGTCTCATTCAGGCGTGGGCAGAAGCATCAGCTGTCGCTTCGCCTTATGTTGCGAATCCAGCTCACCGCTCCAACGTCATTTCCACGGTGGACTTCGATGATTCTGTAGACGCTGCAGCCATCGCTAAGGCACTGCGTGCCAATGGTGTGGTTGACGTTGAGCCTTACCGCAAGCTGGGACGCAACCAGTTGCGTATTGCGACTTTCGTGGCTATCGATCCAAGTGATGTTGCAGCACTGCTCGAGTGCATCGACTTCGTCATCGAGCAGCTCTAACCCACCAAAAGCGGGCGGGGTTTCGAAGAACTGATGTTCTTCGAAACCCCGCCCGCTTATTTAACTTCTACGATTTTGAACTGCTAGTTTTCCTTGCGCGTGCGATTACGTTGCGCTGCCCGACGACGGGCTGCGGTGCGCTGCGCGGTGCGACGACGTCGAACCTGACGACGCGCCGGTGATTTATGCGTAGCTGCCTCAGGCTCAGTTTCTTCCGATTCTTCGGTTTCTGTGCCCGCAATCTTCTCAGCGTCATCTGAAGAACCATTGTGTTCTTCATTGACCGCGGAATCCTCAGCCTGTGCATCATCGTTTTCGGTTGCACCGTCCGATTCAGCATTTTCTTCGGCTTGGGCAGCTTCGATCTCTTCCTTGGCAAGGCGGTCAGCCCATGGAACCCAGGCAGGAGCTAGAAGCGAGTCTTCGCCAGCGACGATACCGACTTCGCAGACCGTGAGGTCTTTAACCTTGGCCCGCGGTACCCGCGCAAGAGTAGCGAACCATGTCCATCCCTGGTACCCCCTTTTCTGGGAGACAAAACGATGGGTGACAAGTCGCTCACCTTCGGCGAAAACCCCGAGGTGCTCGCCGACTTCTTGTGCACCGGCAATTTCGGCGAGCGCGTCGCGCGCAACGTCCACTGCGTCTGCGAGGATGGTGTCCAACTTGGGTTTACGGGCCATTATTTATGCGTCCAGATCGTCGGCTACCGCGCGAAGCACGGTAGCAACCTTCTTGCCATATGCCTGTTCAGGATAACGCCCCTTGCGCAGGCTATTAGAAACGTTGTCGAGTAGCGTGATGAGATCTTCAATGAGAACTGCTTCAGCTTCAGGCTTCTTGCGTTTGGCGCGGGCCACCGAAGGAGCCTGCTCCAAGAGACGCAAGCTCAGCGCCTGGGGTCCACGGCGACCCTCAGCAACACCAAACTCGAGCCGAGTGCCCGGGCGCAAGTCATGAACACCTTCCGGCAACGCTGCAGCGTTGACGTAGATTTCCTTGCCATCTTCTGCGGTAATAAAACCGAAGCCCTTGGACTTTTCGTACCATTTAACCTTGCCGCTAGGCATGATCATTTACCTCGTTCGTTCTGTAACTAAATGCATGGCCGAGGCCTGCTCAGCACCATGCATATTTATATGTACGATTCCGCGGAGTCACAGCCGGGGTTCTTCTTAGCTTCTTGCCGGGTACTCAACGTACGGAATCGTTTCAAGTCGTCTATCTAGATTATGTCATCCCTTATGCACTGAATTCATCTTTGCGCTTCAGGATCCGTAAGTCGTCCTGCACAAGGTGGCACGGGGCTAAGCTAGAACTTGTGAGCACAGCATCAAAAACCTTAACAATTATTTCCCGTTTGGCCATCATCGTTGCCGTAATTTCGGCTCTTGCTCTGATCGGCACCCTCGTGCTCTACTTCCAGCACATCGCCATTCCGCCGGTGATTATGGCTTTTGCCGTGTGGGGCCTGCCCGTTGCCTTCGTTCTCGCGGCAGTTGTCGTCATTAGTAACATCCTCAAGCGCCGCAACCTCTAGAGAAGCCGAATCAGCAATCATTCAGCAGACTCCCAGACTTCTTGTGCAGACTGGGGTTCATGAGTGCAAAAACCACTGAAGCAAAACTTCTCGTTGTTGATGACGAACCAAATATTCGCGAACTACTCTCCACGTCGCTGCGTTTCGCCGGCTTCGAGGTTGTTGCAGCTGCCAACGGACGCGAGGCCCTAGCCGCCGTTGAAGCAGACGAACCAGATCTTGCAGTACTCGATGTCATGCTTCCGGACATGGATGGTTTCACCATCACCCGCAAGCTACGTGCAGCCGGACGCCACTTCCCGGTACTGTTCCTCACCGCACGTGATGACACCAGCGACAAGGTCACTGGCCTCACCGTCGGTGGCGATGACTATGTCACCAAACCATTCAGCCTGGACGAGGTCGTGGCACGCATCCGCGCCGTTCTGCGTCGTACCGCCAGCGGCGAAGAAGAAAACGCCACGATCATCGTCGCTGATCTTGAGCTCGATGATGACGCCCATGAGGTGCGTCGCGCCGGAGAAATCATTGACCTCTCCCCTACCGAGTTCAAGCTGCTGCGCTACCTGATGATGAACCCAAACCGCGTACTGTCCAAGTCACAGATCCTCGATCATGTCTGGGAGTACGACTTCAACGGAGACGCTTCGATCGTCGAGTCCTACATCTCTTACCTGCGCCGCAAGGTGGACCGCCCTGAATGGCCGGCACTGATCCAGACCAAGCGCGGTGTTGGTTACCTCATGCGCACCCCGGATCGCCGCTAATAATTCACGAAGGAACACAGTAGGCCTTGTAAAGTCTGTATATGAAGTCGATTCGAGCCAAATGGCGCCGTACCTCCATGAGGACAAAGCTCGTCACCGTCATGCTCGGGCTGATGATCATCGCGATCTTCGCGACCGCGCTCAGTTCATCGCATACCTTGAAGATCTCGATGACCAATCAGATCGATGATCAGCTCAACGCTTCGTGGCCCACGATGGCCTATGGGTTGAACAAGGCCTACGTGAATTCCCTGAATAACAACAGCAGTACCGACGGGTCCGGGGACTTTGACCCCACCCTCTTGGGGCTGAACAGCTCGTACGCTGACATTCGTGATGAAGACGGCAAGATCGTCTACATCATGCCACGCTCCCGGGTCAGCCCCAGCAACGCTTCTGACCTACCGTTGCTTAACCCTGCACAAATCGAACAGTTGGCCACCACTCCCCTGGTCCCTTCCACTGTTCCCGGTAGCTTCCCGACCTCTTCAGGCTGGCGAACCATGATGGTGCCGTTGGAGAGCAGTAACCTCAACCTCTTCCTGGCCCTGCCACTAGATACCGTGGACACCACGGTCCGCCAGACCGCGGTGCTGGTGCTCTCCACCGGATTACTGGCAGCCCTAGTGATGTCGATGATCGCTTATGCGCTCACCGGACGATCGCTGCAACCCTTGAACAATGTGGAACGCACCGCCTCCATGATTGCCGCTGGCGATCTCTCCCAGCGCGTGACGGATTATCCTTCCGAGACAGAGGTTGGCCGCTTATCAAGGTCGCTGAACGCCATGCTCGCTCAAATCGAGAAGGCCTTCCACGATCGCCAGGCCTCAGAACGTAAGATGCGTCGATTCATCCAAGATGCTTCGCATGAGCTGCGCACCCCTTTGGTCACCATTCAGGGGTACTCCGAGTTTTACCGCTACGGGGGTCTGGCCGATCCCGAAGCGCTGGATTCAGCCATGGGCCGCATTGAAGCTGAATCTAAGCGCATGGCCCGCCTGGTAGAAGACCTACTCATGCTGGCTCGTCTTGACGAACAGCGCCCCATGGAGAAGCAACCGGTAGACCTACTGGTTCTAGGCCAGGACGCGGTGGAAGATACCAAGGTGCGAGCCCCGGATCGTACGGTGAAGCTCGTGGGACTCACCTCCGAGCGACCTAGCCCAGCAAGTACCGTGGGCGATGACGCGCGAATCCGTCAGGTCATCGCGAACCTGCTCACCAATGCGCTGCGCTACACCCCTGAAGGCACTCCCATCGAAATCGCCGTCGGGGTTCGTTCCCTGGTTGCCGGGGCGATGGATGCGGTCATTGAGATCAGGGATCATGGTCCCGGTATCCCCACCGAAGACGCCAAACGAATCTTTGAGCGCTTCTACCGTGCCGACAGTTCGCGCCAGCGAGAAACCGGAGGCTCAGGACTGGGACTGGCCATCGTTGCAGCTATCGTTCAGCAGCATGGTGGCTCGGTTGCTTTGGCTGATACGGCCGGTGGTGGCGCCACGATGTCGATTTCCTTGCCTTACGTGCCGCTGGTCGAACGCCCGGAACCAGAGATCGAAGACTAAGCTTCGCTCTTCGCGCGGAGGTGTTATCCACATCCGGTCTCCGGATCTCATTTCAGGCCTAACCAACTTTCTACTGTGGTGGCATCGAGTATTCGATATAGCCATCTAGGAAAGGACCAGGTCCATGAGTACGTTCTCCACCAATACCGGTGAAATGCAGGTCAAGTCTCAGGCAGTCATGAATACCATTGATCGACTCCGTCACGAGGTTTCGACAATGCAAATGAATCTTGACCAGTTGCAAAGCACCTGGCAGGGATCAGCTGCCGCTTCATTCCAGTCCATCGTCGCCGAATGGCGTTCCACGCACGTGCAAATCGAGGAGGCACTGAGCAGCATCGCTAGCGCCCTGAATCATGCTTCCATGCAGTACGAAGAAGTCGAACAGGTCAACACCTCACTGTTTCGGTACTAACCAAGAACTGTGCAACGGCAGGTTGATCAGTAGTCTTAGCTTATGAGTATTCTGATCGACCCGCCGCGTTGGCCGGCCCACGGCACCCTCTTCGCCCATTTGGTCTCGGATGCTTCCCTTGAAGAACTGCATCAGTTTGCCACGCAGCAAGAAATTTCTCCTCGTGCTTTTGATAAGGACCACTACGATGTTCCTCAAGAACGCTATGAGCAGTTAGTTCAGGCCGGGGCGAAGGAAGTTTCGGGCAGCGAACTGGTCCGTGCACTGGTAGCCTCGGGGCTGCGCATCCCGGCGAAATATCGTCCCGAAAAGCTGGACACCATCTTGCGTCGCCGATGGGCGCGCACCTTACCCACCGAGCCACAGTTGGGCAAGGAGCTGCTCAAGCTCTGGTCTCAGAAGCACCGTTTCTACCATGATCGGGTGCATCTACTCTCAGTTCTCGAAGCGATAGATCTCCTCGGCGAAAAACTCAGCGCTGAAGAGCGTATGTTGCTACAGCTGGCGGCATGGTTCCACGATGCAGTCTACGAAGGCACCAGCGAAGATGAGTTCAAGTCCGCCGTACTGGCCAGGGAACGGCTGGACACGGTACTTTCTGCCAAAGCGGTGGGAACGGTCAGTGACCTGGTGTTGTTGACCGCCGGGCACAGCCCAAGCGCAACGGATCATCTAGGGCAAATCTTGTGCGACGCAGATTTGGAAGTCTTGGCTCGCCCAGAGCCTGCCTACCAACGTTATGCTGAGGCGATCTACCAGGAGTACGCGCATCTTCCGCGGCCTGTTTTAGCGCAGGGACGTAGCAAGATTCTTTCGGCATTACTTGCCAAGGACACGATTTACACCACGCCAGCGGGACGAGATCGTTGGGAGTCAGCTGCCCGGAACAATCTGAATAGAGAACTAGAACACTTGCGTACCTGGATGCCCTAGTTCTCGAAGATCGGCGTTAACTACTGATGGCCTGGTACCCGAAGGTACCAGGCCATCAGCCTAGGTGCTGCGCTAGATCAGCGGTGGGGCTTAGAAGCCGCCCATTCCGCCCATGCCACCCATGTCATCGCCACCAGCTGGTGCAGCGCCAGCAGGAGCTGGCTTATCTGCAACAACAGCTTCGGTGGTCAAGAACAGGCCAGCGATCGATGCAGCGTTCTGCAGTGCCGAACGGGTCACCTTCACTGGGTCATTCACGCCAGCTTCCAGCAGGTCAACGTATTCACCGGTGGCAGCGTTCAGGCCGTGGCCAGCGGCCAGACCCTTGACCTTGTCGGCAACAACGCCTGGCTCCAAGCCAGCGTTCAGTGCGATCTGCTTCAGTGGTGCTTCGATACCAACACGAACGATGTTCGCACCGGTTGCCTCGTCGCCATCCAGCTCAAGCTTGGCAAATGCTGCAGCGCCAGCCTGGATCAGTGCAACGCCACCACCGGCGACGATGCCTTCTTCAACGGCAGCCTTAGCGTTACGCACGGCGTCTTCGATGCGGTGCTTGCGCTCCTTGAGCTCCACCTCGGTAGCAGCGCCGGCCTTGAGCACAGCGACACCACCGGAGAGCTTTGCGTGGCGCTCCTGCAGCTTCTCGCGGTCGTAGTCCGAATCGGTGTTCTTGATCTCGGCTGCGATCTGAGCCTTGCGGCCTTCGATAGCGTCGGCTTCGCCGCCGCCTTCAACGATGGTGGTCTCGTCCTTGGTGATAACGACCTTGCGGGCGGTACCCAGAACTTCGAGGCCTACGTTGTCCAGGGACAGGCCGATTTCCTCGGAAACAACCTGGCCACCGGTCAGGATAGCGATGTCGGTCAGCATAGCCTTGCGACGGTCGCCGAAGCCTGGGGCCTTGACGGCAACGGACTTGAACAGGCCACGGATCTTGTTCAGGATCAGGGTAGCCAGGGCTTCGCCCTCAACGTCTTCGGCGATGATCAGCAGCGACTTGTTCGACTGCATGACCTTCTCCAGCAGGGTCACCATGTCCTTGACCGAGGAGATCTTGGAGTTCACGATGAGGATGTATGGATCCTCCAGAACGGTTTCCTGGCGCTCGGTGTCGGTGACGAAGTAAGCGGAGATGTAGCCCTTGTCGAAGCGCATACCTTCAGCCAGCTCCAGCTCAAGGCCGAAGGTGTTGGACTCTTCAACGGTGATAACGCCCTGCTCGCCGACCTTGTCGAGAGCTTCAGCGATCAGGCCACCGATTTCCTTGTCGCCTGCGGAGATCGAAGCGGTAGCAGCAATCTGCTCCTTGGATTCGATCTTCTTAGCAGCGTCGAACAGTTCTGCGGTGACGGCTTCTACAGCCTTGTCGATACCGCGGCGCAGTGCGATTGGGTCGGCGCCTGCAGCAACGTTGCGCAGACCTTCCTTGACCAGTGCCTGTGCGAGCACGGTTGCGGTGGTGGTACCGTCACCGGCAACGTCGTCAGTCTTCTTAGCAACTTCCTTGACCAGCTCTGCGCCGATCTTCTCGTAAGGATCTTCGAGATCGATTTCCTTAGCGATGGACACACCGTCGTTGGTGATAGTAGGAGCGCCCCACTTCTTCTCCAGAACGACGTTGCGGCCGCGTGGGCCTAGGGTCACCTTTACCGCGTCAGCGAGGGTGTTCAGTCCGCGCTCGAGTCCGCGGCGTGCTTCCTCGTCAAATGCAATCATCTTGGCCATAGTGGCTTACGGTCCTTTCGGGACGATTTTGCGAAAATGCAACCGACAGACAGCGCCCGCGACGGACGAGTGCTCCGGAGCGGCATCGGGCCAGCAACCGTTTCAGCTCTCGCTATCTGAGGTATTTTCCACGCTCCATCCGCCAGCGAGCTATCCGGGACCATTTTGTTCCCTAGGGAACGCAAAGGCCGACCGGCGTTAGCAGTCGCTGCGTAAGAGTGCTAATACAAATATTGGCACTCTCGCATGGCGAGTGCAAGCCGATCGGCTCAGAGCGAAGCGAATTATGAACGAATTATTCGTTCAGGCCCAGCGGGTCATCGGTGCCCAACACCACGGTGACTCGGTTAGGGATGTTACTGGTCTGCAGAACTTCTTCGATATTAAGGACCTCAGCTGCCTTTTCCGCGGTCACGCGGTAGGCCTCCGAGGTGTAGTACACGGCGGAAACGCCCGCTGGCTTAGTCCAGTTATCGGCAACAATGTTGGTGAATCCAGCTTCGGTCATCGCTTCTTCACCAGCACTAGCGACTCCGGCAACACTGGCACCGTTGTAAACACCGATCTTTTGACCAAAGAGAACCTCGGCGTCATCAATCGTGCTTGATGGGGATGCTGACTCACTCGGTGATGCTTCCAGCGAGCTTTCTACCGATTCACTCGGCGATGCTTCTTGGGACTGAGTACTCTCATTAGTGCTCGATCCTGCAAGGCTTTCTTTAAGCTGGGGACCAAAGATGAAGGACGCTGCACCGATGACCAGCACGATCACGGCGGTCAGCACTACCCACAGCAGTTTGCCACCGGTCGACTTTGAGGCCGCGGACTGCGCCCATCCGTGCGCGTGGTGTGAACCCACACGGGTGTTGAACTCCGGTACGCGATCAAATTCGTCACGCGGGTAGTTGGTCATTCTTGTCCTTGCTCGAGGTCTGACTGGTCACGGCAGGCTGGGTTATCGTCCCGAGCCGACCTTACCGCCCACACGACGTTTTGTTGAACGTGTTCTGCGCAGTCGCTTAACCAGCATCGGGTCGTAGGCCATGGCCGCATCCGTCTCAATCAGTTGGTTCAGCAACTGATAATAGTTGGTTGGCGACATAGAGAACTGCTTGCTGATCGCTTGTTCCTTGGCTCCGGCATACTTCCACCACAATTTTTCTAAGCTCAGGATCTGTTGTGAACGCTCGTCAAGTTCCGAATCTGGGTTCATCACAAAATCAACCAATAACTCGTTCTCAGCCATCCGTTCTCACCTCAGTCCTAGGCTCAGTTCTTGCGCATTTGGGTCATGCAGGTACTCCACCGTTGGTAGACATACCATCGATATTCTAACCAATACGTTTAGCTATCGTCGTGTGGTCGGGCACAGGCACGCCAAAAAACGGCACAATTGCTTCTATGGATGAAATGCAAGACGCCTTGTTTGATGCCCCGCCACCACCTGTTGCCCCCATATATGAGCCAACGGACTTTCCATTTTTCCACGGTGCGCAATCCATGGCCGACCACGGTTTTATCGCACAGGATTGGGTTCCGGCACTGGTAAAGCAAGATCAGAATCTTCGTCAGCTTGCCCTCAAACTTGCCGAGCGCTCTTCCCTGGGTGAAGTTCTACTTCCCGAGCCTAAGGTGATGTTCCGCGCACTTACCTTGCCTTTAGCTAAGGTCAAGGTCCTGATCATCGGTCAAGACCCTTATCCGACACCTGGACATCCCAATGGGTTGGCTTTCGCGGCCAATCCTCAGGTCCGACCGCTGCCACGTTCACTGAGGAACATCTACAAAGAACTCGAAACCGATCTGGACGTTGTACCGGCGGCACATCCTGACCTGAGCCCTTGGCAAGAACGTGGGGTGCTCTTGCTGAACCAGGCTCTCTCCGTAACTGCAGGAAAAGCCGGCTCTCATCAAAAGCTTGGATGGGAAGCGATACTTGAAGCTGTCCTGGAGGCAATAAACCTACGCGAAGTTCCTCCCGTTGCCATTCTGTGGGGAAAGCACGCCCAGAAGTTCTCCCCCGCGCTCAATAATCTGCCGCAATTGTGCAGCGCCCACCCATCACCGCTGTCAGCCTCGCGTGGATTCTTCGGTTCAAAACCCTTTTCCGAAAGCAATCGGCTCCTATCCGTCAGTGGACAGGAGCCGATTGATTGGTCATTACCGTTGGCCTAGCGGCGACGAATCCGACGCCGTTCTCGACGTGCGTTGGAGGTCAGCGGGCGGCACAACGTTTCGCCGAAGACAACACCGCCGGCGATGGAGAGCATAATTGCCATCGCGTTAAACATCTCAACAAGACCGGTGGACATATCATCAACGTTGATAACGATGCCGTACATGGCGCGGAAGATCATCAGACCTGGAAGCAGGAACATCACTGCTGGTGCTGCCAAAACCAACTGCGGTGAATGCAGTTTGTCCGCGGCAAAACGAGCGGCAAAGCCGATGATGGTGGCAACGAGCGCGGGCAAGGCTCGTTCTCCGAGACCCAAGTTTTGCGCCAGCAACATGATCAGGTATCCACCCACGGCAATTCCGGCGGTGGGCAGCAACAGGCGAACCGAACTCTGCTCGCTTACCGCACCGGCGATGATGGCAACAGCAACCAAAACTACCAACAACCATGCTGGATACTGCGTGGTCACGATCTGATGCACATCAACTTCCTCACCACCGAGCACATCAGAGATGACCAACGCGGCGGCAATTCCACTCAGGATCGCACCATAGATCAGGCTCGCGGAAAACAATCGTCCCACCGCAGTCACCGGGAACCCGTTGATCGCATCTTGCAAGGCTGAAACGAATCGGCCTGAAGGTAGCAGGAGCAAGATACCGCCAGAAACCACGAGCGCCGGATCCAATGGAGCATGAAATTGATGCCCCAGCAGCGCAATCCCGGTAATCACCAGCGTTGAGGCGGCAATGGTGAAGAATTCTGGCACCCGCCACCGCGAACCATAGCGACCAATCTGCGTCACCAGGCTCGATGAGAACATGGCCACCAGTGCTCCGGCCCAAGAACCGCCAATAAAGAGAACAAAGGCTGCTGCGAACAGGGCTCGTCCACTCGCGACCACCCAGCGCGGGAAGGGTTTTGGACGGCGCGTAATTTCCTTCAAGCGCTTCGCCGAGGCCGTACGTGAGACTCCACCGGCGATGATGTCCGACACCAGTTCGTGTACGAGTACAAGCCCCGCGTAGTTGGAGGTATAGGAACGCACCACGCGCAATACCGAGTAGCTTTCGGCATCAGGTGGGCTGTAGTTCAAATGCAGCGACTGGTTGGTGATGTCCACATCGAGGTGACTTAGACCCAGGGCAGCGGTTACCGCGATAATGCTGGTTTCTACTTCCAACGCGCCGGCGCCATAACGGATCAAGGTCTCGCCTAAGTCCAAGGCGAATTCCATGGTGCGTCGCGATGACGCGTCCTGTTGATCGTTGACCTTGGGATTGGCGTACGGGGTACCTTGCAGTCGCTCAACGATGTTCAAGGCCTGCGTCGGAGGGGTGTCCGAGATCCACATTTTTGCCAGCAGTGAACGTGCCACTGGGTTGGCACGGGTTGGCATCAGGGTGATGCCGTCGTCGGTGGTGTGAACCTGGCCGGTACGCCACTCAATATCGGAGGCGTCGGCCGCCGCGACGTTGGCACTGACCGCGGTGTTCAGCGGCAGCTCAGATGCCATCGGTGGCTCTTCAACGGGGTCTTCCGGGTGGAAGCCCATGTTGATTTCACTAGTAGAAATGCGCGGCAGTACGCCTGCGGATGGCGCCGGGTCTTCGCCGATCTGCGGTGACATTGCACCGTGTTCTTCCTCAGATCGATGCGCCACTAATCTTGCCCCCTCAACCAATGTTTTCCCATGCAATTTACGATACAACCCATGGGTTAGAAGATGGTGTGAACGGGCGTAAATCACGTGGTAGCGCCGAACACATTTTGGACATTTGAGGCCCTACGGAATATTGGCGGGCGGTTGGTGGTTCCAAGGAAGAGAACTTAGATGCTTTTGCATACAAATTGGAGATCTTCAATGAGTAATATTCCTCTTCTACCCCAGATCGGCGCCGAGACTTTTGGCGACATCAGCCAGGACGCCGAAGGCAACCTACTTTCCCATGCGCAGGTGATTCGTAATGTGATTGCTGAGGGCCAGGCTGCCGAAGCAGCCAATCTGGATTTCTTTGGTGTCGGCGAACATCACCGCGACGATTATGCCGTCTCCGCACCAGAAATGATCTTGGCTGCACTGGCAAGCACCACGCAACGGATCAAACTCGGTACCGCAGTCACCGTTCTCTCTAGTGATGACCCGGTTCGGCTGTATCAGCGCTTCGCGACCTTAGATGCCATCTCACGAGGCCGCGCCGAAATCGTTGCCGGGCGCGGATCCTTTGTTGAATCATTCCCACTGTTCGGATTCGAACTTGATGACTACGAAGAACTCTTTGAACAGAAACTGGACCTGCTGGCGAAACTACGTCACGGTGAACCGGTGATCTGGCACGGCAATCACCGCGCCGCCTTACGCAACCAACAGGTCTACCCACTATTAGAAGATCAGCCGCTGACCACGTGGGTAGGTGTGGGTGGCAGTCCGCAATCTGTCGTTCGCGCAGCCCGTCACGGTCTGCCCCTCTTCCTGGCGATCATCGGCGGCCAGCCTTCAGGCTTTGAAGGACTGGTGTCTTTGTACCACCGCGCACTCAAGGAATTCGGCCACGAACAGCAGCCAGTGGCCGCCCACTTCCACGGCTTGGTCGCGGACAGCGATGAAGAAGCGCTAGAAACTCTCTGGCCCCACTACCAACGAACCATGAACCGCCTGGGCGCCGAACGTGGTTGGCCACCAGCAAGCAAAATGCGTTTGCAGGCAGCGATGGGACCGGAAGGAGCGATGATGGCCGGAAGCCCACAGACCGTGGCCGCTAAGCTCGCCTCGGTCACCCAGAAGTTGGGACTCTCACGAGCCGACATCAAGTACTCCGCTGGAACCTTGCCTCATGAGGCCATGATGCACTCCATCAAGCTGCTTGGAGAAGAAGTGAAACCTCGGGTCCACGAATTGCTGACGGCCCAAAAGTAGCCTCGGCACAACAGCAGAATTTTAACGCAAAAATGCCACCAGCAATGGTGGCATTTTTTGTGGATCTTACTGGACTCGAACCAGCGACCTTTCGCGTGTGAGGCGAACGCTCTAACCAACTGAGCTAAAGATCCAAACTTCGGCTTTGACCACAGGGTCAAGCACCTAAACGATCTTAGCCGGTGATACCTCTTGCACCAAATCGGTCAGCCGCTCCTCGTGGCAAAACATCGACTGAGCGACGCGCTTAAACCAACATTCAAGGCAACCTCTCAGCAACAGTATTTGCCACATGATTAGCCCTGAAAAACCGCGCCAAATAGTTTATCTTTGATTCACCCAAAAGTACCTGTTTCCACTTGTCAAAACGGGACTTCAGACTCCATAATTTTTCTAGCTCATCGAGCTCAAACTGGACCCTACAAGGAAGTTGCCGGAAGCCACCGGCATCGGTCCCCTCAAGGCCAACGAAACCGCACCGCGGGTCACGACCCGTGGCGCAAAGCCTCATTTTTCGTTCGTTCTTTTTTCTCTAGGACCGTACCCAGTGTTTGAAAATCTCAACTTTTCTTTGTCATCCCTCTGCGTTCTACCAGAGCAGCGCGAAGAATTGGCACAGCTCTACCCAGTCATCGACCAGCGTTGGCACCAGAAACTGGACCGCCTGAGCCTGCTGGTCACGGTCCGTGATCGTGGCACGCTGGTGGCTGCTGGTTTGGTTCACGACTCGATCGTGGCACCCACCGATTCCATGAACGCAGTGGAGCTCGGTTCCATGGCGGTGCGTCCTGAATACCGCCGGCTAGGAATCCGCCAACATGTGACCTCCCTGCGCCTGGAGCATGCGGTGCGCTCGGGCAAAACACCGATCATTGTCATTGACGCACAAAACCCCGCCTCGTGGGCCTTCTACGAACGCTCCGACTTGTGGGAACGCGAGCGGAGCTTTGAACGTGATGGACAGCTGAAGTTCATTTACCGTGCCACTCAGGCAGCAAAAGATTGGGTGGCGAACTTGCCACAGGCCGCCCAAGACTGCGTGGAAATCATCACCCCGGTCACCGCAGCTCCTACCCCTGCGTACGAGGTGGCCCCAACTTTGCAACCATCACTGGCTGTTACCCTGCCTTTCGACGATCAGGCAACGGCGATCCCGGTGATCTAATCCCTAGAAGAGAGAGTCCTGTTGCTCGTCCACCCATTCGTGGCCGGGCAGCGGGGCCACTTCACCGGCTCGGCGAGCGCGAGCTGCTTCATGCAGGTCGATCGGCGTGACCTTGAGAACCGTGTCAACCATCGCATTCAGGAACTGTGCGGTGGCAATATCTTCGGGAACCGGCGGGTGAACACAACGCACTTGCGGATCATCCGAGTCATCATCCCAGTCAACCAGCAACAGCCCGGTCGCGGTATACCCAAAGCCATCGCCAAAGTCCCGCAGCTTGCGGATCATATCCACGGTACGGCGGAAGGCAGCCGGCTCAGATTCAAGGATGGTGGCCCGCTGCACGAAGAAGAACCCGACCGCTGCCAGCGGATAGCGCGCCCGAAGATTCGCTGCGTCGCCATAGGCTTCCTCATAACGGTTGGCCAGGTTCTTGCCGAAGGATGAGGTCATGGCCTTGGTGCTCAGCAATAATTCTGGACCCGTTGACCAATGGGTCATCACCACATCGGTCTGTTTCATATAGGCCCGACCTAAGATCCTGGCATCGGTGCTCCCGGCTTTGCCGGACATGATTGATTCATGAACCTCGTCGGCGAGGCGTTCTGGCAGTCTGCGTAAGAGGTCCAAGATATCGCTGGAAAGCACCCTTGGGGCCTCCGGTCGTGGCCAAACCAAGTCAGCATCAAAACCGGCACGACGCAATTCATGGGCTAACCAAGCGTCAACGCCTTGGGCAAAACGTCCGGAGCGGGTAACCGCCTTGTTGCGCACCGGGATGCTCAGCAGCTGCTCCAAGACCTGATAGGACGGGTTGAATTCCTCGGTGACCGCACCGTTATTCAGCCACGGTGAGTCTTTGGCCGCCGACATCAAAGTGGTATCAAATTCCGCAAATGCCAGGGTCTTCTCAACCACAGGATTAGCCACGTTTATCCCTTCACCGCTTTACTTCTCGCCGCTCGTCGTTCCAGCATGTTCGTCCGTGCCGCCCGGATGGTCGCTACCGCTGCCTTATCCAATGAGAGCATTTGCTCTAGGACGATCTCATCGACCATTTCGGTCGCCTCTTGTTTTGCCCCGGCAACCAATAGTTCGCGTACCTCAGACTTGATGGCGCGCAGTGACCCTGCATAGTGCTGCACCATCGCAATGGACGGTACCGGAAGCGCATCGGCTTCGCGGGGTTCGACTTTCAAGATTCCCCCACCATAGGAACGCCCGACCATCTCGGCACCCAACATGGTCAAAGTATTCAAGGACGCCAACGGCAGCAGTTCCCTGCCCAATTCACGCACATCTGCACCCAAGTACACACCGTGGATGGAGTTGATATGGTGTACCCCCGCCTCGTTAGAGGTCAGCCGTGGGGTATCGGCATTCATATAGGTCATGAACAGATCCGGCACCGACAATATCGGGACTCGCCACCACGGCGAGCGCACCCGACACTTATAGGCTTGGTCAACATTGGCCAATTCGCCGCTGGCCACCAGATGCTCTCCTGCCGGGCTTGGTGCACCGGCGGGCCTGAACAGGTAGGTTGCTGCGCCCTGATCGCGCAGGTGCTCCCACCCATGCGAATCAAGTTCCAGCCCACGCAGGTGTCGAGAGCCCGGAGGTGAAATACGAATGACTTCCGTTTCCTCCAGCCCCAGCTCCTGAACCTTGTCGGCGTTGAGCGTGAACCACTTGTTATTTCCGGTGACCGCACCCAGTGAGGTTTCGCCCCAAGAATTGAGCGTCGCGAACTGGCCCTGCGCAGTGGCTGAAGCCAGGATCCCTTGGGCTTCCAGCCCGACCAGCGAGCCGGTCCAACGGTCCGCAGCGCGTTGTGGGATGTGGCGGGTGCCTGATCCCAGCTGTGCGAGGTCGTGGGCATTGCGGAACTGATGCAATCTGAAATGGTCGCTCGGGCCCTGGCCATAGCCCTCGGCCAGCAATAACACGACTTCTTCTTGAGCATCGGCAAACAGGCGCTCTTCAAAGACTGCCAGGTGAACTGTGGCAAAGCGTTCGAGCAGCATGGCTCGTACTACCCCGGCGTAGTTAACGAACATCAGCTCGGCAGGCAGCACCAAAGCCATCCGGCCACCGGCGGCTAGGAAGCTGGTGGCATGAACCACGAAGGCGGCCCAAATGCTGGCTAGTTCGTTCAGTTCCACCCCGGCATTTTTTGCTGCCAGGCGCGAACGTTGACGGTCAGCCCCGCGATGAAGTTGATAACGCACATAGGGAGGGTTGCCGATCACCACATCCATGTCGGCGTTGCCGGTGATATCAAAAAAGTTGGCCTGGTTTATCTGCGCGTTGATTCCCTGGCTGCTCAAGCGCTCATGGGCCTGAGCCACCGTGGGTGCATGCAATTCATAACCATGTAATTGCACCTGCCCTTGGCGCTCCCCCAGTTCACGATGCACTGCTTCAAGAAATTGAGCATCACCACAGGAGGGCTCCAAAACCCTAGCCGGCTGGCCTTCTAGGGCCCATTGCGCCATGAAGGTTGCTACCGGTTCCGGGGTGAAATAGGCTCCCCGCGCATGGCGGGCACTGGCCTGCTCTTTTTGTTCTTTACTCAACACGCATCGATCTTTCCATGGCGGCCAGACAGTTTGGCTGGACGCAAATGACCGAGCCTGGGCGGCAACTTATCCATTGTACTTGGCTCGCCGCTAGAACTTTAGGTCCCTAGTGGGCGGGTTTAGCTTGGCCCTTGTGACGTAGCTTCTGGATCCCCAGCACAATCACCGTAATGATCGCGCCCATGATAAATCCTGCGACACAGGAGAAAGCGGTATTCACGCACCAGCCCAGAACTGCGCCGGCTGACCCGGTGGCGTGTGCCACCAGCTCTTCGACGTGGTGCACAAAACCGTACGGCGCGTGCCAGCCCAGCTCATCCATGCCCACCAGCAGTAGGTGCCCACCGACCCACAGCATGGCCACAACACCAACCTTGCTGAGTACCGACATCACGATCGGCATGGCTTTGACCAGGCCTCGCCCAATTTTCTGCGAGAGCTTGCGTGGTTTGGTGGCCATATGCAGGCCAATATCGTCCATTTTCACGATCAGCGCCACCGCGCCGTAGACCACCACGGTCATCAGTAGGGCCACAACAATGAGGATCAGGGCTCGGGTAATGATTGGTTCGTGCGCGACCTCGTTGAGTGAGATCACCAAGATTTCTGCAGAGAGCACCAGGTCGGTGCGTACCGCAGAGTTGATGATGGACTTTTCATCACGCTCTTTGCCTTCTTCCCCGGATCCGTGGTGCTTGATCCAGCCAAAAGCTTCGAGCAGTTTTTCCGCGCCTTCAAAAACCAGGTACGCGCCGCCGAGCATCAGGATTGGGGTCAACGCCCACGGGGCAAAGTAAGAGAGTAGTAGGGCGACGGGGAGGATGAAGATCAATTTATTGCGGATAGACCCCAACGCAATTTTCCAAATGATCGGAAGTTCGCGCTTGGGCGAGATCCCCTCAACGTACTGTGGCGTGACCGCAGCATCGTCAACCACTACGCCCATCGCTTTCGTACTCGCTTTAGCCGCACCCATGGCGACATCGTCGAGGGACGCCGCAGTGACTTTCACCAGGGCGGCTACGTCGTCCAAAAGTGCTACAAGGCCTCCGGCCATGGTCAGCTCCTCAAATTGGTGATGAACGTCGGGCCTTTTCTGCCGCTGGCTCAAAGATGATGGTGTCGTAGGAAATTCTACCGGGATCGACTTTATCCCGTTCGAAGGCACGACTTCGGCGCCGTGATAGTGAGGGAAAAGCAAGGCCCTATCCTCTGAACAGATCTCTGCAAGAGCGGTTGGGCACGAAAAAATCCCCGGAATCACGCGGGTAAATGCGTGTTCTCCGAGGATCTAGTGGAGCCCCCTACCGGATTCGAACCGGTGACCTTCAGTTTACAAGACAGACGCTCTGGCCAGCTGAGCTAAGGGGGCGTACCGAATAAGAATATCGGAAAACCCCACTAGTCTGCGAATCGACAGGGCACAGCGGGAAATACAAAGGGGAAGAAAACCACGAATGGCTTTCTTCCCCTTTATCTTGGTGCGAGATCAATATGGAATACTACCTGATCGCCCCAAGTTGTCCAGAGCTACTTCTGGAATTACTTATTAGCCTTGATCGCTTCTTCAACCTTGGTTGGGAAGTCATCGGTGCCCAGAGCAAGTTCCTTGCCCTGGATGAAGATTGAAGGGGTTCCCTTCACTCCGTCGTACTGACCAGCAGTGGTCGCGTACTGAACGAATGGGCGGAACTTATCGCTGGTAATGCAGTCCTTCACCGATGCGTCAGCACCGTTGTCGATGGCCATCTGCGCGAGTTCAGCATTCTTCATTTCGCCCTCTGGGTAGTGACCCCACAGAGCCTTCACGAACTTCATGTACGCAGTTGGGCTGACGTCGGCCACGCAAGCCAGGGCGTTAGCGCCACGCGATGAGTAGTTAGTTGCCGAACCACCGTCAAGGTAGCCAACGTTGCGGTATTCAACGGTCACGTCGCCGCTGGCCAGCCAATTATCGATCTGATCGCCGTAGGTGGCTTCGAAGTCTGCACAGTGCACACAGTTAGCATCCACGTACATGGTGATGTTGATCGGGTCGCCCTTATCGGCAACGATCAGGTCACGTGGCTTAGCAGCATCCAACTGTTCGGTTGGAGCGGTCAGGCTCGTTACATCCACACTGTCAACGGTTTTTGTACCGACCGAGTCAGAAGAAGTCACCAGAATGCCACCGGCGGCAGTTGCGCCTTGAGGAGTGGCACCAGTGTCTGAAATCTTCGTGTTGTTATTGCGAACGATCAGAGTCACGACCAGTGCAATAACAACTACAACGGCGACGAGAACACCGATCTTCACCATCGTTGACTTGCGTTTCTGAGCGGCTTCTTGACTTGCCCGAAGCTGAGCAGCCTTTTCGCGGGCGCTCGCGTTGCGCTGCGCCTTCGTTGGGCGCGGGTTATTCGTAGACATAAATTTGGGGGTTCCTCAGTCAGCGGAGAACGGTCATCTGGCTCCAGCTTAGCCAATTCTTCGCGCAAATATCCCTGAATACCCCAGATTCACCTCGCTTCACAGGAGTCACATATCTTGCACATACAGCGCCCAAAGGGCACTGACAGCATCTAGTTGAGCATTCAACCAAGTCATCAGGCGAAGGGGCCTTGCTGCCTCGACCGGAACCTCGGAAGCATGACCTAGAGTGCAATGCCTCACAATGAAAGATGAAAAATTCAGTATGATTTCAATAAGAGAGACCTCACGCTTCGACTACTGGCCCAATGAGCCAGCCAAAAATCAAATACCAAGCCATTCACTCAGAACCGACGATTTTGCACCCCGCCGGTGCAACGCTTGATCAAACCAGGAGGTTTAAGGTGGGTACCCCAGCACCAAGTCAAGACACCGAGCAGTCCTACGATTTTGTGGTCGTAGCTAACAGACTGCCTGTCGACCGGATTACGAACCCTGACGGCTCCCAAGGCTTTAGGCGTTCCCCCGGAGGCCTGGTGACCGCGCTCGCTCCGATCATGGCAGCATCAGAAGGTGCTTGGGTTGGCTGGCACGGAGGCATCGACGAGGAGCTAGAAAGCTTCGATAAAGATGACATCCATTTGGTGCCAGTTCCACTGAATGAAACCGATCTGGAGTTGTACTACGAAGGGTTCTCAAACTCCACGCTGTGGCCGTTGTATCACGATGTGATCGTGCCACCGGAGTATCACCGCACATGGTGGGACCGCTACAAGAAGATCAACCAACGATTTGCCGATGCCGTCCTAAAAATTGCCGCCCCGAATGCCACCGTATGGGTTCACGATTATCAATTACAGCTCGTGCCACAGATGATCCGCTTGGCACGCCCCGATCTGAAAATTGGCTTCTTCCTGCACATCCCCTTCCCTGCAGCAAGTCTCTTCTCTCAGCTGCCGTGGCGGACACAAATCCTGCAAGGCCTAGCTGGCGCCGATCTTGTCGGTTTCCAACGAGAAACCGACGCATCCAACTTCCTACGCTGCCTACGCCGTTTTACGGATTACTCCACCAAGGGCGATGTAGCTACTCCCTCGGCTGAGAACCAGATGCAAAACCTCTGCCGGGCGAAAGCTCATCCGATCTCGATCGACACCGAGCAGATCGCTAAGCTATCGCGTGACCCGCAAATCATTGCCCGGGCGGCACAGATCCGCAATGAACTGGGCAACCCTAAGACGGTGATCCTTGGCGTGGATCGCCTGGACTACACCAAGGGCATCCGTCACCGACTCAAGGCCTACGGAGAATTACTCGCCGACGGGCAATTGCGAGCAGGAGACGTCTGCCTGATTCAGGTAGCAAGCCCAAGCCGTGAAAACGTCGACACCTACATGGAACTGCGTGACCAAGTGGAACTGATGGTCGGACAAATTACCGGCCAACATGACACGCTGAGTCATACCACGTTGCGCTACCTGCACCAGTCCTATCCGCTGCGCGAAATGATCGCACTATATCTGGCAGCCGATGTCTTGTTGGTAACTGCCCTGCGTGATGGCATGAATTTGGTCGCCAAAGAATACGTTGCCGCCCATCAGGACGGACGTGGCGTGCTGGTGCTTTCCGAATACACCGGCGCCGCCGATCAACTCACCCAGGCCGTACTGGTCAACCCGCATGATATCGACGGAATGAAAGACAAGATCATTCAAGCCGTGAATATGGCCGAACCTGATCAGGAAAAACGCATGCGGCGGATGAACCGACATTTGAAAATTAATACGGTCGCCCGTTGGTCGGAAGTTTTCCTCGCGGAACTCGCCGAGATCAGCGCCGCGTCCTCAGCAGAAACCACCCTTCGCTAGGCCCTCCTTCCCACCCACACACAAAGGGATACGACCTTGTCTGAGCTTGACCCACAATTGCAAGAGGCCCTGAGCAGCTTTGCGGCTCAACAGAATATTCTTGTCGCGTTGGACTTTGATGGGACGATGTCCCCTCTGGTAGATCGCCCCGAAGATGCCCGGCCACTTCCGGAATCGGCTGAGCTTCTCGAAAGCTTAGGAGAGCTATCTGGCGTTTTTACCGCACTGATTTCCGGGCGCAATCTAGCTTCACTGGCCCAGGTTTATCCGCATGCTATGCCTGAATTCTGTATCGGTTCCCACGGCGCCGAACGAAAAGTTCCTCAGGCCTACCAAGAGCAATGGGCCGATAAACCGTTGAACGATGAGCAGCGGGACTCTCTGGAGCGGATCACCCAGGAACTAACCAAGGTGGCTGACTCCTACGAGAATGTTTCCTTGGAGTACAAACCATCTGCAACAGTGCTCCACGTACGTCAGGCAGCACCGCAGGAGGCAAACGCTGCTCTGAACGATGCCAAGAACTCGCTAGAGGGCCTTACTGGGGCCAAACTTCTTGAAGGCAAGTCAGTTCTTGAAGCGTCCGTGCATCACGGTGATAAGGGCGAAAGCCTCACCTGGCTTCGGAATTTGCTGCACGTTGATGCGGTACTTTTTGTCGGCGACGACGTCACCGATGAGAACGGGTTTAAGGTCTTGAAGCCCGTGGATCTTGGAGTGAAAGTAGGTAGCGGGCCGACTGCGGCGAGTCACTATATCGCTTCTCCGCAAGACTTGCCAGTGCTTTTGCAAAATCTGATTTCCATGCGAGACTAAAGTGTCCTATTTCACTTTCACTATGGATCGTCGGGCACGTACCTGCCCGTGAAAGGATTGTCGTCATGGCAACTGTGACCTTTGATAAGGCTACCCGCATCTATCCAGGCGCTCTTGTGCCCTCAGTGGATGCAATTGATCTGGAAATTCAAGACGGAGAATTCCTCGTACTTGTTGGGCCCTCCGGTTGTGGCAAGTCCACGACCTTGCGCATGCTCGCAGGTTTGGAAGAAGTCAACTCCGGCCGAATCCTCATTGGCGATAAGGACGTTACCAACGTTCCGCCCAAGGACCGCGATATCGCGATGGTCTTCCAGAACTACGCTCTGTACCCACACATGACCGTGGCCGAGAACATGGGCTTCGCGTTGAAGATCGCCGGCGTAGACAAGGAAGAACGAAACCGTCGCGTCCAGGAAGCCGCCAAGCTGCTTGATCTGGAACAGTATCTGAACCGTAAGCCAAAGGCGCTTTCCGGTGGTCAGCGTCAGCGTGTGGCGATGGGCCGTGCAATTGTGCGTTCCCCTCAGGTCTTCTTGATGGATGAGCCGCTATCCAACCTGGACGCGAAGCTACGTGTACAGACCCGTACTCAGATCGCTTCCTTGACCCGCCGTCTCGGTGTCACCACTGTCTACGTGACGCACGACCAGGTTGAAGCATTGACCATGGGTGATCGAGTTGCCGTGCTCAAGGATGGCGAGTTGCAGCAAGTTGGCACTCCTCGTGAACTCTATGACCGCCCACGCAATGTCTTTGTTGCTGGTTTCATCGGCTCCCCCGCCATGAACTTGGTCAAGTTGCAATCGTCTAATGAGCAGGTGGCCTTTGGGTCTACTCTGATTCAGGCCCCAGGTTCGCAGGGTGGCACCACCTTAGGATTCCGCCCTGAGGACATCGACATTGTGGGTGCTGGCGAAGGCGTAGAGATCATCGTTGACGTTGTCGAAGAGCTGGGTGCGGATGCCTACATCTACGGCTCTGCTGAGCTCGGTGGAGAAACGCAGGTCATTGTGGTTCGTGTTGATGGCCGTACGCCACCGGCACGGGGCCAGAAACTAAACATTGCGCCGCATCTGCAGCACGTTCACCTGTTTGATACAGAAAGCGGTCTGCGCCTCAACGACGCTTAAAGCCGGCGAAGCTCGGAGACCAAGACGTGATTCTTGGTCTCCGAGCTTCTTGCTTTATCAGCAGTTAAACATCGAAGGCCCTGAACTCTCGTTCAGGGCCTTCGGCAAATTATGCCCGGCGATGACCTACTCTCCCACACCCTCCCGAGTGCAGTACCATCGGCGCTGTGGGTCTTAGCTTCCGGGTTCGGTATGGGACCGGGCGTTTCCCCCACGCTATGATCGCCGTAACTCTATACCTCATGGCTAACCATGGGAAAACTACGGTGTCATTCGCAATTGCGACAACTCAATAAGTCTATCAGTCCCGACGGATACGTGCCAATCCAGGATGCCCGACTAAAGGGTGTCCTTCGCCATATATTGAAGATAAACAGTCGCCAAAGAACTGAGGTCCAAAGGCAAATTGAGCGCTGCATTAGAGTTCGACGCTGCAGGCGCTGAAGCGCGTCCTGCCGTGGCATGGATCAAGTGTTGGCCGCGAAGCTCTCCATACGCCGCACATCGCCTTGTGTAAGCCTGTGAGGCAAGGGCAGCGGTGAACTATTTGACCGAGACACAGTCGAAGCTGCCAGAGGCGTCATTCGATAGACGCATGACCTCCCCCGTACAGCCGGCATCATACGATTTTACTTGGCAGTCCTGGGCAAGGTGCCGGCCAGCGCTTCCAAAACTTCCATCAAGAGATCACGAACGAAGCGTATGAAATTTAGGGGCAGCCCAACGCCGTTAGCTGTTGTTGCTTAAACAGGTGAGGCCCTGAACACCATAGTGTTCAGGGCCTCAAACCATATTCTTCTTTAGGTTAAGTCCGGCGGTGACCTACTCTCCCACACCCTCACGAGTGCAGTACCATCGGCGCAATGGG
>Ga0308157_10002470_pt1 | contig 30196 bp, 34 predicted proteins | sample PhyBR1_FD_201035 | JGI IMG/M metagenome (GOLD analysis project Ga0308157, IMG submission 201035) | Phyllosphere microbial communities from UC Gill Tract Community Farm, Albany, California, United States - DLSLB.R1 | ecosystem: Host-associated > Plants > Phyllosphere > Unclassified | place: USA...
TCTGACGCGCAAACAATTCTTCCTGAACTAGTCGAGCTGCGCCGTGCTTTGCATGCGGATCCCGAGCTCGGCCTCGATCTGCCTCGAACCCAGCAAAAGGTGCTCGACGCCCTCGAAGGACTGCCGTTGGAAATCACTACCGGCACCCGCACCAGCTCGGTCACCGCAGTGCTTCGCGGAGCACTGCCCGGCCCGACGATTCTGCTTCGTGGCGATATGGATGCTTTGCCGATCGTCGAAGAAACCGACCTGGACTTCGCTTCTGCCAACGGAAACATGCACGCCTGCGGACACGATCTGCATACCGCCGGACTGGTTGGCGCTGCCAAGCTCCTCGCAGCACGGCAGAATGAACTTCATGGCTCGGTCATCTTCATGTTCCAGCCAGGTGAAGAAGGACACGGCGGCGCCAAGATCATGCTCGAAGAGGGGCTGCTCACCGCAGCCGGCGAACCTCCGGTTGCTGCCTACGCGATCCATGTGGGTCCCGGTCCGCGAGGACTCTTCGCCACTCGTGGCGGCCCCGTTGCCGCTGGTTCCAACCAGCTGACAGTGAAGTTGCACGGACGCGGCGGGCATGGCTCGCAACCACATCAGACCTTGGATCCAGTTCCGGCAGCGGCAGAACTCGTGCTGGCGTTGCAGAGCTTCGTGACCCGGCGCTTCAACGCCTTCGACCCGGTGGTTCTTTCGATTACCCGGCTGTCCACCGGAGACGGCGCGATCAACGTCATTCCGGAAAGCGTCGAGCTGGCCGCCACCATCCGCACCATGTCCCACGAATCGCTGGCTGTACTGGAAGAGGGGCTGCCACGAGTCATCAACGGTGTGGCAGCGGCCCACGAACTCACCGCAGATATTAGTTTTGAAACGCTGTATCCGGTGACCATGAACGATCCGGCTGAGACCGAAGCAGCACTGGAAACGATGCGCGAAGTCTACGGCGAACAGCGCGTGGCAGTCATGCCATCACCCATGATGGGCTCTGAGGACTTCGCATTTGTGCTCGACGAGGTTCCGGGCACCTTCATCGGGCTGCTCACTTCGCCACCTGAAATGACGGCCGAGGAGATCGAATGGAATCACTCCCCACGCGTGATCTTTGATGACCAGGTCCTCGGTGATCAGGCGGCAGCCTTGGCTGCCATCGCGTTCAAGCGCACCGCCAGCTGACCAAGTGCGCTGCGCGCTAATTCTTGAGAATTACAGTAGTTTGGGTTCCCGCATACTCGAACCCAGCGCGCAGCGCCGTCCTGATGGACGCGGTGTTGTCGACGTGCACCCGCCATTGAGAAATCAAACCGGCGTCATGTGCATGCTTTTGGGCAATAGCGACCGCCTGTGATCCGAGTCCGGTCCGGCGACTGGCAGGTGATACGAGCGCGCCCAGATGGGCCACGGATTCTTCCCACACGTCGTAGCCAACACCTGCCATAGGCACCGGTTCATTCTCAGAATCGCTGAGCAAGGTGAAGGTATTTTCCATCTCGCTCAGGCCGACTTCTGCGGTGTCTTCGGGCGGGCAGGTTGCTTCGAGTTCAACGGCATGCGCTCGTGCACGGCTGACCTTTGCTTTCGGCGTTGCCAGCGTTGGTGCTGTATCGCTGTAGTACAGTTTCGCTTCCCCGAGAGGCCGCCCGCCATAGGGAGTACTGAGCTCCAACAATTTGGCGTGACTGACCAGGTCCGAATCAGGAAGGTCTCGGCCTGCTTCAATCGCCCAAGTTGGGTCCAGCAAGATCCCCGTTCCGAATAGCGAAACGAACATGAGCACGGCGCTGTCGTCCTTTTCGCGATAAACGCGCTCCTCTCCCGGCGCCAAGGCTTCTGCCGATACGCCCAGGATCGATGCCCAGGATTGCCGGATAGTCGCGATGGTGTCGGGTTGAAGCGTCATGCCGAAAGACTAGCGGATTGTGCCTAAGAAAAAACCAGCTACTGACTGCGAGGCAAATTCATCTCTTCAAAAATCACACCAAGAATGAATGATTTCTGGCGTCAAGACTGGCTGTATGAGTAAATTAGCACGCAAAACAGGGGACTACATCTCGCCTCAGACTGACATCGAATTGGCGCACATCGAATACGACGAAAATGACTAGAAACGAAAATTCTTAACTGGCATATTTAGTTAGAAACGTATACTTCAATGAGTGATCAAAAAATGAAGGGATCCGAAATTGGTTAGCAGAGTTCCTACAGCAAAGATTCATTTTGACAAGAACTTCTGGGGGAACTCTGGCAAGCTCATACTTAGTTTAGGTAAGAAAGACTACCTGCTCCGGAAGGTCAAGAAATCGGAGTACGAGCACCTCATGTCGCGGCAATTGGAACAGCCAAAATTACTTGCACGCGTCAAAGGACGAGTCTATTGGTTGTTTCGAAATCAGTTTTATTCCGATGCAGACGGGCTCAAAGCTAGCGAAATCTATGCTGTCCTGGAGATGGAACGGCTCAAGAAGCAGCAGAAAGTCGAAAATGCCGTTGCTCTCCAGAATCAAAGGCATCGCCCTGTTGTTCGACGTGGCATTCCTGATGACGTCAAGCTACTGGTAATGCAACGAGACGGAGGCAAATGCTGTCATTGCGGCTCAACAACCGAGCTCCAATTTGACCACATCATCCCTTTCTCCCGCGGCGGAAGCAGTAATGCCGAGAATCTGCAATTACTATGCGGACCATGCAACAGATCAAAAGGCGCGAACCTAACCGTAAGAAGGCTCGATTAACCAATCAGTATTCAGCAGTTCCGTGTTCGATCTCGCCAAGAGGCACCTGGAAGTCGTCTTCGTAAGTCAGCAAGATTGGTGAGCGATTCTAGGTTTAGCAGCACTCGATGTTGCCTCGGCCTAATGGAAACAAGAACTCTCGACGACGTATAAGCAACGGCCCAACCCATCGTGGTTCGATGCCCTCGCATTCAATTTCGTTGTCTTCATTCACTGCATTAATAACGCGAGATATGAACGTGAATAGAAGGAGAGACTACAGCCCAACCCATTCGGAGCTGCCGGAAGTGAAGTGCTGCTTCTTCCAGATGGGAACCTCAGCCTTGATGCGCTCCACCAAGTTCTCAATGGCGTCGAATGCTTCCTTACGGTGAGCGGCGGCCGAGGCAGCCACCAAGGCGGCATCGCCGATCTTGAGCGGACCCACGCGGTGCACTGCGGAAAGCTTCAGTCCAGTGCGTTCTTCTTCCTCGGCGATGATCTTCTCAAGGAAATCCTGCGCTTGCGGGTGGTGCGAGTAGTCCAAGGAGTTCACCGATTGGCCACCGTCGTGGTTGCGGATGATTCCGTGGAAGAGCACCACGGCACCGGCGGTATCGGACTGCACGGCATCGCGAACTGCGGCCTCGTCGATGAGTTCTTCGGTGATCAACGCGTAGCTCATGAGCGGACTCCTTCGGTGTGTGCGGGTTCGGCCAGCAGCTGCGGAGCCACCTCGGCCAGTGCGGGAAGCCCGCCTTCAAGATAATTGGTGGTGACGCCGCGAGAGGCAAGCAAGGAAGCCGCGCGTTGTGAACGCGGACCACGGGCGCAGTAGACCGTCACTTGCTGTGGAATCTGGTCCAGATCTGCGCCGGACTCAATGGCCGCTTCCAGATCAGGCAGCGGCAGATGCAAGGATCCGGCAATGTGTTGCTGCGCGCGTTCGTCATCGTTGCGCACATCCAGCAAGATTGGCGCATCAGTTCCGGCCAACAATTCGGCGAGCGCCTTGGCGTCGATGCTTTGGGCCTCGGGCAGCGAGCCTGCGCAGAAGAGGACGTAGTCGATCAGCTCCGTGACCTCGGCGCCTTCCGGGTCCCGGGCGAATTCGAGGGTCCGGGTGCTGGCGGCCAGTGCATCGTAGATTAGCACCTTGCCCAACAGCGGGGTGCCGATTCCAGCGATGAGCTTCAGGGCTTCTGTGGCCAACAGCGAGCCGATGGTTCCGCATAGTCCAGGCAGTACTCCCCCGGCGGCGCAGTCGGGCACGGTTCCCGGGGCCGGTGGTACAGGGAAGAGATCGCGGTAGCCAGGCCCATGCTCGTGCCAGGCCACGGACACTTGTCCGTGGTGTTGCAGGATGGATCCCCAGATCAGCGGTATGCCCGTGAGCTGGGCAGCGTCATTGGACAGGTAGCGGGTGGGGAAGTTGTCACTTCCATCGATGACCAAGTCATAATTCGCAAAAATTTCTAGTGCATTGGAGGAATCCAGGCGCAGGTTATGCTCGATGATTTTCACGTTGGGGTCCAGCACTGTGGCTGCTTGAGCCAACGAAGTGGTCTTGGCCAGGCCGATATTGGCGGTGGTGTGGGCGACCTGGCGATGCAGGTTGGATAGCTCCACCACGTCGTCGTCGACGATGCCGATGGTGCCGACCCCGGCTCCGACTAGATAAGGAACACTGGCACTGCCCAGTCCCCCGGCACCGATGATCAAGACCCGGGCGGCGGCCAGTCTGCGCTGCGCGGTCTGATCAAATCCGGGCAGGGTCAGCTGTCGCGCGGCTCGTGCGGCCTGTTCCGCGCTCAGTTCTGGCCCGGGGGCCACCAGGGCGGGAATATCGCGTTCGCTATTCATCGTGCTCCTTATCGCTGTGGCGCGATAGCATGAAGTCATGTCGAGAATTACGATACGCTACTTCGCTGCCGCGGCGGCGGCTTCGGGTACCGAAGAAGAAATATGGGACCGCCCGGAGACCTTGGCACAGTTGCGCACCGAACTGCTCGACGCTTATGGCCCAGAAATGGCGCAAGTATTACGAGCCGGAAGTTTCCTGATCAACGGTGTGGTGCGTCGCGACGACGGCGAGCTCGGCCCTGATGAAGATCTTAGAGTGGATGTCCTGCCACCCTTTGCTGGCGGATAACCGATGACCTGCACTCTAGAAAATCATCGCGCCGAACTTGTTGCGCTGCTCTCTCCCGTCTTTGCATCCATAGGTACTGAAGTGCTTTCGGTGCTCAGCCCTGAAGTCTCCGATCGAGTCCTCAGCGAAGATGTGTATGCCCGGTTGCCGACCCCTGCCTTCACCAATTCGCAGATGGATGGTTACGCAGCGCGCAGCTCGGATTTGGCTCAAGCGACGCCTGGATCCCCTGTCACATTACCCCTCGGGGTCACTGCCGCTGCTGGCGATCCGCAGATCACCCTAGCTGCCGGTACTGTCAGCCCGGTGATGACCGGTGCGCTGATCCCGGACGGAGCCGACACGGTAATACCGGTAGAAGAGTCCAGAGAGGGTAGCTTCCCGGAATTACTCCGAGCGAACCAGGGCACCCCGACCGGGCAAGCGCAGTTCACCGCGCCCAGCAAACCGGGCCGATTCATCCGGCCGGTCGGTTGCGATCTTGAAGCCGGAGCGCTGGTGGCCCAGGCCGGAACCAGACTGACCCCAACCATGATCGCTGCATTGGTTTCCAGCGGACTGCGCGAAGTTCCGGTACGCCGTGCACTGAAGGTCGCGGTATGCACTACCGGCGATGAGCTCAGCGATGGCGGGCTCTCCCAAGGCCAGATCCCGGATTCGAACTCCCCCATGCTTTCTGCGTGGTTGCGCCGTTATCAGGTGCAGGTGCGGACCCTGCAACTACCCGATGATCCTCAGCGCTTCGCCCTGGCTATTGATGCGTTGCAGGAGCAGGTCGATCTGATCCTGACCGTGGGTGGAATTAGCGCCGGAGCCTACGAAGTGGTCCGCCAAGCGCTCGCCCCCGTAGGCGGTTCCTTCCACCACGTGGCGATCCAACCCGGTGGCCCACAGGGTTTCGTCCAACTGTCCCAGGCGGCCGTCCTGTGCTTCCCCGGCAACCCGGTCAGCGCACTCTTATCGGCCGAACTGTTTTTGGCTCCGTTGCTGCGCCAGTTCAACGCCTTGCCAGAACCGGAACCAAAGTCCTACCCGCTGGCTGGCGATGCCACCTCGCCCGAGCACAAGCATCAGGTACGCCGCGGCGTAATCAAAGACGGCGCTGTCGAAATCTTAGGCCCGGGATCGCATCTGGTCCACGACCTAGCCCGCGCCGATGCTTTGGTCCACATCCCGATCGGCGTCAGTAAGCTCAGTGCTGGGCAACAAATTGAAACTTGGAGCATGAATGTCTGAAAAACTTACTCACCTGCGTGAAGATGGCAGCGCCCACATGGTCGATGTCAGCGATAAGGCAGTAACCAAGCGTGTTGCTACCGCCGAGGCTATCTTTGTCACTCGTGAAGACGTGGTTCCGCTGCTGATGACCGGCAATCTGCCCAAGGGTGAAGCGCTGGGCACCGCCCGAGTTGCCGGCATCATGGCAGCCAAGCGAACCTGGGAATTGGTTCCGCTGTGCCACCCGCTGCCGATTTCTAAAGTCTCCATCGACTTCGAGGCCCAGGATTCTGCGGTACGCGTTGTCGCACAGGTGACCACCAAGGGCGTTACTGGGGTGGAGATGGAAGCGTTGACCGCAGCCAGCGTAGCCGCGTTGACCCTCTACGACATGGTCAAGGCCGTCGATAAGCACGCCGAGGTCCGCTCCGTGAAGGTCTTGGCAAAGTCTGGCGGCAAAAGTGGCGACTGGGTTCGTGAAGACTAACCGTCAAGCCAGCGTAGTGGTTGCCTCGACCAGCGCTGCCGCCGGGATAGCCGAGGACAAGACTGGCCCGCTGATCAGTCGATGGCTGCGTGAGCGCGAGTTCCAAGTGGTAGAACCGTTGGTCGTAGCCGATGGCCAGCCGGTACGTGATGCCGTTCAAAAACAACTGGTCCCTGGCACCTCGGTTGTTATTGTTACCGGTGGCACCGGTGTCTCCCCCGATGATCAGGCCCCCGAAATGGTTGAACCACTTTTGGACTTGCAACTTCCAGGAATCATCGAAGCCATCCGGCGCCGTGGCGAAGCCTCAACTGCGCTGTCAATCATCACCCGCGGAGTGGCTGGCTTTGCTGGTGAAACCTTTGTAATCACGCTGCCCGGGTCCACCGGCGGAGTCAAAGACGGGCTAGCCGTGCTGGATACAGTCCTAGAGCATCTGCTTACCCAACGTAGCGGTGGCGCCGGCCACGGACCGCGCTAGGCACCCGCTAAATTACTTGATCAGGAAGTCTGAATTATGAGAGTTGAAGCTGGAATCTACCAACACTTTAAAGGAGCACGCTACGAGGTGCTGGCCGTGGGCAAGCACAGCGAAACCGAAGAACCGTTGGTCTTCTACCGCAAGCTCTACGATGACTACAGCTTCTGGGCTCGGCCCTTGGAGATGTTTACCGAACATGTTGAGCGTGATGGCTACAGCGGGCCGAGGTTCGTAAAGGTGGCTTAGGCCGCAAGACTAGCGGCCAGGAATGGCCAAAAATAATCTGCTTCTACACCGAATTTCGAAATTTGAACCGTAGCCATTTTAGTGCCTCATTTGTCTCCCACGGCAAACGAAAATTCTCAGGCGACTTCAACACTGCCTTCGTCAAGGCACTTACTTCTCTTCGTTGGTCGAGAGTAGGCACGAAGTGGCGGTTGTCGTGGGCCTGTCTAAGCGCTGAGCGAATCGCTTCGAGCCATTCAAGCAGTATACGTAGGTCAGACTCGTGTTCGCCTTCCTCGATACGAACCACCTCGATAGCTAATAGGTCAAGCTTGCAGGCTAGTTCTCCTCGCCGACGCTTGTCGACCCAAGAGCGCAAACCTTCGCCCGGAACACGAACCCGAGTCTTACTACTCACAGCGCCCATTATGCTCAGTTCCATCTGCGCTGCCTTCCTGACGGCAGCCAGATAGTTCTCTAATGAAAAAGTGTAGGCGGGCAGCTCTGAGATCCAATTGATCCAACCACTGTCATCTTCATTGGCCCACTGATCCCATGTCACGGTGTCCTCGATGATAGTTAATCGTGCCGTGAGCGCGCCTTCTCCGGGGTCACCACAGGAGCAGAACATCAGCGGGATTCTGCCCGACACCGGAAATTCATCGTCCATCCGTTCCCTGTCTAGGAGCACGTCTTGGGCAAGTTTGATATCAGTTGCGTCAAAGATGCTGACATCACCACGGAAAGGATCGGCGTGTATCAGCTCGGATAGATCAGTTCCATCCAAAACAAACTCAAGCCGAGAACCTACTATGCAGGCATGCCAACTTCCTCGCTCGAATCCACCCTCCATATACGTCGAGGGCCTGACTGAAATATCAAGCGTGTTCATCCCCCAATCATCACACAGGCTAAGGTGGCGCGCTGGTCTCGACTGACTTTGTTGATTGTGGTCTGGAACGGTTCAACTTGCAGAGGCTCATCCGAGTTGGACGAACACGCTGCAAACAATCTTTGGCTACTGCGAATCCGCGTCGTTGTACCGCTCAAGAGCTGCAGCGAAATCGCTGATTTGTTCGGCACTCCAGCCTTCCAAGCGCTCACTGACTGCGGCTCGATGCACTGCGGCTGAAGCATCTAGCCGCTCTCGCCCAAGTTTGGTCAGCTCTAGAACTCGGCCGCGGCCGGCTTCGGAATCGTCGTATTCCGCGTAGCCCAAATCTAGCAATGTACCCACCTGTCGAGAGACCGTGGAACGGTTCAGCGAGAAAGCTTCTGCGATATCGGTGGCCCGGGTGCCAGGCGTATCGGCAATGAAACGTAGCAACGAGTGCTCCACCGTGCTCAACGGCTCGGCCAACTGGCGTGAGCGTGAATTGGCTCGTCGAGTGATCATTTGCATGTGGTGGTAGACCGACTCGATATCGGCTTCCCGTGGTTCCCTGCTCATATTTCAGAGTCTAGTACGTGGTACACAACTCAAGACAATCTGTTGCATTATGCAACATAAGGCGTATTCTTAAATACATCATGACTGCTACCGACACCACCGCACCCAGTACCCCAGCCGCCAAACATTCCAATATTTCACCGCAGAAGCCAGTCGCTCCCAAGCCCGTACCCAAGGGATGGGGCAAGCTGGCTCGAACCATGCTCATCCCGTTTTTCTTGTGCGCCATCATGGGCCTGTTCTACCTTGGGGCCTTTCACCAGCCAACCCCACACAACATACAGGTGGCAGTGGTTGGCGAAACGGCAGCAACCAAGGTCTTCGCACAGACCTTGCAGGACGAGTCGGATGGGGCGTTGAACGTACGTACCGTCCAGGACAGCAAGTCCGCTCAGGAAATGGTGGCAAATCGCGAAATCGTCGCAGCTTACGAGTCCACCAAGGATTCGGCAACGCTGTACGCCTCTAGCGCAGCATCGGAAACCTCGGTGAACGTGGCTCAAAAGGTATTCATGAATGTGGCCTACAAGCAGGGTCAGCCGTTCCACGTTAATGACGTGGTACCTACCGGCGACAATGACACCAGCGGGCAGGGGCTATTCTTCCTACTGGTCGCACTGAGCATTGGCGGGTACGCCAGCGCCGTGCCGTTGGCAGGATTCATGGGCAAGGTTAAGCTACCAGTTCGTTTTGTCATGGCTGTGGTAGCCGCGGCGGTCATCGCGACCATCGCAGTGGTTGTCGCCGGTCCGATTTACCACGTGATCGAGAACCACTTTGCGGCCATCTGGCTAACCTCATGGGTCTATGCAGTATCAATCATCATGCTGGGCATGGGACTACACCCGATGCTTCGCCATTGGACTACCCCGGTTTTGACCATGTGCTTTGTTGCCTTGAACTTCACCAGCTCCGGCGGCATCTTCCAGCCAGCCATGCAGCCAGGATTCTTCGGCGCACTAAACACGTTCTGGAACGGCGCCGGATGGCTACACGCGGTACAGACCATGGTCTACTTCCCCGGCCAAGGCATCGGCTTGGATATTCTGCGACTGATCCTCTGGCTTATTCCCGGAGCTGCTTTGATGGTCGCAACGCACTTCTGGAGTGCGCATAAGACACGTCTAGCTAATGAGAATGCCAGGATTCAAGAGGTCGAACGGACCGTGGCAGCCTAGTCAATCTACAAAAATTGTCGCCGCTAGCATCACCAGAACGTGAGTTAGCGGCGACTTTTTTATGTGTCGGTTTTTATTTGTCAGCGCTCAGCGCGCTAACCACGTGCGAGCGAACATCCAAGAGTTCTTCGGCATTGATTCCGTGTGCTAAGCCTGGATAAGTGCGTTCGGTTAACGTGCCATGCTGCGGCAAGAACTCACTGGTCCGTTTAATAGCTACCGGTGCAATGACCTGATCCTGCTGACCTCTACCCCAGAAAATGGCCGGACGTTGCTCTGCAAGCAACTCATCGCCTGACTGGGCAGCACCGAGCACAAAACCGCCAAGGATCGTGGTGGCAACCACTCGTTCGGGACGTGTGCGCAGTAGCTGGCTGGCCATCAAGCCACCCTGGGAGAAACCAATGGGGATGATCTTGATTTCAGGGTCAAGGTTTTCATCCACCCAGGCCCAAATCATCTTGGTCGCCTGCTCCACCGGTGCCGCGTCAGGCACACCGGGAATTTCGATCTGGAACCATGCAGCTGCGCCTTGACCTAACTCCAGCGGTGCACGTAACGAGGCCCAAGGTAGTTCTAAATTCAGCGGTTGGGCAAGAGAGCTCAGATCATGCTCATTGGAGCCGAATCCATGCAAAAAGAGCAATACGGCGCCCGTTTCAGGCTTCGTGTTCCATCGCGTACTGCGCACATCATCAAGCGTTCGAACCATACTCACCGGCGCCCCTTCTAGTCTTTGGAAATGTCTATCATGAACAGCATAACTTATTTACTTGAAGCTACAACTAAAACTTAAACCCTAGACAATTCTCAGATTCACTGTGATCATGATCATTAGCTACTGACTGGTAACAGTCAGAGCCTCTCATCACTTCCACCGAAGGGCATCATGCAACGACGCATTTATTCCGCTCTGGCCGCCCTGTGCCTTGCAGCAGCCACGCTCATCGTTCCGATGACTGCCCCCAACGCAGGGACTACCGCGAGGGCAGAATCCACCAACACCGCTTCACTAAATCTCAACCCAATTGGTGCCAACAACTGGGACTGCACACCGAGCACAAAACATCCGAATCCGGTGATCCTCGTTCACGGAACCTTTGAAACAATGGCCACCAACTGGTTGACGCTCTCCCCTACGCTCAAAAGCCAAGGGTATTGCGTTTTCGCATTAAACTACGGCTTGGAAAAGGGGCTGCCCGGAAGTGGTGACATCCGCAAGTCAGCAGGTCAGCTCAGTGCCTTTGTTGACAAAGTACGTGCTGCAACTGGCGCACCAAAGGTAGATCTTGTCGGGCATAGCCAGGGTGGAATGATGCCTCGCTGGTACATGGGACACATGGGTGGCGCCAAATACGTCAATGACTTCGTCGCCGTCGCTCCATCAAGCCATGGCACGCAGGGGGTTATCGCTCCTTCAAGTACGGGAATGAAACTGATCAGCGTTGTGGGAGCTATTGCCTGCGATGCGTGCCTTGACCAGGTCGCTGGAAGCGAGTTCTTGGCCGACCTCAACGCCATAGGTGACACTGTTGCGGGCCCGGACTACACCGTTATTTCCACCAAATACGACGAGGTGGTCACCCCATATCGTTCGCAGTTCCTTGACGGATCCAAAGCGAAGGTTACAAATATCGTGATCCAAGATAAGTGTCCGTTGGATCTGTCAGCCCATATCTCGATCAATCATGATCCGGTTATGCATCGGCTAGTACTCAACGCACTTAGCACCGATGGACCGGCCGACCCAGCCTACCGCCCGTCCTGTTCACTCTAACTAGCGACTAGCGACTATTGCTTCGCGGACCTGACCGGCAGCTTCAAGCAGTGACGGCAAGATCGCCTGTGCCGCTTCTTCGGCCGATTGCTCACTGGCCGTATGCACACTCATTGATACGTTCATGGCCGCAGCAACCACGCCGTCGGCATTGTAAATAGGAACGGCAACCGAGCGTAGGCCGATTTCCAGTTCCTGATCAACCACGGCGTAGCCCTGCGTACGGATCTTTTCTAGTTCCTTGCGCAGGGCAGCTGGTGTTTTTATGCCCAACCCGGTGCGCGAGGCGAAACCAGCCGCCAAGACCTCTTCGCGAAGTTCCTCGGATCCAAAAGCCAACAACACTCGCCCCATGGAGGTGTTTACGGCGGGGAATCGGGTACCCACCGAAATTCCGACCCGCATGATCGAGCGGGTATGCACGCGAGCGATATACACAATCTGAGAACCATCTAGCACCGAGGCAGAAGCAGATTCGTGCACCTTGGCCGACAGGTCCTCCAGCACCGGTTCGATCATCTGTGGCAAAGTCGCGCTAGAGAGATAGGAGTAGCCCAACTGCAGGACCTTGGAGGTCAATTCAAAGTGCTTGCCATTAGAGCGCACATAACCAAGCTCTTGCAGGGTGAGCAAAAAACGTCGTGCGGTGGCACGCGAAAGTTCGGTTCGCACAGCAACTTCAGAGAGGGTCATCGAAGAATGCTCCGCGTCAAAACAGCTAATTACGGCCAAACCACGAGCCAGAGACTGAACCGATGCTGAAGGTGTTGCCTGCTCGCTCACCATACTCCTTGCACATACTGAATTAGTTGGGACTCCCCCTAATCTACTGTGTCTTTAAGCCCAGGTCAGTTCCACTGGCACTTTGGCGGCCAGTTCATCAAAGCTGATGCCGTGCACCGAGCGCACAAATACCTTGCCATCACGCAGCTCGAAGATCGCCACTTCGGTATAAATACGCGAGACGCAGCCCAGCCCGGTGACCGGGTAGCTCAGGGTTTCAACCAGTTTTGATTCGCCGGTTTTGGTGAACAGGCTCATCATCACCCAGGTTGCCTTGGCACCAATGGCCAGGTCCATGGCACCGCCCACGGCAGGAATCGCGCCTTCGGCACCGGTGTGCCAGTTGGCGAGGTCTCCGTTTTTGGAAATTTGGAAGGCACCGAGCACACACACGTCTAGGTGGCCGCCGCGCATCATCGCGAAGGAGTCGGCATGGTGGAAGTAGGCAGCTCCCGGTAATTCAGTCACCGGGATCTTGCCCGCGTTGATCAGGTCCTCATCAACTTCCTCGCCGGTTGCGACCGGGCCCATGCCGAGCATGCCGTTTTCGGTGTGTAGGGTGACGCCCTGCTGCGCGGTGAGGAAGTTGGAGACGTTGGTCGGCTGGCCGATGCCTAGGTTCACGAAGGCTCCGGCGGGAATGTCGCGGGCTACCTGCTGCGCCATCTCATCGCGGGTCAATTTGTCTTCAGTGGTGGGCGTTTCAGTCATTATTTTTCCCCTCCAAGAGCTACCACGGTGTCCACATAGATCCCCGGTGTGATCACATGTTCCGGATCGATGCTTCCGACCTCGACTACTTCATCCACCTGCACGATGGCCGCCTTGGCGGCGGTGGCCATGATCGGGCCAAAGTTTCGTGCGGTTTTGCGATACACCAGGTTGCCGAAGGTGTCGGCCTTCAGCGCCTTGATCAGCGCGAAGTCAGCGTGGATCGGTGTTTCAAGGACATACCCTATGCCGTCGATCGTGCGGGTTTCCTTGCCTTCGGCCAGTAGCGTGCCATAACCGGTAGGTGTGAAGAACCCGCCGATGCCAGCTCCGGCAGCGCGGATGCGTTCAGCCAGGTTGCCCTGTGGGACCAGTTCCAGCTCGATGTCGCCGGCACGGTAGGCCTCGTCAAAGTGCCAGGAATCGGACTGGCGCGGGAAGGAGCAGATGATCTTCTTTACTCGGCGTTCCTTGATCAGCAGGGCTAGGCCTGCGTCAGCTTGACCGGCGTTATTGTTAACCACGGTCAGGTCGGTGGCGCCGCACTCCATGAGCGCATCAATCAGTTCCATGGGTTGCCCGGCGTTGCCGAAGCCACCAATCAAGATGGTCGAGCCGTCACTGATTTCTGCGACGGCGTCCGCCGCTGAATTGGCAATACGTGGTGCCATGCTAAATCCCCCTCGAAACTACTTGGTAGCGTTGACGTTTTCGATGACCACGGCGAGACCCTGGCCTACACCGATGCAGATGGCGGCCAGCCCGTAGCGCTCGCCGGTTTCTTCTAGACGGCGGGCTAGGGTTCCCAGAATGCGCAGGCCTGAAGCTCCCAGCGGGTGGCCGATGGCGATGGCTCCACCCCAAGCGTTGAGGATCGTCGGGTCAATATCCCAGGCGCGGATGCAAGCCAGGGACTGAGCCGCGAAGGCTTCATTCAGCTCAACAGCGGAAATATCCGACCAGCTCAACCCGGCCTTTTTCAAGGCTCTGTTGGCTGCTTCTACCGGAGCGAAGCCGAAGAACTGTGGCTCCAAGGCGAAGGATCCGTTGGAGACGATGCGCGCGATGGGTTCCTGGCCAAGGAGCGCACCGCCCTTTTCAGAACCGATAAAGGCGGCCGAGGCGCCATCGTTCATCGGCGAAGCATTGCCAGCGGTGACCGTCGCATTCTCCCCGGTGCGGAAGACGGTGCGAAGCTGCGAGAGAGTCTGGGCGGTGGAGTCAGCGCGGATGGTTTCATCGCGCGTGACTTCGGTGCCACGTTTGGTGGCTGGTGGCACTGGAACAACCAGGTTGTCATACTTGCCGGCATCCCAGGCGGCTGCCGCCTGCTGGTGCGAGAGGGCAGAGAATTCATCTTGGTCTTCGCGGGTGATGCCACGCTTTTCGCGCAGCTGCTCGGTGGCCTCTCCCAGTGAGACGGTCCATTCCCCCGGCATGGCGGGGTTGACCAGTCGCCACCCGAGGGTGGTGTTGGCCAGTTCTAGGTTGCTCATCGGGAAGGGGCGTTCGGTTTTTGGCAGTACCCAAGGAGCGCGGCTCATCGATTCCACGCCGCCGACCAGAATCAGGTCGGCGTCACCGGTAGCAACCTGGCGGGAAGCAGCAATCGAGGCATCCAGGGAGGAACCGCACAGGCGGTTCATGGTGGTCCCGGGCAGGGAGGTAGGCAGTCCGGCGAGCAGGGTGGCCATGCGGGCGACGTTGCGGTTTTCTTCGCCAGCACCGTTGGCGTTGCCGAAGATCGATTCATCGATGGTGTTCACATCCAGCTTGGGCGAACGTGCGACAAGTTCACGCACAACGTGTGCGGCGAGGTCATCGGGGCGGTGGCCCGATAGTGCTCCGCCGATCTTGCCAAAGGGGGTGCGAATTGCGTCGTACAGATAGGCCTGCTGCATTGTCTCACTGCTCCATTGCTGAAAGTTGTTCACCATGTGAACTTAAGTTCGTAGAATGAACTTTACCAGTCGACAATGATGCATTCAAGAGTCTTCATTTGTTCGCATCACGAACATTAGTTCACCCTGCGAAATTAGTGCTAGTATCACCAAGTCGTGACTCGCATCACGCACCGTGCACATAGATCTCGAAGGGGCGACTCATGTCTTCACCGCAACCTGCCACCCAACAATTCAAACTCGGCGGCTGGATCGCTGCCCTCTGCTTCTTCATCGTGGTCTTTGAGGGCTACGACATCGTTGCTTTGGGTGCCACCATTCCCGTGCTGACCGATCCAAACGTTGGCGGGTTCAGTGTCAGCGAAATGAACTGGGTAAACACCTTTTCGCTGATCGGCGTGGGCGTGGGTGCAGCAACTATGGGACGGCTGGCTGACCGGTTTGGGCGACGCCGTCCACTGCTGATTGCAGTGCTCATATTTTCGGTGTTCACCTTGATCTTCCCCTTTCTACCGACCGCATTTTTGATGGGTCTGTTCCGCTTCATCGCCGGTCTTGGCCTTGGTGGTTGCATGCCGGTAGCCCTGGCCTTAATGCAGGAGAACGCTCCGGTGGGACGGCGTGCACTGGCCAATAACCTGCCGATGGTCGGCTACCACCTCGGCGCGGTGTTGGCCTCGTTGGCTGGCAAGGCCGCCGGGGTGCACTGGTCCGTGCTGTACTTCCTCGGTGGCGGGCTGGGCCTGGCCTTACTGGCTTTGCTCTGGTTCAAGCTTCCCGAAAGCGAAGTTGTTTCAAGCAGTGAACGCACCTCGATCTCCGATGTACTCAAGCCGCAATACCTGCGCACCTCGATCGGCCTTTGGATTGCCGCATTTATGGGTCTGGTCCTGGTTTACGGACTGAACGCCTGGCTGCCCAAGATCATGGGCGCCGCTGGCTACCCGGTCGCCGATTCGCTAACCATGCTCTTTGTGCTGAATCTGGGAGCTATCGCGGGCCTTTTCATCAGCGCCTATGCTGCCGATTCCAAGGGGATCAAACTCGTCTCACTCATCTGGTTCGCAGCTGCTGCGGTTTTGCTTCTGGTGCTGGCGATACCTTTTGGAAGCCAAGCGCTTCTGACCGCAGTCCTCTTTGTCACCGGCGTATTCGTCTTCTCCGCCCAGTGCCTGATGTACGCCTTCGCCGGGCACGTTTACCCACGCAATTTGGTGGCTACCGGCATCGGGTTAGCCTCGGGCATCGGCCGCTTTGGCGCCATCATCGGCCCATACATCACCGGCCTGATGGTCGCCTCCGGTACCGCCTACCCGGGCGCATTCTTCCTCTACGGTGGCGCGGCGCTGCTGGCGGTTCTGGTTATTGCCCAGATCCCGAAGCCACAGCGTAGTTAGAGTTGTTCCATGGCCAATTCTCCTAGCGGGGATTCAATGCTGGACCGCCTGGTGCGGATCCTTGATTCCTTTGACGCGAATAATCCTTCATTAAGCGTCAGTAGTCTGTCCCGTCGCGCCGACATCCCGAAAGCAACGATGTACCGGTTGCTTGATGAGCTGGTCAGCCATGACTTGCTGGCTCGGGATAACTCGGGAAACGTTCGGCTGGGCCTGCGACTTTGGGAGCTCGCCAACAGAAGCGCCACCACGCAGGATTTACGCACCGCCGCGATGCCGTTCATGGAAGATATCAATCAGCTCATCGGGCAGAACACCCAGTTATCGGTCCTGCACCAGGATGAAGTGCTGATTATCGAGCGGCTTTCGCGCCCAGGTTCGGTCGTCAACCAGGCCAATGTCGCGGGCCGCATGCCGGCGCATCGCACGTCCATGGGCATGGCCTTGCTGGCGTTTTCACGCCCAGAGATCATTCACGGTTTCTTAGAACGGCACAGGGAGTTGATGGCAGCCACCCATCCGAATTTTCGGGCCGAAATGGCGGAGATTCGACGCAACGGTTTTGCTTCCTTTGATGGATTCATCGATCCGGAAACTACGGGAGCGGCAGCCCCCATTCTCGACGAGTCCGGTTACCAAATTGCTGTGATTTCAGTGGTGGTGCCACGTGAGTCCGATACTTTGCAGTCGGTAGCACTAGCCTTGCGCACCGCAGCGCGCGGCATTTCCCGCGCGCTGAGGGCTAGATCTTAACGATAATTCGGCACGCTATTTCACGCGGAATACGTCGATGCGCACACCTTCTGGCCGGCGTTCTCCGGTGCCCAGAAAGAACGTCCGATTCATCCAGGCATATGGCCCAGATTCGTCGGCGGACAGTGACGGGACGCAGCGGAAATACACTCGGCGTGGATCCACGTGCTCGCCGGCCATCATGCTGGCTAAGTCCTGGGCACTAGCTACGCGCATCGCACGGTTTTCCACCAGAATCCGATGCCCGTCGTGCAGCTCCAACACGTAGTTCGCTTCCAACAACGCAAGGTCTTCGCTTGGGTAGCGTTGGAAATCTGCGCCGGCATCCAGCACTCGGCCAGAAATTCGGGGGCCTGTAACCGTACCGCCACGAATCGGCGCCACCCTGCGCATGCCTTGCGCAGTGGTGCCAATGGTGATGGTTTCGCTGACTTCGACTTCGATTGATGCCTCAAATTCCAGGGCCGGCGGGGTTGGATAACGAACTTTGATCACTCCTTTCCGAGTTGCCACCGATGTTACCTAGGTGGTCAATTATTCGACCAGAACCAGGTGTATTTCTCATTCAATGAGACCGTTGCTGTCTGCGAGGTCGCACTCATCGCACACTTGATGAAGTTTCATTCGCACACAGACAGGTGGACCCATGGCAAAGACGCCACGCATCCTGAAGACCAAGGTCGGCATCATCGGCGGTGGCCCCGCCGGCCTGATGCTCTCACACCTGTTAGCCCAATCGGGCATCGAGAACATCGTGGTGGAGGTGCGCGATCACGAAACGATCCGCAATACCCATCGCGCCGGCATCCTCGAAGCTCAAGCAGTCAAAATGCTCACCGAGACTGGGGTGGATGGACGGGTCCTCACCCACGGCGATGAGCATACCGGCATCGACCTGCGCTTCAACGGTGAATCCCACCCGCTGGACTTCCGCGATCTGGTGGACGCCACGGTCACCCTGTATGCGCAGAACGAGGTGTTCGTCGATCTGGCCGCCGCCCGGCAGCGCGATCAGGGAGATGTGCGCTACGGCTGCGAAGTCACACAGATCCTCGATATGGAAACTTCCACCCCGAAGTTCCGCTTCACCGACGAGACCGGTGAACAATTTGAAGTGCACGCCGATGTGATCGTCGGCGCCGACGGCTCGCGCTCCTTCGCCCGCCGCCAGATGCCCGAAACCCTGCGCCAAGACTTTAAGGTCACCTACCCCTTCGCCTGGTTCGGCATTCTCACCGAGGCACCAAAATCTGCACCGGAACTGATCTATGCCAACTCGCCCCATGGTTTCGCACTGATCTCGCAGCGCAGCGAATCCGTGCAGCGCATGTACTTCCAATGCGACCCCAATGAAGACGTGAACGCGTGGAGCGATGATCGCATCTGGACCGAACTGCAAAAGCGCGTGGACGGGCCGGATAACTTTCAGCTGAAGACCGGGCCGATCTTCGACAAGACCGTGCTGGGATTCCGTTCCTTTGTCCGCGAGCCACTGTCCCACGGCCGGATGTTCCTGATCGGCGATGCCGGGCACACGGTTCCGCCCACCGGTGCCAAGGGACTGAACCTAGCCTTCGCAGACGTCAAAGTGCTCTTTGAAGCGCTGGATTCCTTCTTCTCCACCGGCAGCGAGAAGTTGCTGGATGGGTATTCGGACCTGGCCCTGAAGCGGGTCTGGAAGGCGCAGAACTTCTCCTACTGGATGACTTCCATGCTGCACACCCCGGTGGGCGGTGACCCGTTCATGGCCAAACGCGCCCTGGGCGAACTGGAAACGGTCACCTCCTCACGCTTCGGACAGCAGTACCTGGCCGAGTCCTACACCGGCTGGCCACACGCTTAAACCACACCAACATTTTTGAAAGGAGCCGAGATGAGCGCCAATACCAATGCACTGGATCCAGCAGCCACCACGGCCACGCAGGAAGAGATCAGCGCCGAAATCTCCAGCACCCATGAGGACTACCGCCAGCAGCTGCTCGCCGGCAAGAAAGCCGAGACCCAGCCTCGCGTGGACTTCGCCCCCTACCGTTCCTCGCTGCTGCGCCACCCAACCAAAAACCTGCACCACGCAGACCCCGAAACCATCGAGCTGTATTCCCCGGCCTTCGGCCAGCGTGACGTGCACGCTCTGGAATCGGATCTAACCATCCAGCACAATGGCGAGCCGATCGGCGAGCGCATCGTGGTCTCCGGCCGAGTCCTTGATGGCGATGGCCGCCCGGTGGCCGGGCAGCTGGTGGAGATCTGGCAGGCCAACGCCGCCGGCCGCTATGTGCACAAACGTGATCAGCATCCAGCCCCGATCGACCCGAATTTCACCGGGGTGGGGCGTGCGATCACCGGCGCCAACGGCGAGTACTCCTTCACCACCATCAAGCCCGCCCCCTACCCGTGGAAGAACCACCACAATGCGTGGCGTCCGGCGCATATCCACTTCTCGCTGTTCGGCACCGATTTCACCCAGCGCATGATCACCCAAATGTACTTCCCGGGTGATCCGCTCTTTGCATTGGATCCGATCTACCAATCGATCACGGATCAGGATGCACGTGACCGGCTGGTGGCCACCTACGACCACTCGATCACCTCCCACGAATGGGCCACCGGCTATAACTGGGACATCGTACTGACCGGATCCAACCGCACCTGGATGGAAGAGGAAGAGGGAGAGCACTAATGACTAACACTCCAGAGCTAAAACTGACTCCCACCCCGGGCCAGACCATCGGCCCGTTCTATGGATATGCCCTTCCTTTTGAGAAGGACAACGAACTGGTCAATCATGCGCACCCAAACTCTGTGCGACTGCACGGCGTGGTCTATGACGGCAACGGTGAAGTCATTCCCGACGCACTGCTGGAAATCTGGCAGGCCGATGAAGACGGCAATGTGGTTTCCCGCGAAGGCTCGCTAGTTCGTGACGGCTACACCTTCACCGGCTGGGGACGCACCGCAGTGAACAACGTCGGCGGCTACAACTTCACCACCGTGAATCCTGGTGCCACCGATCAGGGCAAGGCCCCGTTCATTATGCTCACGGTATTCGCACGCGGTTTGCTCAACCGTCTGTTCACCCGGATCTACCTGCCCGAGGATACCGAAGCACTGGCCAATGATCCATTGTTGGCCTCGTTGAGCCCGGCAGAGCGCAAGACCTTGATCGCCACCCGTGAAGCCGACGGATCCTTGCGCTTGGATATCCGTTTGCAGGGTGAAGACGAAACAGTGTTCCTCTCCTACCCACGCGAAAGCTAGAGTTCAACACTGAGCGTACAAATTTGATCAGCGAAGAATCGAGGGACCTAATGGACGGTGCAGATTACGGCGTACTCGCTGCCGCGTGGGCCGGGACTGCGGCCGCTTCCTTGTCCAGCGACACCGCATTTGTTCAGTCCATGCTGGATGTGGAGGCCGCTTGGGTACAGGTTCAGGCGGAGGCCGGATTATGCAGCGCCGAGGACGCGCAGGCTGTTGATCAGGTGGCTAGCGTCGAGCGTTACGACCTGAGGTTGTTGGCTTCGAGGACTCCCGATGGGGCTAATGCGTTGATCCCGTTGTTGGGCATGATGCGCGAACTGCTCGCCCACGATAATGCGCCTGCCTCGGCAAGTACGGCGTTGCATCGCGGGGCGACCAGCCAGGACATTATTGACACCGCCCTGATGCTGGTACTTGCCAAAACGGTGGCCCAGACCCAGGCTGATCTGCGCAGCACCGCCGACGGGCTTGCCGGCCTCGCCCAAGCTCACCGCCAGACTCTGTGCATCGCTCGGTCTTTGACCCAGCATGCCCTGCCAACCACCTTCGGCTGGAAGGCGGCTAGCTGGCTTTCGGCGGTTTTGGATGCCGAAAAGCAACTGGAAACGGCATCCCTGCAACTACGGTTGCAGTGGGGTGGCGCGGTGGGAACTCTAGCTTCCTTGGAACAATTCCTCGCCGACAAAAAAAGCGCTGAAACCAGCAGCCGGCAGCTTAGCTCCCGGCTTGCCGAGCGCTTGGGTTTGCAGGATCCAGTGGCACCATGGCATACCAACCGCATGCCAATCCTTCAGCTCGGCTCGGCCCTGGGTGCCGTGATTGCAGCTCTGGGCACCTTTGGTGCAGATGTGCTCACCGCGTCCCGCCCGGAAGTCGGTGAGTTGTCCGAACAGCGCGAAGCAGGCAAGGGTGGATCCTCGGCCATGCCACAAAAGCAGAATCCGGTGCGCTCGGTATTGCTACGCAATGCCGCGTTCGCCTCCCCCGGGCTACTCTCCACGCTGTTCACCGCCGCCGGAACCGCGGTGGATGAACGCCCCGACGGTGGTTGGCACGCCGAGTGGAGTGCCCTACGCGAGTTGGCGCGTCTGGCCGCGGGCGCCGCATTCCATGGATCGTTCCTGGCCAATGGTTTAAATGTGAATCTTGAAGCCATCGGTCGTAACCTCGCCTTGGGTGGGGATGCGGTGCTCTCCGAGCGCTTAGCCAGTGTCTTGGCACCACTGGTTCCCGGAGGCAAACCTGCCATTCAGGCCCTTGTACGCCATAGCCTGAATGAAGACGCATCCCTCTTTGAACTACTGCGTAAAGAAATTCCCGAGGAAGATCTTAGCGATGATGCGCTGAGAGAACTTTTTGATCCCGCAGGCTATCTCGGGGCCGCGGATCGCTTTACCGAAACCATATTGGCCGAGTACTCGGCACGGAAGGAACTATGGCAGTCCCAGAACTAACTCCGTCGCTACTGCATACCGGTAGCGAACTGCCCACCCTCATTGCAGGCCCATCATTGGGCACCGCGGCCTTGGCGTTGTGGGGTCCTGCTGTTCCATATCTCAAAAAGCATTTCCAGGTCATCGTTTGGGATCTGCCCGGACATGGGGTCAGCAAGCCCTCAACCCAAGAGTTCACACTGGCCGAACTGGCTACCGGCGTCACCAAGATGGTTGAGGCCTTGCGGGCTGACAGGGTGATCGCCGATGGCAGCAAGTTGTTTTATGCCGGAGTCTCGGTCGGCGGCGCCACCGCACTGCAGCTGGCCGTGGATCATCCAGGTTTCTTCACCGCCCTCTCTTCGATCTGCTCGGCAGCCAAGATTGGCACGCCCGAGGGCTGGAGAGAACGAGCAGAGCTCGTAGCGAAGGCCGGAACCCCAATCATGGTTGCCGGTTCCGCTCAGCGATGGTTCGCTCCCGGATTCATCGAGAAGGAACCGGAAATTTCAGCCAGCTTGCTGCTCAGCCTGCAGGACGCTGACCGTTTTTCCTACGCCCACGTCTGCGGTGCCTTGGCAGGCTTCGACGTGCGCGAGCAGTTATCCAGCACCACTGACCCAGTCTTGGCCATCAACGGTGCGCAAGATCAGGTATGCCCTCCATCCGACGCGCAGTTCATCGCGCAGAACGCACCCAAGGGCCACGCCGCCGTCATTGAATCCGCAGGGCATCTGGCTTGCGCCGAAGCGCCAGAAGAGACCGCGGCTTTGCTGGTCGATTTCCTTCTGTCCAACTAAGAAAGGGCAACTTTAGAATGTCTGATTCATCGCGCCTACAGGGCGACACCTACGACGCGGGCATGGCAGTGCGTCGCCAAGTACTCGGCAACGAGCACGTTGAGCGTTCCACCGACAATTCGAACGAATTCACCGACGAGTTCCAGGAAATGATCACCCGCTACGCATGGGGAACCATTTGGACCCGTGACGGATTGCCGCGCACCACCCGTAGTGCGATTACCCTGACCGCCATGATTGCCGGCGGCTACTGGGAAGAACTAGAAATGCATGTGCATGCTGCCCTACGCAACGGAATGACGCCGGAAGAAATCAAGGAAGTCTTCCTGCAGTGCGCCATCTACTGTTCCGTTCCTGCCGCGAATGTTGCCTTCAAAATTGGCAAAAAGGTCCTGGACGAATACGCAGCAAAGTAGCACCCGCCAACAGTGCCAAGAACCACTTGATCTGGCTGACAATTATTTCTGGACTCCAGTTCAGGAACACAAATTAGAAGCGCGCAATGGGCATTCTTCTGTTGTTGTCGGCTTGGCGGGTGGTTCTCGGCCCGGTGCCGCACTCATGAGTCTTCCGACTTCTCTAGATTGAAAGGGCGCAGGACTGCGCACCCACCATGGTCTTTCTGGGCTTCAGCCGGCTCGCAATGTCATGAAAACATCGATGTTGTCCTCGTTATCAACTACGAATCCGAAGCGTTCATAGAGCCGACGTGCTGCGCTTCCCTGCAAGACGTTGAGCCGGGTGTCGCCATCATGCGGTTCATCAAGTACCTTGCGCAAAACCTTAGAGCCAATCCCTTGACACTGCACATCCGGTGACAGATAAAAATGCTCGATCCAGCGATCCGCCCCGTCAGGCCTGGCCGTGATCGAACCGACGTCGGTCCCATCGAATACAACGATTCTTGACCAAGCCGGTACGAAACTCGCCCGCATCCGTTCGCGCACACGCACTGCCTCATATCGCCCAAGACGCTCAAGATCAGCTCGCAGGACCACAGCCCGCAGCTCTACCAGCCATCCGATGTCTTCGGGAGTGCTAGGTCGCAATGAAACAGTCATGAAGTACAAGATATCGAATATGACACGGACAACGGGCTTCCGGGCGAAAAGACAATCAGCACCGCTACCACTGTCCGTTCACGCGATAGCTACTCAGAAGATCAGCAACCCCACTCGTCTCAAGAATTATCGGGGCTTATTAACGATGCCTCCAACCAGTCTCGTTCTTGGTCGGTGAGCACTCTTGAGGACACCCCGTCTGCAGCCAACGGAACCATTACGGTGGTCGAGTCGAACACCGGCTGGCCGTCCTGGTAACCGATCCCTCGCACGATGAAGGACTTGTTGCCTACACGGCTGATCCCCATGCGGATCAGAAACTCAGGCTGGTAATACAGTGGCCTTTTGTAGTCGACCTTGACGGAAGCGACAACCGTTCCGAACTCGAACCGTCCGGCATTGCCGTCTTCACGGGTCCATCGGATACGCGCCTCTTCCATCAGCGTGATAATACGGGCGTTGTTCACGTGTCCCAACGCATCCTGATCCGACCAACGCAGTTGCAACACCATTTCAGTTGCCACCGCTAATTCGTTTATTGCTTCTTCGCTCATGAACTCATTGGAACAGACTTTCAGAGCTACTTCCCCCAGCGTGACAGAGCGTTAACTCTTAGAGTCTTCGTCCATGATCCAGTGTGCATCGTTGCTATGAACATCCACGCATTTCCAGTTTTGCGAATGCTCACTATCGCGCAAGTCATCGATGAACCAATATGTTTTGTCCGGGTCCCACCCTGCCATGATCGTAGCGAATTTAGTATCAACCGACAGGCATTCTCCGGCGAGCGCCAGATAGGCCCCGATACTCAAATGCACCCCGTCATAATTGCGTGCTACTGCTAGCCAATCTGGGATAACCCATGCGCCATCACGACCTGTGACGTGATACCAGTCGTGGCGCTTCTGCCAGGTGACCTCTATGCCATGGTCTTGGCAGAGCTTGACCCATTGCTCCGCTGAGGAAATTTCCAGGACCTTATCGCTACGAGGGATGTCCACCTTTGTGGCGGTTGCTTTCTCCCATCCAAACCCATCTTCCACGCAACTCAGACCTACCGGTTGCCCATCAGAAAACTCTCCACAGGTCGAATCTACGTACATGCTGGGTGCAGACCACCATTCCCCGCTGAAAGTCCCCAATGAATATTTCTTTGACGTCCGTACTGAACGCGCCTCGGTTACGATTACATGTTCTTTCCAAGCAAGCAAAGACTCGATCCCTGTGCGCCACAATGGTTGGGGGCTTTCATATGGCTCAGGTGTTTCAAAGTACACGCGATGCTGCGTATCCCGGTCAACAGGTTCAAACCATTGCTCTGCCAGTCCGGAACGCACGATATGTTCAGCGACGCGTGCCAGTTGAGATTTCAACGCTTTGGAAGCCAGCAAGCTGTCTATTCCGTCTGGCGCCTGCCAGTAACGGGCAGCATCGGTCGAGATACTAAGCAAGCTGCGCAGCAACGGTTCAGTAGTCGGAATCAGCGCAGTACAGCCCAACAAATCGGCAAGTTCTTCCACTCCCACGCTGATCTGTTCTCTGTCTTCCGCTCCCGGACCGAACATCACGACGCTGTCACCCCGTGCATTTTCTATCTGATAGGAGGCGTGGGACATGCCTATGTAAAGGTGGCGCTGGCTATCGTTGGCAACCAGTTTGGCCTCACTAGCCACCGCGAACTCCCACAACAGCCGACGCCCGCGCTGGCCGTGCAGTAGTGCGTCAATAATTTCCATAGTCACTAGCGCTTTCCCTGTTCGAAGGTAGCTAAATAAGCCCAAGACACCTTGCAAGTATTAACTGAATCGATTATTCGACATTACCTGAGAGCGGGCTGTTATTCACCTTAGATTGACAGCGTTGGCAAAGGCCGGTCAAAGGGCCGGCAGATTGTCACCACCCCGGAGGAACGTACGTGAAATTCTTCGCTCGACCCGGCAAAACCAATCAAATTACCCCGCTACGCATTACCGCAGGCACGCTCGTTGTTCTGGCGGCCTCAGCAGGACTCACCGCAGCAAATTCCGTCCCAGACCCAGAACCAGCAGCTAAGACGACTGCAGACTGGAATTCTTCGGCTTACCGAGGATCAGTTCAGGTTATCCGCGCCCAGGATGAAAAATCAGCAGCAAAAGACAATACTCTCGAAGGCGTCGTTTTCGAGGACCGCAACAAAAACTCCAAGCAGGACGCCAATGAGCCAGGCCTGCCCAACGTCACCGTTTCCAATAGCCGCGACGTAGTCACTACCGACGGACAAGGACGCTATGAGCTGCCCGTCTTTGAGAATATGACCGCCTTTGTCACTCAGCCGCGAGGCTTTCAGGTCCCAGTTGATCAAGACAACGTCGCACAGTTCTCCTACATTCACCTGCCCAAAGGCTCGCCCAAGCTGAAGTACGGTGGCATTGCACCGACCGGCGAACTTCCTGAAGCAGTGAATTTCCCCATGACTCGAAGTGCGGCCACACAGTCACCTGATCAGAGCTGCGCCATCGGCGCCGATGTGCAGACCTATAACCAAAAGGAAGTTGAATATGCCCGCAAGGGTGCCTTCACCGACCTTGTAGCCCGCACGGACTACACCGGCTGTGGCGCACTGTTCATCGGAGACCTCGTGGGCAATGACCTGTCTGTATTCGCACAGACTCGCGAACTAACCTCCATGCTTAACGGCCCGGCTCGTTTCCTTCCTGGAAACCACGACATCGACTTCGATTCGCTCGATGGTGTGCACGAATTCGCTACCTTCCGCGCCAAGCTTGGTCCTGAATACTACTCCTATGACACCGGTAAGACCCACGTGGTTGCGCTCAATACCATTGAGTACCCCACCAAGGTTCCTGCAAAGCGTAGCGACTACACCTATCAGCTAGGCAAGCAGCAGCTTCAATGGTTGCGCGCCGACATCGCTAAGGTTCCAAAGAACAAGGCTATTGTTCTGGCCGGTCACAGTCCGTTGCTGGAATTCTTCTACAACGACGAACACAGCACCAAAGAGGTCAAAGATATCTACAAGATCCTCAAAGGCCGTGAAGTTGTTTCCTTAGGTGGCCACACCCACATGTCTGAGAACCTTCGTAAGGGCGACTTGATGAAGGGATGGCTCGACGAAGTTGGCGAAGCTGGGTTACCCTTCACCCACCTGACCGTTCCGGCAGTTGCCGGTCAATGGTATGACGGACGAGTCACCGAAAATGGTTACCCTACCTCTATCCAGCGTGACGGAACTCCTCCCGGTGTACTGACCTTGGATATCAAGAACTCCAAGATCACCGAGCGTTTCACTCCCACCGGTGGTGATGAAAGCAAACAGATGGCCGTAGGACTGAACACTCCTGCGTACCGTGATTGGTACGAAGAGAATGTGGACAAGGACTACGGCACCGTGCCAGCTTTGAAGAATCCGCTGTCGGTGAGCCGTGCTGATCTGGCCAAGGATACCTGGGTTACCACCAACTTCTGGATGGGAAGCACCGGGTCCACGGTCAACGTTTCCATTGATGGGAAAGCCCCGGCCAAGTCCGTACGCACCCAGTCACTGACCGGCGAAAGTGCGCTCACTGGAGCCCAGTATTCGGACCCAGTGGCCATCGCTGAGCAGTTTGTTCATGGCGGTGGATTGGCTGAAAAGACTAGCCACCTGTGGCGCCTTGAACTGCCAAATAACCTGAAAGTCGGATCGCACACCGCGAAGGTCACGGCGACCGATGTTCATGGTCGTTCGTTCACCGACAAGCTTGAATTCGAAGTCACCGACTAGTCTTCAGTCTGTGATGGGTGGCTGGCGTCTAGACGCCAGCCACCCTTTTTGTCTTTCGAAGATCCAGGGCCATCTACGAAGTAAAAAACGAGTCGGTACGACGTGGGAACGCCTAGGATGAACTCATGCGCATTGCCATCTTGGATGACTACCAGAACGTTGCCACTGACCTCGCAGATTTTGCAGGTCTGGCGACCGAGCTCAACGCCGAGCTAACTGTGTTTACTGAGCACTTGGGACATGAGGATGCAGCTGTCTGCACGGCACTAAAGGACTTTGATGTCATCGTGGCCATGCGCGAGCGCACACCCTTCCCTGCATCTAGGTTTGAATTGTTGCCACAGTTGAAACTATTGGTCACCACCGGACGGCGCAATGGTTCCATCGACCTAGAAGCAGCCACTGCGCACGGAGTCCTGGTCTCGCACACCGGTTATATCGCCACCGATGCGGTGGAACATACGTGGGCCCTGATTTTGGCCGCTGCCCGCAGGTTGGATGTCGAGCTCTTCTCTTCGCAGAAGCCACGCTTCGAGGCAGAGCCATGGCAAACAAGTTTCGGCATGGGTCTGTCGGGAAAAACCCTCGGCGTTTACGGCTTGGGCAACTTAGGTTCCAAGGTAGCGAAGGTTGGTTTGGCTTTCGGGATGAGAGTCATTGCCTACAGTCAGAACCTGACCAAGGCTAGAGCCACGGAAGTCGGTGTGGAATTGGTGTCTGAGGCGGAGCTTTTTGCCACCAGTGACATCGTGAGTGTGCACCTAAAACTGTCGGAGCGTAGCACCGGTGTTATTGGTGCAAAGCAGCTGGCGTGGATGCGACCGGAATCTATTTTGGTGAATACGTCGCGCAGTAGGATCGTACAGACCGATGCCCTCATCGCTGCCTTAGAAAACGAGTTGCTCTACTTGGCTGCGGTTGATGTTTTTGACGTCGAACCGTTGCCGGCCAAAGATCGATTGCTCAGCACGCGCGGCGTAATTGCCACTCCACACATTGGTTACGTAACTATCGAACAGTTCTCGATTTTCTATCGTGACGCTGTGGAAGATATTCGCGCCTGGGCTAGCGGCTCACCGATCCGCGTGCTGAGCTAGGCTGCTTGCGCCGAGGGACAAAGAAGTAATGCAGGATCGCCACCACGGCAGCCCACGCAACTCCAATCAGCAATCCCACAAGTACGTCCGAAACCCAATGGTGCCCAATGTAGATGCGCGATGCGCCCATGGCGAGGACAAACAACGTTGCCACGATAGCAATGAGATAAGCGTAACGCCGTAGTCCGTAAATGATTGCCAAATAACTGGAGATGCCAATCAGCGCCGCAGCGTTAAGCGTGTGTCCGCTGGGGAAAGAATAAGACAAGGGTGGTGTTGGTCCACCTGGAATACCTTCAGGTCGGTGCACCTGTAGCGATGCTTTAAGCAATATGGTGAGCCCTACGGAGACCAGTGCCGTCAGCGCTACGGTGACAAAGGGCCAGATACTTCGCGTTTTCCAGCTCAGCAGTCCGGTAATCAGCACCATGATGATGCTCATGCCGGGTGTTGATCCCCAGAAGTATAAGAAATCGGAGATTATAAAAAGGACCGGCGACTGATTGTCCAAGACCCATTGGTAGGTGGGTGCGTCGAGGTCGGTGGCCCAACCGCCGGCATGCAGTGATACCAGTACACGTCGGGTGAAGTAGAAGATGGCAACGACAATGCCGAAGATCATCCAGAGCACCTGCGCGCCGCTAGGTCGTTGGCCTGACGGAAGGGGTCTCGGATTTCTCATGTCCCCCATCGTATCGGTGCATGGTTCAAAGCATCCAACCGAGGAATGCGGAACAATAGAAGCATGACAATTAAGGTGCTGGCAGTTGGCAAGAAACATGAGTCGTGGGTAGACGAAGGAATTTCCCGTTACGAGAAGCGACTCAAGAAGCCTTTTAACCTCACCTGGCAGTTGCTGAATCACTCTTCACGCGAGAACGACACCGCGCGCACAGAAGAGTCGGCACGCATCCTGGCCAAGATCGATGACCGCGATTTTGTGGTGCTCCTCGACGAACGAGGCAAGAACATCGATTCTCCCGCCCTGGCAAACAAGCTGCGCTCCCCTATCGATTCTTCGCGCAATGTTGTCATCATCATTGGCGGAGCCTACGGTGTTGATCCGACGGTGCATGCCCGCGCTGATTTCACTTGGTCGCTGTCCAAGCTGGTCTTCCCGCACCAGCTGGTGCGCTTGATTCTGACCGAGCAGCTGTACCGCGCACAGGACATCTTGGCTGGCGGAAAATACCATCACGTGTAAACACGCCTATTGACTTTCCAAGTTGGAAAGACAAGACTTTCCATAATGGAAAGTGGGTGCCATGGTTTCGCCAAATGATCGTCCGGGACAAGATGACGCAGCAAGACTGCTGCAATCTGTAGCGCAAGAATCAGAACAGATGGTCAAGACCTCTGGAAACCCGCGCGGTTTGCTCACCATCGTAGTCGCCGTCTCCGCTGTGGTCTTCACGCTGATCCAGGCCTATCCAACACAGGCTTATTGGCTAACACTGCTCTATCTTCCAATAATCCTTTGGTATGTTTTGGCTCAACGGGGTCGTGCAAAACCACGCACATTGATCAACAGTCCAAGTCTCCTGACGGGCGCTTACGCAG
>Ga0308157_10002471_pt1 | contig 30194 bp, 15 predicted proteins | sample PhyBR1_FD_201035 | JGI IMG/M metagenome (GOLD analysis project Ga0308157, IMG submission 201035) | Phyllosphere microbial communities from UC Gill Tract Community Farm, Albany, California, United States - DLSLB.R1 | ecosystem: Host-associated > Plants > Phyllosphere > Unclassified | place: USA...
TAATTGAACGATGTCTTTACGCAAACCATTTTTTCTGTTGTTCCAGGTTTCTTCTGGGAATAATGAAATCATGTCCAAATCGATTGTTCCAGTTCCTTGGAAAGTAATTTTCAATTGTGCTTTAGCCTCCGTTTGCGTTGGTATCAATTGAGCGGTATAATTTTTCCAGTTTTTGTCGGTTGGTGTAATGCTGGTTTCGCCTAACACTTTTTTGTCTTTATCAATAAATTGGATGATAATTTTTTGAATCGTTCCATTAGTGTTTGCTGCTTTTAGCGAAAGATTATATTTTGCATCTTTCTTGATACCCATTCCGCGAAAACCTTCATTAATTATTTCAAATCCTTTGTCATCATTAATTGAGACACGGCAAAAGTTAGGATTTGTTTTATTTTGAGAATCATGAATAGTAGTAGCAATTCCTGATTGTTTGTTGAAAGAATGGATGTCGCTGTTAGGCTGTTTCCAACCCATAAGTGGTGTTTGGAATTCGAAAGAGCGGTTTTTGATCATTTCAGCATACAAACCACCATCAGCAGCAAAGTTGATGTCTTCAAAAAACACACCATACATTGTTGGCTGAATTTTGGCAATTGTTTTGGTCGTATTTACTTCAAGAGTGGTTTGAGCCTGGGAATATATTCCATTTAGCAAAAGCCCGCAAAGGGTTATTTTTGTAATTAAATTTGGTTTCATATTTATTAGTTTAAGGTTTAATGTTTAAAGTTGTTGAAAAAGAACTTTAGACTTATTTATGTTTTAATTTATAAACTGCTAAAAGCTTAGCAACTCAGCGACTTATTTTAAATCTATCCAGACTTTCATTTTTCCAATGCCTCTGTTTGACCACGAGTAATACGGAATTGCTTTGAATTTGTCAGTTTGAATTGTGTTAACACCTTGCAAAAGGTTAGCTTCTTTAGTTACTTTGAATTTATCATTGGCACCAATTGTGATTTTGTTAAAGTCCGTCGGATTGTCAATTTCTTCAAAGGCATAAACGATTGGCCCATATTCTAAAGCAACTTTTCCGACGTTTCCTTCTACTTTGCTGTTGGTCACTACTTCTTTTACTTCCATTGGGAAATCTAGGGTAATGTTGTCTCCTTTTTTCCATTTTCGGGTAATTGTGATGTATCCGTTGTCGGCTTTATATAAAAAAGGAACTCCGTTTATATTTACAGACGTTATTTGTGCCGAAGATGATTTGTAGCTGTATAAATCTCCTGGTAAAACTTCATTTCTTGCCCAGCCCGGAATTCTTAATTTAATAGTGAATATGGCTTCATTTTTTGGAGAAACTTTTATTGCCACTTTTCCATCCCAAGGATAATTTGTTTTCTGTTCGATTTCAAGCGTTGTGTTGTACAAAGTTGCTTTTGCCGTATTCGAGGCGTATAAGTTTATGTAGAGTGCATTTTTATTTGTTGAATAAATCAAACCTGGAATAGAAGGTATAAAACGGATGAGGTTTGTTGGACAGCAAGAACAATCAAACCACGATTGACGAGTGCAAGCTCCACGATTGAATTGGTAAACTCCATCTGATTCTAATGCATTTGGATAAAAGAATTTTTGTCCGTCCAATGATAAACCAGAAATTAATCCGTTGTACAGAGAACGCTCGATAACATCAAAATACTTTGCATCTCCAGATAAATTAAACAAGCGATGATTCCAATATACATCGCCAATGGCCGCGCAAGTTTCGTTATATGCGGTAAGATTTGGTAATTCATAATTGGCTCCAAAAGCTTCGCCATCGTGTTTGGCTCCGATTCCACCAGTGATGTACATCTTTTTGTTGACCATGTTTGTCCACAAATTGTTTACAGCATTCAGGTAATTTTTATCGTTATAAATCGCTGCAATATCAGTCATTCCAGCATACATATAAACGGCCCTCACAGCATGGCCAACCACTTCTTTTTGTTCGACAACAGGAATGTCATCTTGGGCATAAGCTCCGTAAAGTTTATGATCTTTTGGATTTCCGCGGTTGTCCAAAAAGTATTTGGCAAGTGTCAAATATTGTTTATCGCCTGTAATTTGGTACAATTTCACTAACCCAGTTTCCACAATTTGGTGGCCTGGAACACCGTGAACCTGGTTTGGCTTATCGCCAAAAGTAAACACCAATAAGTTTGCGTTTTTGATGGCAATGTTTAAGAAATTTTTCTTTCCAGTTGCCTGATAATGCACTACTGCGGCTTCAATTAAATGTCCGGAATTGTATAATTCATGACTAATTTGCAAAGATTCCCAACGCTTTCCTTCAATAACAGGAACCCAGGTACAAGGCGGTTTTGCTGGATTAATTGTTCTCCAAGTGGTTAAATAGCCATCTTTTTCCTGACCTACTTTTATAATTGAGATTAAAGAATCCAATAACGTTTCCAGTTTTGGATTTGGTTCACTTATCAATGTATTTGAAGCACCTTCAATAATTTTATAAACATCAGTATCGTCAAAAGGCATTTGACCTTTTACCGTTCCTTTCATCTTTCCGCCGGCGATCAAAAAGTTGTCTAGTCGACCTTCTTCTTCACATTTTTGAATGGCATATTCGATGGTTTTTTCTTGAACTTTTTTGATGATTGGCAGCCAAAACGCATCGGTAATTTTTACATCCTGAATGTTAACAGGGGAGATGCTGTATCCTAAATTTTTGATATCATTTTGGGCATTCACTGTATAGGAAATGCAAAACAGAATAATCAAACAAAGTATTGAATTTCTTAAATTAAAAGTTTTCATATTTCATTTTAACATTTCTGGATAATTATTGAATTGCTTTTGGCTATTAGCTTAAAGATATTAATTTTTTTAGTGCAATATAAAAAATATAAGTGTATAAAATACATTTTTAAAATAAATTATATTTTTTACAGTTTTGGCCATAAATCACTATCCCAGTCTAATTGCTTTATTTGCAATATAGGCCTGCCATTTTGTTTGGCATTATAAGCATGATAAATGAGATAATCTTTGCCATCAAAGGTGTAAGTGCTGTTGTGACCTAAGCCAAAAAAGTTTTCGTCACCCTTTGCTAGTAAAGTTCCTCCCCCTTCGTTCAGAGATTTTCCGTCTTTGTCTAAATACGGGCCAGTAATATTTTTGGATCTTCCGACCATCATTTTATAAGTGCTATCTTTTCCTCTACAACATAAATCCCATGAAAGAAATTGATAATAATAACCGTTCTTTTTAAATATAAATGGAGCTTCAAGAGCACCATCACCAGGATCACTGTCAGCAAGTTCAAACGTTCGTTTGCGTTTGGCAATTGTGTGCCATTCCTGAGGTTGTGCAATTGATTTTAAATCTGGATTTAATTTGACCAGTTTTAACCCTTCCCAAAAAGAACCAAAAGCCAGCCAAGGCGTATTATTTTCGTCAAAAGTTAAATTAGGATCGATGGCATTCCAAAGATCACGGTTGGGAATGGATTGAATAACAATTCCCTGATCGACCCATTTGTAAGCTGGATCTTTTGGGTCTAAAGTCGTATTCGTAGTAACTCCAATCGCCGAAGTATTTTTGGCGAAAGCCGAAACCGAATAATACAAATAGTATTTATTGTTGTGAAATGAAATGTCTGGTGCCCAAATATGGTTTTTAAAATCGGGCACTACAGCATCCACCCACACTGGTTTTTCTTTGAAAATTTGAGGCTCTTTATTCCATGTTTTTAAATCTTTGGAACTAAAAACACTGATGCCTTCGCCTGTGCAATACAAATAGTAAGTATCTTTTTGCTTAATCATAACGGGGTCATGAACAGTAATGTCCTGCGCCGATGATGATAAACCAAATAAGGTTAGTAAGAAAAAGAAAAGTGGTTTTGTTTTGATATATAGTTTCATAGTTAGTCTTTAGTTTATTGGTTTCGCAGAGAATCTGCTTTTTTGTATTCTGAACATGCAATCTGCCATCTCAATACTGAATGCTGAAATCTACTCAGTAATTCCTTCGCTTGTCATAATCACTCTTTTCATAGATCCATCGTTGTTATAAAAAAGGCGATCTACGCAAACCGATCTTCTAAAACTTCCACCTTCTGTGGGGATGGAACCGTTGTGATAAATGAAATACGACTTGCCTTTGAAATCAATAATCGCTTGATGATTGGTATTTGAATTACCTGCGATTTCGTTCAGAATTCCTTTGTATTCCCACGGGCCATTGATGGATTTGCTCATCGCATAGGCAATTTTTTCAGGAAACTGATAAGCGTATGATAAGTAATACCAGCCTTTGTGTTTGTGAATCCAAGGTGCTTCGGTAAAATTTGGTAAATCTATCGATTGGATTGGACCGTCCATTTCAGTCATGTTTGGTTTAAGTTTTACATAATTGCAAACGGTATTTCCCCAAAAGAGATAAGCCTGACCATCATCATCAATAATTACTGATGGGTCAATGTCATCCCAACTAATTTTTGTTTTAGTCGTCATGTCATTGGTGATTAATGCTTTTCCAAGTGCATCTTTAAATGGTCCGGTAGGGCTATCAGAAACTGCGATTCCTATTGCTTTTCCAGGAATAGTTCTGTGTTCTACGGCTACGTACCAATAAAATTTCCCATTTCTTTCAATTACTTGCGAAGCCCAGGCATCGCCTTTTGCCCAAGCAAAATCACTTACTTTCAAAGGAACAGGATGCTCTTGCCAATGTATCATGTCTGAAGTGGAATAAACCAACCAATCATTCATTTTATAAAAGTTAAAGTCTTTTTCCGGAACATCGTGGCCAGTATACAGATATACTTTGTCTTTGTAAACTAAAGCGGCTGGATCTGCCGTGTATTTATCTTTTATAATTGGATTATTATAAACCTCAGTTGGGGTTGTCTTTTTTGCTTTGGCGGAAGCCGAACCAGAATTTTGTCCTAAAGTTTTAGAAGATGTTATCAGGATTAGTAAAAAGAATGGAATGCAAATTGTTTTCATTTCAGTTGATTTTATAAAACGGAATTTTTTGAAACACAAAACCCTTTTCTAAGGATTAAAAAAGGGTTTTGAAATTGGATTACTAATTTATTTTTTTGCCCCAAACAGGTACCCCAGCAGCTGTTAGTCCGGAATAGGTTACGGTTACTTTGCGTGTTGCGCTTTCCCAGTCCCAAGCATCATAAACTTTGCATTTGATGCCATTTACAGTTAATGTTTTTGAAGTGCTGTCATATGCCCAAGTTCCTGTAACACCTCCGCTAACTTTTTTGTCGGCAGTTAAATAGATAGTCGCAGATTTCTGAATGGTTTCATATTGATAATTCAATGTAATTTGTTCCCAGGTTCCAATGAATGAAGCTTCGCTAAGAGTGGTTTCCGGAACTGCTGCGTAGCGTTCAGGATCAACAACAGGCCAGCCATCTTCTGTCCATTTTATCGCACGAACGTGTCCCATAAAAAGGGCATTGGATGCGTTTATACCAGGTAAATCCTTTGGCAAACGGGCCTGAGATACATAAAACCATTGTTTGGTATCGGGGTTTTGAAAAACAGAACAGTGTGAAAATCCAACCCAACCCGTATGATTGTTAAAACCATAAGGATGTGTAATCATCGGCCAACATTCGGCTCCAGCGGTAACATTGGCACCATTGATTCCAACAAAAGGACCAGTAATACTTTTGGAACGGCAAACTCTTGTGTTGTAAGGAACCTCTAAGCCATCATAAGCGAGGAACAAATAGTAATATTGTGTGTCAGGATTGTATATAATTTCGGGCCCTTCCGAAGCTTGCCAACGGCTTGATGCGTTTCTTGTTGCAATGCGGGTTCCATAGTCGCTTAAGGTTTTTAACTGATCTGGTTTTCCAGTGGTTGGATTTAGTTTTAAAGATGCAATGCCTGAATGCCAAGAACCGTAAATTAAATATTGTTCGCCTTCCGGAGTAATCATTAAAGTAGGATCGATAGCATTGAATTTGAAATATGCATTTTCCCAATTTCTTAATCCTGTGTATGAATATGGTTTTAATCCATCAGGTTCTGAGCATACGACCATTCCTTTATCAAACCAAACATTCGTTGCCAGATCGTCTGATTCTGCCAATCCGATAAATGCTCTTTCTGACCAGGAATAAGTAAAATCGGTTCCTACAATTGGTTCGTCTACCACAATGCTGTAATACATTCGGTATTTGTTGCCCACTTTTTTGATATAAGGAGCCCAATAACCATATCTTGGATTTTCAATTGGTGGTAAAGCAGGTGTCATACGTGCTCTTTTATTATTCAAAGAATCTTTTACCCAAGCAGGAACTGTTGCCATAGCCGATCCCATATATTCCCAAGTAACTAGGTCTTTGGATCGTCTGTAAGGAAAATGTCCATGACCTTCATGTACATTTCCATAGGAAGCATCTGTTTGGTACATGTAATAATATTCGCCACATTTTTCAACAGACGGATCGTGTACGTTTGCCAAATTCCACTTTGATCTATCGTTCCATGAACTTATTGAGATATAATTATCAGAATACGTAGGTCCGGGAAAAGTTGGAGTCGGGTCTGGTTTTGGGGTTGGAGTAGGAGTTGGCTCAGTTATAGCTTCAGTTCCATCATCTTTGGAACAACTACTTGTTGATCCAGCGATAATTAGGGCCAAAGCTAAAAAAGACAGTACTCGTACAATGGAATTTGATTTTTTCATAACGAAAATTTTATTTTCCTTCTAACATTATAACAGAGAAAGGAGGGATGTTTACCACTAGTTTTCCTTTTTTGATTTCATAACCTTTGAAAGCAACAGGTTTGATTTTGTCTGGATTATCAAATGAATTGAAATCTTGTAATTTTGAAGAAGCGATTATTTGTCCTGAAACCGATTTGATTCCAAGTTCATTAAGGTCAATCTCCACAGTATTTGCTTTTTTAGAATCCACATTTACAATAGAAACGTGAGTTAATCCAGTTTTAGCTTTAGAAGCCGAAACAGATAATGCTGGAAGTGATTCTCCATTTAATGTATAAAGTGGTGATTTTATGTCAATAGGAATTAATTGAGCGTCTTGATGTGCGCTGTACAATTGCATTACGTGATACGTTGGTGTCAAAATCATTTTGGCTTTATCGGTAAGGATAACGGCTTGCAAAACATTAACACATTGTGCTAAGTTCGCCATACGAACTCTGTCGGCATGGTTATTGAAAATATTAAGAGTTGCACCAGCTAAAACAGCATCTCTCATGGTATTTTGTTGGTATAAAAATCCTGGGTTAGTACCTTTTTCTACTTCATACCATCCACCCCATTCGTCTACTGCCATAGTAACTTTTTTCTCAGGATCATATTTGTCCATAATGGCAGCATGTTTGGTAACCAATTCTTCCATTTTTAAAGCAGACTTCATCGTTTGAAAATATTGGTCTTCTGTAAAACTTACTGCGTCACCTTTTTTCTTCCAATCGATTACAGCATAATGGTGAACACCAACTCCGCCTAACATGTTTATAGGAATGTTTTTCATTAATGTTTCTGTCCAATTATAATCGTCGCCATTAGAACCTGAAGCAATACGCATCAAGCCGCCAGTGTTTTCCCAATCGGACATGAAAGTGGCATATTTGCGGTATTCTCCAGCATAATAATCAGCTGTCATATTTCCTCCGCATCCCCAAGCTTCATTTCCAACTCCCCAGAATTTAACTTTCCAAGGTTCTGTTCTGCCATTTTTTTTACGCAAATCACTCATTGGGCTTTTGCCACTAAAATTGGTGTATTGTACCCAATCTGCAAGTTCTTGTACTGTTCCACTTCCTACATTTCCTGCAAGGTATGGTTCAGCACCTAATACTTCACATAGATTTAGGAAATCATGTGTTCCAAAGCTGTTGTCTTCAGTAACTCCTCCCCACCATTGGTTTACAATTGTAGGTCTTTGCTCTTTTGGTCCAATACCATCTTTCCAATGGTAGGTGTCTGCAAAACATCCACCAGGCCAACGAAGGTTTGGTATTTTTAATTTTTTTAGTGCATCGATAATATCATTACGGACACCTGCTGTGTTTGGTATTTTAGAAGTATCACCAACAAAAAAACCGCCATATATACACCTTCCCAAATGCTCTGCAAAGTGACCATAGATGTTTTTGTTAATTGTAGGAGCGTTTGCAGTATTTTTTATTGTAATTACTGTGGTTTCTTTTTGTGCAAAAGTGGCTTGATTACAAAAAGCTAAGGCAAATAATAATAGAAGTGTTTTTTTCATGGTGATTTTTTTATTTTAGAATATCATGGGATTCTTTTTTGGTTGTAATCCCATGATGTTTATTTTTATTCAATATTAATCATAATTTTAATAGGTAAGTGTTGGCCATCCATTTGACCAGGTAAAATATACTATTTCAAGTTTTGGGTTACCATTATCAGCACCATCGTAATAATGAACAGCACCTTTTTGAGTACCCGAAATTCTAGATAAATGTCCAGGGCCTATATAATTTCCTTGGGATGCTAATACTGTAGTACCTCCGCCTGCTGTTAATTTCACACCATTTTTGTCTACAAAAGGTCCAAAAGGACTTGTAGATCGGCCAACTACAATGTAATAAGTACTGTTTACTCCTTGGCAACAATTACCGCGATTTACAAATAAGTAGTAATAACTTCCTTCTTTAATTAAACAAGGGGCTTCCCAAGAAGCTGAATTCCCACCAGCAACAATTGTTCTTGTACCCATTGGTAATCCTGTTGAAGGTGTAATTTGTACGACACCGATTCCGGCATGCCAGGAACCATATGCCATATAAACATTAGAACCATCTACTAAAATAGAAGGGTCTATAGCATTCACATCTGATGAGGAATTTGATGAAACTACTCTTCCTCTATCTGTCCATTTTGTTCCGGCACTTTCAGAAATGGCTGGAGCTGTTACCAATCCAATTGCCGAAGTAGCAGATCCAAAAGTGGAGCATGAGTAATACATGTTCCATCGATTGTTAAACCAAGCGATATCCGGAGCCCAATAATTTTTTGTAAATCCTGGAACATAATTAGGTATCCAACTTGGAGTTGAAGTAAAAACTGATGTTCCCCAGGCCCATGTTTTTAAATCTCTCGAATAAGTCATTGGTATGTTATCTCCAGTAGTAAATACATAATAATTTACTCCGCTTGCTACGATGGTACTAGGATCATGTGATGGTACGGTTCCAGTTACCGTCTTTGAAGTTAAATTTTTAGTATTAACAACTGTACCATTAGAAGTTTCAGTTATTGCTTCTGGAGTTGAATTGATTTCTTCGTTTTGACAACTTGCAAGAAGTATATTTAGTAATAAGATACAGGTAATATATTTGGTGTTTTTCATAAAAATTTTATTAATGGTTTTTTAATTAATAATTGGATTCTATTTAATCTCTTTTTTATGATAGAAAATCATATGGCAGCCTTGTGACGTACCATATGATTTAAACTTAACTAACTCAACTAATTTAATTAACTCAAAAAATATTAATAACTTGGATTCTGTGTCATTCCTGGGTTATTGTCCATGTCTAATTGTGGAATTGGGAAATACTCTCTTCCTGGTGCATACGAGTCAAACTCAGGATCTCTCGATTTTAACCATGCCAATTTGGTTGGATTTTCTAACCAGCCCCAACGACGGATATCATCAAATCGGTGACCTTCAAGAGGGAATTCCAGGAATCTTTCGTGTCCAATTTGTTCTCTCATTCCTTCTTTGCTAAGTCCTGGTTTTACAGTGCTTAAGTTTGGTAAACCTACACGATCTCTAACCATTTGGATATAGGTATAAGCTCCTGCTGTATCTCCTGTTTCATTCAAACATTCTGCATACATTAACAATATATCAGCATAACGTAATAAACGCTCGTTGATTCCTGAACGCCAATCGTATTCATCAAGGAATGCGCCATCTCCGTTTTGGTATTTTCTACAAAAAATATCATTTAAATCTGCTGGAGAATCTTTATACTTAACTTCAAATGTAGTTTGATAAATTGGTGTAGCTCCGCCTGGTTTTTTATAAAAAATGGTAGCATCCAAACGTGGGTCTAAAGCTCCACTAACTGTTTTTTCTTCCTGAAATTCATTGAATAATGCCCATGTTGGCTGAACATCTGTCCATCCAAAAGCTCTTGGAGCATAAGTAATCGCTCTTGCAGATGTTTTGCCCCAGTTAGATGCCGGTATTCCACCCCAACTTAAAGCAACGCCACCAGCTTCTCTACTAAATTGAACTTCGAATAATGATTCTGAATTGTTTTCGTTGGTATCTGTAAAGTTATCACGGTAGTTGGCAACCAATGAGTAAACCCCTAAATCAATTACTTGTTTGAAAGTTGTTTTTGCATTTGCAAAATCTTTAGTGAACAAATACGCTTTTCCTAAATACCCTAAAGCTGCTCCTTTAGTAGCACGACCTTTAATTGTATTTCCTTGAGAATCTTTAGTGTCAATACCGTTTAATCCTTCATAAGTAACAGGTAATAATTCGGCTGCCATTTTGAAATCAGAGATTACTTGTGCCCAACCTTCTTCTTGTGTTTTTTGTGGGTAGTAAATCGCAAGATCAGTTGGTAACGGTACGTTTTTGAACAAATTTACCGCATGAAAAAAATACAAACCTCTTAAGAAATACGCTTGGCCCAGAACTCTATTTTTTAGGTTCTCGTCCATTGCTATTTTTGGTACACTAGTCAAAACCTGATTGGCTCTATTAATACCTTGATAGTACGTTTCATAAGCCCAGCCATAAATTTCAGCATTTGTAACATTTGAGTTGAAACGGGCTACGTTCGCCATAGCTGGCCAAGGGCTATTACTTCTTGAGTCATCTGATTTTACATCCAAAAGTAATGGTGTGCTTCTCATATAACTTCCATCATTCAGTAAACTTGAATAAGCGGCATTTAGTCCTTCTACAGCATCTTGCTCGGTTGACCAAAATTTATCTACTGAATCATTATTTGGATCTAATTGGGTCAATGCTGCGTCGTCAACACAGCTTGTGGTAAGTAATGCAACTGTTAAAAAACCAGCTGCATAATTAAATATTTTGTGTTTCATTTTGATTCGTTTTTAATTGATTAGCTAATTTAAAATCTTACGTCAACTCCTAAAGAAATAGTTCTAGGATTTGGGAAAGAACCAGCGTCAAATCCTCTTGAGAATAATCCGTCATTGCTGTTGAAATCAGGATCATATCCTTTATAATTTGTTATCGTCCAAAGATTTTGACCATTTACATACACTCTGGCTTTTTCTATAAAAAAGTCTTTTGGTGTAGGGATTTGATATCCAATTTCCATGGATTGTAATCTTACATAATCGCCATCTTCAATAAAACGGTTTGATTCTCTTGAGTTACCATTTGGATCTCCAATTATTGGACGAGGAACATTAGTATTCGTATTAGTCGGAGTCCAGTAATTAAGCGCATCTGTGCTATGGTTACCATAATCTTCTCTCATCAGGTTTTGATACATTCCGTTTAATACTTTATTACCACCAGCTCCTTGCCAAACCATTGTGAAATCAAAGCTTTTGTAATTGGCACCTAAATTTACACCATATGTATATTGAGGAATAGTTGTTCCTTGAAAAGTTCTGTCTTCATCATTGATTTTGCCATCTCCATTTACATCTTTGAAACGAATATCTCCAATTCCAGCATTTGTTTGTACTGGCCCAGCTGCTAATTCAGCTGCATTTTGAAAAATTCCATCAGTTTCATAAGCGAAAATTTCTCCTACTGATCTACCAACTTCTGTTTTTGAATTTATACCATAAATTGGGTTTCCAGCGATTCCGATTTTTGTTACTTTATTTTTTAAAGTTCCTAAGTTTGCAGAAATATTGTATTTGAATTCATGGTGTGAATTGTTATAAGCTATGGAGAACTCATAACCTCTGTTTTCCATTGATCCACCATTGGTTGTGATTAAAGCTGGAAATGCTCCTGTAGAATATGGTAACGGAACATCAACTAAAAGGTCATCTGATTTTTTTACGAAATACTCAGCTGTGAATTGTAAATCATTATTTAAAAAACCAAGTTCAAGAGCAACATCTGTAGTTTCAGATATTTCCCAACGCAAATCTGGATCCAAAGAACTAACAACCGTTGTTCCATTCGCCAATTCATTATTAAAATTGTAACCAGCAAAACGATTTACTGTTGTTGCGAATGCGTATGGAGGGATTGTATTGTTTCCTAAACGTCCCCAGCTACCTCTTAACTTAATATTGCTTACATATTCTGGTAAGTTTAAGAATTTCTCATTACTAATTTTCCAAGCTCCAGAGAATGAATAGGAGTTTACTTTGTTGTAATTTTCTCCAAAAAGAGATGATTTATCTTGTCTAAAGTTAGCTTGAAATAAATAGCGATCATCAAATGAATAATTGATTCTGCTTAAATACGAAACCCCAGTAATTGTGTTTTCATACTCTCCAGCACTAATGTCATCAGCATATTCGATGTGGCTAATCTCGTTTGGTGTGTAACCAACACCTCTTGACCAATGTCTGTAGTTGTCTTTTCTTTCCTGAATCCATCCTACTAAAGCATCAAACTTATGTTTACCTATCGTTTTTTCATAAGTCAAAGTGTTGTTAAGGAAAGTATTTACCTGATTTTCGTTAGCTACATCTAGAGAAGCTTCATCATTAGTTGTAATATAATACCAACCTAAATCACTTGGTGGAATAAATAATCTAGTTTGAATATCTGTTCTGTCATAACTGGCATCTAATTTATATTTTAAACCTTTTACAATTTCAAGTTGACCCCAAATGTCCCCAATGAAACGATTTCTGTTATTTGAATTTGTAAGCAAGTTATTAAAACCAATTACGTTCATAGATATTGCTCTTTGTGTTGCATTATCAGTTCCGCCGTATCCACCTAATCTGTTGGCATCATAAACTGGCATTGTAGGTATTGCAGTCAACAAACTTGCAATTCCTGTTTCTCCAACATAGCTGTTGAAATTTTCTTTACCAGATTGGGTATATCCAATTTTTGAACCATAGCTGAATCTGCCTTTTTTACCTGTCAAGTTCAAATTCATAGAATATCTTTCATAATCCTGAGGAGAATCTACGTAACTATCATTTTTGAAATAGTCTAAATTCATATTATAAGCTAAAGTTTCAGCTCCTCCGCTAAGTGTTAAAGCGTGATTTTGTACAATACCAGTATCAAAAGCTTCATCTTGCCAGTCTGTGTCTACATTATTGATGTAGCTTGGACTACTTGGGTCATTTCCAGGAGCAACAGTACGTCCGGCATTAAGTTCGGCAGCACTTGTTATTTTTTGGTATCCTAATCTGTCTGTTACCGACCATTTTTTTGGTACAGTTTGGAATCCGGTAAGGGTTTTAAATCCAACATTTACTTTTCCTAGTTTTCCTTTTTTGGTTGTAATGATTACAACTCCGTTAGCACCACGAACTCCATAAATTGCAGCCGAAGCACCATCTTTTAATACTTGCATAGATTCTACATCTCCTGGAGCAAAATCGAATGGGCTGTCCACAATCATTCCGTCAATAACGAAAAGAGGATTATTGTTTTTAAAAGAAGATAAACCTCTGATTTTAATGTTAACAAAACCTCCAGGTTCTCCTGATGATTGTACAGTTACACCCGCAACTTGTCCTTGTAACATTTTAGCAGGATCATAAGTAACAATTGTTTTTGCTTCTTTGATGCTTACAACGCTCACGGCTCCTGATAAATCTGCTTTCTTTTGTGTTCCGTATCCAATAACAACAACTTCATTCAGTTTGTTGTTATCTTCTATAAGGCCTAGATTAATTTGTGTACGATTGGCAATTGTAGCCTCTTTCGTTTGATATCCTATAAAGGAAAAAACTAATACATCTGTCGGTTTTGCGTTGATAGAATATTCTCCGTCAAATCCTGTTGAAACTCCTGTTGCGCTGCCTTTTATCAAGACATTTACGCCTGGAAGGGGGGTGCCATCTTTTTCAGAAGTAATTTTTCCAGTCACAACAGTGGTCTGTTGAGCCGATACATTAATGGTACTAATGAGCATTAATAGTAATGCGATTAGCCATTCTTTTTTAGGCAATAAAAAATTGCAATAAAAAAATAATCTGTGGTTTGTTGTCATACTGATTCATTTTGGTTAATTATAAGTGTAGTTTTTACATTTGTAAATTTAAATAAAAAAAAAGCATAAAAACAAATTAATATGATAAAAAAAGGTTTAAAAAAAAATTGATATCATAAAATATCGTCTAAATCGGTGGAAAATTGGTATTCTATTTGTATAAAAAACGTTTTCGTAAAATTTAAGTATCTGTTAATTAAGTAGTTATAATGTTGTTTCGAAAAAATATGTCTATTGCGTAATTTTTTTGTTATGGAAAAAAATTGTTAACTTTTTATAAGTTTTTATTTATTAAATAGTATTGAATTTTGTAATTTTTTAATAAAAATTGAATGAAAAATCATGCTTAAATGTAAATTTAACACTTAATTATGTCTGATATAGTAAAAAAAGACATGGTAAACCTTTACTTCATACTTTCAAAAAATGTTTTGGTCATGTTTTAGCCAGAAGAGTAGAAATGCTGTAGCTATTCAAAATCAATAAATTAACGTTAATCTTCAGGTTGTCATTTTATTAGTGTAAAATCAACACTAAATATAATTTGGTAGTTTTGCGGAAGTTCTTATATTTACGCCATATATATAAATAATATGTTAAACAGTTATAGTACAGAAGATAAAGTTTTACTTGCAGTTGATTGCATCATTTTTGGTTTTGATGACGACGGGCTGAAGATTCTTTTGATTAAAAGAGATTTTGAACCAGAGAAAGGGAAGTGGTCATTAATGGGGGGATTTCTTAAAAAAGAAGAAGTTCTGGATGAAGCCGCAATCAGGATTTTACATACCTATACTGGATTGCAGGACATATATATGGAGCAACTTTATACATATAGTGAGATCGACCGTGATCCTGTGGAAAGAACAATTTCGGTAGCGTATTATGCTTTGATCAATATAGAAAATCACAATGCTGAATTGATTCAGAATTACCACGCCAAATGGTTTAGTGTTTCTGAAGTGCCAAAATTGATTTTTGACCACGATAAAATGTTGGCACATGCTATCAGAAGATTGCGTTACAGAACTTCAATGCGACCTGTAGGTTTTGAGCTTTTACCAGAAAAATTTAAAATGAGCCAGTTGCTTAAGTTATATGAATCGATTTTGGACAAAGAAATAGATAAGCGAAATTTTATCAGTAAAATAAATTCCTTAGATATTTTGATAAAATTGGATGAAAAAGACATGACAACATCCCGAAAAGGATCGTATCTCTATACTTTTGACAAGGAAAAATATGATGCAAAACTGTTGAATGATTTTGCGATTAATTTTTAAAAAAGAATAATCAATTTTAATTTTAGATCAATAAAAAAAGGAAGTTTCTATTACAGAAGCTTCCCTTTTTTTAAATTAAATTCTAATCTGAGATTGGTTAAAAATTATTGCAATTCACAATTCACAATTCACAATTCACAATTCACAATTTTTTTTAACTATTCCCTTTTTGATAATCAGCTAGGAATGTTGCCAATCCGGTATCAGTAAGTGGGTGTTTTAGCAAACCTTCAATCGCGCTCAACGGTCCGGTGATTACATCTGCTCCGATTTTGGCGCAATTCATAATATGCATGACGTGACGAACAGAAGCAGCTAATATTTGAGTTTCAAAACCGTAATTGTCATAAACCAATTTAATTTCCTGAATAAGGTTTAATCCGTCTGTAGAAATATCGTCCAATCTTCCGATGAAAGGCGAAACATACGTCGCACCAGCTTTGGCGGCAAGCAACGCCTGACCGGATGAAAACACTAGTGTGCAATTGGTTCTGATTCCTTTATTCGAAAAATATTTTATCGCTTTTATTCCGTCTTTGATCATTGGAATCTTCACAACGATTTGTGGATGAAGCGCTGCCAATTTTTCACCCTCGGCAACCATTCCTTCAAAATCTGTCGAAATAACTTCGGCACTTACATCGCCATCTACCAATTCACATATTTTTACATAATGCGCTATGATGTTGTCGGCTCCAGTGATACCTTCTTTCGCCATTAGCGATGGATTAGTCGTTACTCCGTCTAATATTCCCAAGTCATTCGCTTCTTTTATGTCTTTTAAATTTGCTGTGTCAATAAAGAATTTCATAATTTTTTTAGAGTTTCTAAGTTTCTAAGATCTAAGTTGCTGAGTTTCTATGTCAGAATTTAAAAATTAGATGCTTAATGATTTGTTTTTATTTAAAGGTTAAGTATATAAGTTGCTAAGTTTTAAGTTTTTTTGCTTAGAAACTTAGCAACTCAGGAACTTAGTTACTATTTTTTACTTTCTTCAATATATTTTAGGATTTCGGCACTAGCGCTTTGCGGTGTAAATCCAAATTTTTCGTCCAAAACGCCAGCAGGCGCTGAATAACCGAAGTGGTCTAAACCAATAATTTTTCCACTGTCGCCAATTAATCCTTCGAGGTTTACAGGAAGTCCAGCTGTGAGTCCGAACACTAATTTTCCTTTTGGAATAATGCTTTCCTGATACTCTTTAGGTTGTGATTTAAATAAACCTTCGGATATGATTGAAGCGATATTTATTTTCAAATTATGCTCTTTTTCCAAAATGGTTGCGGCTTCGATTAATGTTGATACTTCCGATCCATTGGCGATCAAAGTGATGTCTGGACTTGGAGTTTCTTTAACCAAATAACCACCTTTTGCTGCTGCAGAAGCTTCCTGATATCTGGAATTGGCGGCTGAAATATCTTTAATTCCTTGTCTTGAAAGAATTAAAGCGGTTGGCGTTTTAGTGTTTTTCAAAGCGATATCCCAAGCTACAGACGTTTCGATTGCATCTGCCGGACGTAAAGCCAATAAACTGTTGTGTCCTTTGTGGTTTTTAACTTTTTCTAACAAACGCATTTGTGCTTCTTGCTCAATTGGTTGGTGCGTTGGTCCATCTTCTCCAACTCTGAAGGAGTCGTGAGTCAGAACATATTTTACAGGTAACTCTTGAATTGCAGCCAATCGAATAGCAGGTTTCATATAATCAGAAAATACAAAAAATGTTGCTACTACTGGAATTACACCGCCATGTAAAGCGATTCCATTTGCGATTGCGGTCATTGTTAATTCAGCTACACCGGCTTGTAAAAAGGCTCCACTGAAATTATTTTTTTGCAAAACAGATGATTTTTTTAAGAATCCATCAGTCTTATCACTATTAGATAAATCCGCAGAAGAGACAATAATATTTTCTACATTTTCAGCCAAATAAGCCAAAACAGCAGACGATGCGTCTCTGGTTGCTGCATTTGGTTTCTGAACTACGCTGCTCAAATCTAAATTTGGTAATTCGCCAGACAGAAACAATTGTAATTTTTTTGCCAACTCTGGATTTTCATTTTCCCATTGGCTGATTTTTTGTTTTTTTGAAGCTGCATCTTTGGTTTTCTTGGCGATAACTTCTTTATAATGAGATGCCACTTCTTCGAAAATTGCAAATGGATCTTCTGGATTTGCTTTAAGGTTTAGAAGCGTTTTGATGTAATCTGCTTTAGTGTCTCCAATTGGTTTTCCGTGTAATTCGCATTCGCCTTCATACATATCGCCATCGCAAGTAACGCAACCTCTTCCCATAATGGTTTTACCGATAATCAGGGTTGGTTTTTCGGTTTCGTTATTTGCTGCGTCTAATGCTTTTCTGATTGCTGAATGATCGTGCCCATCGATTGTGATTACATTCCAACCCCACGATTGGTATTTCAAAGCGGTATCTTCAGAAGTAACTTCATCAGTCATTGAAGAAAGCTGCACATCATTAGAATCATAAAACATAATAAAATTGTTTAGTCCCAAATGTCCTGCAATTCTTCCTGCTCCTTGTGAAATTTCTTCCTGAACCCCACCATCTGTGATGAAACCGTAAATTTTATGATCGAATAATCCTTTGAAACGAGCATCTAGGAATTTTGCAGCAATAGCAGCTCCAACTCCCATCGTATGTCCTTGTCCCAATGGCCCAGATGTGTTTTCGATTCCTCGTAAAACATCAACTTCTGGATGACCGGGAGTTACCGAACCCCATTGTCTGAATTGTTGAAGATCTTCTTTTTTATAATTGCCTAATAAAGAATATTGCGCATACATCAAGGCTGATAAATGTCCCGCGTCCATGAAGAAACGGTCTCTAAAAGGCCAATCCATTTGAGAGGGATCGTAGTTTAAATATTCAGTGTATAAAATGTGCATAAAATCAGCGCCTCCCATGGCACCTCCCGGGTGTCCTGAATTTGCTTTTTCTACCATAGAAATAGCCAGTGCTCTGATGTTGTCAGCGGCTAATTGGTCAATTTGTTGATTCATAATCTAAATTGTTTTTGTTTTTTAATAGTGGTTTAATGGTTTTATAATTAATCATTTTTAAATCAAATGATATGTGGTTTAAATGGCAGATACTAATGATTTTGGCGTATTTATTATTCTTTGGACACCAATTTCACTCTAAATAACTAGTTATTTATCAGCTTATAAAGAATAAAAAAATAATAAGTGTAAAAAATACATTTGCAAATATAGCTAAATTAGTTTTATAAAAAACAAAAAAAGCAAATATCATTTTATACAGATAATTGCTTTTAAGAAATTGTAAACGTTATTTGAAAATATTTTGCCGGACGCTACAATGAATTTCGAAGGATGAGCGCACTTTTATTCTCAATTTGTTCTTTTTTCCCAGTTAGCACCATTTGCGCCAATAGTTTGCCCATAGCTGTAAAATCGGTTGAAATAGTGGTGATTCCATTAGAAACTACTTTTTTTAAAGGCGTTTCATTATACGAAATAATACCAAAATCGGTTCCTAATTTTAAATTTTGTTCGCGTGCTTTCTCAATTACAAAAACTAAATCTCTGTCATTTGGAATAATATAAACACTGCCAATAGTGATTTCATTATCTGTAAATTCTGAAATTATTTCGTAATCAATATTACGCTCTGTGCAATAGTTTACAAAACCTATTTTCATTGCTGGCGGTTCTCTAAAACCAGGGAAAATCATGATAAATTTTTTGTATTTATACAATCTGGATTTTCCTTTATTGAGTCCTTCGTAGATGTCTTTTTTATGATTTTGATAAATCGCAGGATATAATTTTAGATGCTCATTGGTCTGATCCAGAATGATTACGTCATTTACTGGTAGGGTTTTTATGAAAGCAACTACATCGATTAAGTTGGTCGGCATGATGATATATTTAGTATAATTTCCATTACTATCATTTATTAATTTCTGAAAAACCTGAACATTAAAATGATGAAAGAAAATATCGACCTGAACATTTTTTCCAATATTTTTTAGGAACGAATTATAAATATCTTCTTTAAAAATATTTAGCTCATCAAATAGCAAAAATATTTTTTGTTTTATAGTGATTTCAGTGCTTTTCACGTAATATCCTTTTCCCGGAATGGCATATATAATACCTCTTTTTTTGAGATCATCATATCCCAATAAGACCGTATCGCGAGATAAAGAGAATGCCAGACACACTTTATTCACCGACGGAAGACGATCTCCTTTTGTAAGTTTTTCCTCCTCAATTGCTTTTTCAATGGAACTAATAATTTGCTTGTATTTTGGAATTCCAATGTTGTTTTGAATCAAAATTATTTTCATGAGAAAAATGGATTTTTTAACAAATTTACTAAAAACTGGTAGGTACTGGTATTGGAATGCGAATTTAACATATAATTTTGAATTTCATATTTAATAAAAAAATTATGGAAAAAAAATGCATTTCATAAATTTAAACTAATTATGTAATCAAATGTTAGGTGTAAAAAGTGATTAACAAGAATTATATTCATTTTTATAGCATTGATTTTTTATAACAATTCCGCTGATTTATTTTATAAAAATTCAAAAGTGAAATAATTCAACTTTTTATATCGAATCAAATTCAGGGATTTTCTCTATGCTCATTTTGTAAAAACCCGCGACAACTGAGCAAAATTTTTTTAAACTAACCAATTTTTAATCAATTAAAAAAACTATGATTTTATGAAAGACGCGATGAACTTAAATCAGTTAGCGAGGGTAAAGGTGTCCTTGCTTCCTAAATTTACAATGTTGATTTTTATTATGCTTTCCTGTATTAGTTTACAAGCTCAAAATAAAATATCCGGAAAGGTAACTGACCAAAAAAGCAATCAGCCAATTATTGGGGCTTCTGTTTTAGTTAAAGGCACAAACAATTCTGCAACTACAGATTATGATGGAAGTTTCACTTTAGATGTAGATGACACAAATGCCGTATTAGTTTTTTCATACGTTGGTTATGAAAAAGTCGAACAGTCACTAAACGGGAAAACCCAAATTCAAGTCAGTTTAAAAGAAGAAAACAATGCTTTGAATGAGGTTATTGTAATTGGTTATGGAACTATTAAGAAAAGCGACATGACTGGTGCTGTGGGAGGTTTGAAAGGATCTCAATTAGACTCGCAAAGCAACAACAATGTGGGTAGTGCAATTCAGGGGAAAATTGCAGGTGTAACTGTTGAATCTGATAGTGGGGCACCTGGATCAGGAACCAAAATTCAAATTAGAGGGGCGGGTTCATTAAATAACAACAACCCTTTGATTTTGGTTGATGATATTGCAGTTGCCTCTATGAACAACCTTAATCCTTCGGATATAGAATCTATTCAGGTATTGAAAGATGCTTCGGCAGCGGCGATTTATGGTTCAAGAGCAGCAAATGGAGTAATTTTGATTACCACTAAAAGCGGTAAAAAAGGAGATTTAAAAGTTTCGTTTAATACTTCTTTTGGAGTTTCTACTGTTGCGAATCAGTTAAGTTTGTTAAATCAGGAACAATGGGCAAAAGTGAGCAATGCTGCGTATGCCGCTGCAGGTAAACAACCGCTTCCTATTGCATTGAACCCAGAAGTTGGAGGTGCAGGAGTGGACTGGCAAGACGAAATCTACAGATCTGCTGCCACTCAGAATTATTCTTTAGGATTAGCTGGAGGTACAGATAACGCTAAATATAGTATGTCGCTAAGTTATTTTGATCAGGAAGGTGTTGTGAAAGAAACAAATTATGACCGTATTAATTTTAGAGTTAAATCTGATTACAAAAAAGGGATTTTCAAAATTGGAGAAACTGTAATGTTGACCAAAGAAAAAAGAAAAGATTTGCCAGGTGTTCCAGGTCAAGGAAGCAATGTTGTTGGGTCGGCTATTTCTATGATTCCAGGTTTTGCGATTTATAATGAAAATGCTATTGGAGGATATGGTGGAGCATCTGGCCCTGTAACAGATATATTCAATCCAGTGGCTGCTTTAAATCTTTTTGATGTTAAAAATAATTACTACCAGGCTTTGGTTAATGCGTATGCTGAAGCAAGTTTCTTAGATGGATTTAAATATAAATTAAATGTTGGAGCGACTGTTTCTGAACATAAAAGTTATAATTACACTCCTCGTTATGAAGTAGGAGGGTTTTTTAAGAACCTGAAAAATACTCTAGCCGAAGGAAGCGATATGACTCAATATTATCAAATTGAAAATACTTTGAATTATGCTAAAACCTTTGGTAAACACTCTGTAAATGTTTTGGCTGGATATACTGTTTATAACAATAAGTATAGATCTAATTCCGGTTCTGTTACCGGATTACCTGATGGCATTCATGTTATGGCAGGTGGTGAGGAGCCTTCGTCTGTTGGTTCTGCTTCCGAAAATAATTTAATATCTTATTTAGGTCGTGCTATTTATTCGTATGATAATAAATATATTTTGACAGCTACTTTCAGACGTGATGGATCTTCACGTTTTAGCCCGGAGAACAAATGGGGTAATTTCCCTTCTATCTCTGCAGCATGGGGAATTGGAAAGGAAGATTTCTTTAAAAACTTAAATACACCAATAACTGATTTTAAAATTCGTGGTAGTTATGGTGTATTAGGAAATCAAGAAATTGGAGATTATCAATATCTTGGATCGGTAACATCTGGAATTAGTTATGCCGTTGGGGAACCAAATACATTATGGATTGGAAATATTCAGCAAGATTACCCGGCTCTTGGCCTAAAATGGGAATCTACTGCAACAGCTGATATTGGTTTGGACTTGTCTTTATGGGAAGGCAAACTAGATTATACTTTTGATTACTTCCAAAAAACTACAAGCGACTTGCTTTTGAGAGTTCCAGTTCCATTGTCTGTTGGATCAAGTACTGACCCTTATACAAATGCTGGTGAAGTTACCAATAAAGGATTTGAAATGGGACTTACGTATAATGAAAAAATCGGAGCGGTTAATTTTTCTGTTAGTGCCAATATTTCCAGTGTAAATAATCGTGTTACAGAATTGAGTACAGGAAGTCAGGTGTTAGAAGGATCTTCAGGTTCTTTCCACGGTGCGCCAGTTACTTATAGCAAAGTAGGATATCCTATTTATTCTTTCTTTTTGGTTAAAACAGATGGATTGTTTAGATCACAAGAAGAAATTGACGCGCATAGTGTAAACGGAACTCTTATTCAACCGAGAGCAAAAGTAGGTGATATCAGATACGTTGATTACAATGGTGATGGTCAAATTGATGGAAACGACAGACAATTTAGAGGTAGTGCTTTCCCAGATTACGAATATGGATTACGAATTCAGGCTGATTGGAAAGGGGTTGACTTCACTGTTGTTGCTCAAGGGACACAAGGGAACAAAATATATAATGGAAATAATACTGATATAGCAACAGTTAGAGCTAATATCAATTATTCTACAGCAACTTTAGATTCTTATACATTTAATCCAAATTCAAATTTTCCAAGATTGGACATTGATGATTTAAATGATAATGGAGCCGATTATTCAGATCGTTTTCTGGAGAACGGATCTTATTTCAGAATTAAAACTATTCAACTTGGGTATGCACTTCCATCTAGTTTAACAGATAAAGTCAAAATCGATAAACTTAGATTTTATTTAGCTGGTGATAATCTGTTTACAGAAACAAATTATTCAGGTTATAATCCAGATGTTTCAAGAGGTAATTCTAATGCAGCGGCTGCATTAGGAGGTAGAGGAATTGATTATAAATCGTATCCTCTAAGTAAGACTATAACTTTTGGAATGCAACTTAACTTTTAAATCGACTAAAATGAAAAAGAAATTAATTATATTATTTTTTATAGGAGGACTTTTATCTATAAGTTCTTGCAGTGAGGATCTTGACTTAGGAAATCCAAATAAATTGACAAGTGAATCGTTCTGGAAAACGCCAGCGGATTTAGAATCAGGTGTTGCAACAATTTATAATGCTCTGGTTGATAATAATAATGCTGGTTATTGGGAAATTCAAGCCATGCAATTAAAAGAAAACAGAACAGAAAACTTTATTGCTCGTAATGACGTTCAAGGGCGTTATGCTGTGTCTACTTATAAAAATAGCCCAAGTACAGGAGAAACAACAGGGATTTACAAAACATGTTACATTGGTATATTCCGTGCTAATCAGGTGATTCATTATGCTCCGCAAATTCAAAACATTGATGAGACTAAGAGAAATCAACTAGTTGCCGAAGCCACATTTCTAAGAGGATTGAACTATTTTAATCTGGTAATAGAGTTTGGCAGTGTGCCAATTTTTACGGACATCGCCGCTAATCAAGAGGATTATTTTAAAGCAAAATCAACCGAAGAGGAAGTATGGAAACAAGTAATTGCTGATTTTGAGTTAGCAGCAAATAGTGCTCTTCCTGAAAATTATCCAGATACTCAAAAAGGTAGAGCGACAAAAAATGCAGCCATTGCTTATCTTGGAAAAACTTATTTGTACATGAAAAATTGGGCAAAAGCCGAAGAGCAATTTGCTAAATTAGTCAATAATGAAGCTGCAAATGGTTATGGACTTTTGGACGATTATGCACAACTTTTTGATGGAAAACATGAAAACAGTAAAGAATCTGTTTTTGAAATCCAATTTAGTAAAGTAGGAGGTACAACTATCTGGGGAGGTGAACCTTCTCAAAGAACAAGAGCTACAACTATGGCTCAGGAGTTGGCTCCCGGTGAAGTAGGAGGTTGGTTCGAATTACTGCCTACAAAAACTTTGCTTGATGCAATGACCAAAGAAAAAACTGCTACTGGTGAATTTGATCCTAGAGCCACAGCCACATTAGCTTGGAATTATCCTGGCAGCGTTTATTATACTTATGATTTTGCAACAAAATTTGGTGCGAATGCAATTTGGATTAAGAAAAATCAAAATTGGTGGAATAAAGATGAAGGCGACTGGAAATCAGAATTGAATGAATACGCCATGCGTTACGCTGATGTTCTCTTGATGCTTGCTGAAGCCAAAACAATGCAAGGCAAAGTTGCAGAAGCAGCCCCACTTGTAAAAAGAATCAGAGACAGAGCCAAGTTAGCTGATATTTCAATGGCAGGTTGGTCTCAAACTCAAATGATGGACGAAATTATGCATCAAAGAAATGTGGAGTTTGTTCGCGAAGGCATTCATTGGTATGATTTAAGAAGATGGGGTACTTTGGAAACGGTTATCAAAACAAGCTTAAGAGAAGGTTATGCTAATTTTTCTTCTAAGTATTTTTATTACCCAATTCCGGCAAGTGAATTGAATAATAATCCAAAAATGACTCAAAATACTCCTTGGTAATAAATTAGTTGGTTTTTTAATAATTAGTTTTTGGGTGTCATTTTTTAAAACTGCTGTAGAAGTTTTTTGGTTTCTAATACAGATTTGATACAAATATTTTTTTTAAGTATTAAAAAACAGTTTAATGTTAGTTAGTAATGAATATAATCAGTTTAATATATAATTTGTGTAAATTAGATTGATATAGTATAAATAAAAATGGCACCCGGAAACTAATAAAGATGGAGACAAATGATTAATTGTAGTTCAACTGTAATTAATCATTTGTTCTATTTATCAGAATATTTTTTTCTAAAATGACAAAAAATAAAATATTAAAACATGAAAAATAATACAATTTTAACTTGCTTTCTGGCTGTTTTTTCGCTCACTGCCTTCGCACAGGAAAAGCAGGGAAATAATGATTGGGAAAATCCAACAGTATTTCAGATTAATCGTGAGCCAGCAAGAGCTGCATTTTTGCCTTATGCAGATGAATCTTCTGCTATTGCGGACGATTATACGCGTTCGCCTTGGTTCTTAACTTTAGATGGCGCATGGAAATTTACTTGGTCGCCAACGCCGGATCAACGTCCAAAAGATTTTTACAAAACAGATTTTAATACTATTAATTGGAGCGAAATTTCAGTGCCTTCCAACTGGGAATTGAAAGGTTATGGCATTCCAATTTATACTAATATTACTTATCCATTTGTCAAAAATCCTCCTTTTATAAACCATGAAGACAATCCGGTTGGATCGTATAAAAGAAGTTTTGAATTGCCTAAAAACTGGAACGGCAGACATGTTTTTCTTCATTTTGAAGGAGGAACATCGGCTATGTATATTTGGGTAAATGGTGAAAAAGTGGGTTACAGCGAAAACACAAAAAGTCCAACCGAATTTGATATAACTAAATATGTAAAATCAGGGAAAAATGATGTTGCCGTTGAGGTGTATCGCTGGAGTGATGGTTCTTATCTTGAGGATCAGGATTTTTGGCGTTTGTCAGGAATAGATCGCGATGTTTATCTGTATAGTACTGATGATCTTAGGATTGCAGACTTTTTTGCACGTCCCGATCTTGATGCATCTTATAAAAATGGAAGTTTGGCTGTTGATGTGAAGTTGAAAAACTTCAACTCGGCTAGTAAAAATAATCAATCTGTTGAAGCTAAATTAGTTGGCGCTTCGGGAGAAACAATTTTCACCAAAACAATAAAAGTTAATTTAAAAGCTAATGCTAGTGAGTCAATAATAATTAACGAAAACGTTACTGCGCCAAAATTATGGAGTGATGAAACACCGAATCTTTATACTTTATTGTTAAACGTAAAAGATGAAAAAGGGAAACTGATTGAAACGGTTGGAACGCAAATTGGCTTTAGAAAAGTAGAACTTAAAAACGGACAATTATTAGTTAACGGCATTCGTATTATGGTTCATGGAGTTAATATTCATGAGCATAATCCTGTGACTGGACATTATCAGGATAAGGCAACGATGATGAAAGATATTAAGCAAATGAAGCAATTGAATATCAATGCGGTTCGTTGCAGTCATTATCCGAATAATTTGATGTGGGTAAAACTTTGCAATCAATACGGATTGTTTTTGGTTGACGAAGCGAATATTGAAACTCACGGAATGGGAGCTTCGTTGCAAGGCCCTTTTGACGAATCTAAACATCCAGCATATCTTCCTGAATGGAAAGCGGCACATATGGATCGTATCTATAGTTTAGTGGAAAGAGACAAAAATCAACCTTCAGTTATTCTTTGGTCTCTGGGGAATGAGTGCGGTAACGGGCCAGTTTTTCATGAAGCATATAATTGGATTAAGAAAAGAGACAATTCAAGGTTGGTACAATTTGAACAAGCAGGGGAATTGGAAAATACAGATATTGTTTGCCCTATGTATCCAACTATGGAATATATGAAAGAGTATGCTTCTCGCAAAGATGTAAAACGCCCATTTATTATGTGTGAGTACGCGCATGCGATGGGAAACAGTACAGGAAACTTTCAGGAATATTGGGACGTTATTAAGAGCAGTAGCAATATGCAGGGAGGATTTATCTGGGATTGGGTTGATCAAGGATTTGAAATGAAAGATGAAGTTGGACGCAAATATTGGTCGTATGGTGGTGATATGGGAAGCCAAAACTACACTAATGACGAAAATTTTTGCCACAATGGATTAGTTTGGCCAGATCGCACGCCACATCCTGGTGCTTTTGAAGTGAAGAAAGTATACCAAGACATTATTTTTAAAAATGTTGATGTCAACAAAGGACTTATCGAAATCGAGAATGGTTTTGGTTATACAAATTTGGATAAATACCTTTTTAAATATGAAGTTTTAAAAAATGGTGTAGTTGTAAAAACGGGAACTTTTGATGTTAATCTTGCTCCTCAGCTTAAAAAACAAGTGCAACTTGATTTGCCAAATATAACCGCTAAAGAAGGTGAAGAATATTTTTTAAATGTTTTTGCTTACACCAAAGAAGGAACGGCTGTTTTGCCTGAAAGTTTTGAAGTTGCCAGAGAGCAATTTTCATTAGCCGAAAATAAATATTTCGCTAAAGTCTCTAATTCAAAAGGGAAAGCAAACCTTATTGATGCAGACAACCGTATCACTATCAAAGCTGGAAATGTTGAGGTTGTGATTAATAAAAAGACCGGTTTGATGCAACAATATAAATCCAATGGAGAGCAGATTTTCAATCAATTGCCAGTTCCAAATTTTTGGCGTGCTCCAACGGATAATGATTTTGGAAATTACATGATGGTGCGTAGCAATGTCTGGAGAACTGTGGGCAGAATTAGTTCTTTAGATAAAATAGAAGTAAAAGAAGAAGCCGGTAAAACAACTGTTGTTGCTACACTTTTTTTAAGTGATGTTGCTTCTTATTATACCATTACCTATTCACTGGAAGCCGATGGAAGTTTGACGATATTCAATTCATTCAAAGCTGGTTTAAATCCATTGTCTGAAATGCCACGTTTTGGAATGCTGTTTTCATTGAAAAATGAATTTGATAATTTCAATTATTACGGTAGAGGTCCTTGGGAAAATTACAGTGACAGAAACACCTCTTCATTGACAGGGATTTATCAAAGTAAAGTTGCAGATCAATATGTTCCGTATACAAGACCTCAGGAAAATGGATATAAAACAGATGTTCGTTGGTTAACACTTACAAACGCTAATGGAAATGGGATCCAGATTGAAGGTTTGCAACCATTAGGAGTAAGCGCATTAAATAACTATCCGGAAGATTTCGATCCAGGTTTAACAAAAAAATATCGCCACCTTAACGATATAACTCCTCGCAAGGAAGTTGTTGTTTGTGTCGATTTGAAACAACGAGGTGTTGGTGGTGACAATAGTTGGGGACAACTTCCGCATGCACAATATCTTTTAAAAGATAAGGAGTATAGCTACGGTTTTGTAATTAAACCAATAAAAAAATAGTTTTTGTTATATATTGGAAATTAACCACATAGATACATAGTTTTGACATCCTTTAAAGGCCTTATAGAAGTTAGACTTTTAAACATAGCTAATGTTTTTCTATAAAAAATGAAATGCCTTTCTATACAAAGAAAATCTATGATTCTATGTGGTTAAAATATTTTAAAAAATGATAAAAGAAGTGATGACACATAATAAAATTATGAAAGAAAATTTACAAACCTATTTGAACAGAAAAGCAATATTCACATTGTGTTTCGTCTTAAGTGTCATCAGCTTATCAGCCCAAAAAGTAATTATTCCGATTGCAACAGATAGCAATTTGATTTTACTGCAAACCGATAAGGAAAACCGACTTAAAACCATTTATTTTGGAAAACCACTTCAAAATTCAAGTGAATATCCATTGGTTTCAAATGCTTATAATTTTAATGATGATAATGCCGGAATTTATAATTCGGCCTATACACCAGCAGGAACCTGGAATTTATCAGAACCGGCAATACAAGTCAAACACGCCGATGGAAATCCTTCGTTAGAACTAAAGTACATTAGCCATAAAACAGAAAAATTAGACAATAATTCAACGCTAACAAGCATTGTTTTAAAAGACCCAATTTATCCGTTTGAGGTTACTTTGTTTTATAAAGTTTGGGCAAAAGAAAACGTAATCGAACAATGGTCTGAAATAAAACACAAAGAGAAAAAAGCGGTTTTGCTTCAAAAATTTGCTTCGGCTAATTTATATTTTACGAATAAAGACTTCTATCTAACAAGTTTTCAAGGTGAATATTTAAAGGAAATGCAACCTATCGAAACCAAACTGCAACAAGGAATTAGAACTGTTGATTCTAAATTAGGAACCAGAAGCATGTTGTTGCAAAATCCCAATTTCATATTGTCTTTTGGAAAACCAGCATCCGAAAATGATGGAACAGTTATGTTGGGACAATTAGCTTGGAGTAGTAATTTTAAACTTGATTTTGAAATTGATTCGTATAAAAATCTACGTTTGATTGCCGGAATTAATCCATACGCTTCAGAATATTTTTTGCAACCAAATGAAGTTTTCAAAACGCCTTCTTTAGTTTATGCTTTATCAAATAATGGAACTGGCGAAGCGAGCCGTAATCTTCACGACTGGGCACGAAAATACAGATTATTGGATGGTCAGGGAGAAAGGCTGACTTTATTGAATAACTGGGAAGCTACCTATTTTGATTTTGATGAAACTAAAATTTCTTCTCTATTTAAAGATGCTAAAGACCTCGGAGTCGATATGTTTTTACTGGATGACGGATGGTTTGGAAATAAATATCCAAGAAATGATGACAAAGCTGGACTTGGCGATTGGCAGGAAAATGTAAAAAAGTTGCCTCACGGTTTAGGTTATTTGGTAAAAGAAGCCCAAAAAGAGCAAATTAAATTCGGCATCTGGATAGAACCTGAAATGGTAAATCCAAAAAGTGAGTTGTATGAAAAACATTTGGATTGGGTAATTCGTCAACCACAACGGCCGGAGGTTTATTTTCGTAATCAGTTAGTATTGGATTTATCGAATCCTGAAGTGCAGGATTTTGTGTTTGGAATCGTGGACAATCTCTTTGTCAAAAATCCAGAATTGGCATTTATAAAATGGGATTGCAATGCCGTTATCTACAACGCCTATTCAGAATATCTGAATAAAAAAGGAATTCCTCAATCTAATTTATACATAGATTATATAAAAGGGTTGTACAAAGTTTTAGAAAGAATTCGTGCCAAATATCCCAAAGTGCCAATGATGTTATGTTCAGGCGGTGGAGGTAGAGGAGATTATGAGTTCCTTAAATATTTCACCGAGTTTTGGCCAAGTGACGATACTGAGCCTGTCGAAAGAATATTTATGCAATGGGACTATTCCTATTTCTTCCCATCAATTGCTACTTGTAACCATGTGACTGATTGGGGTAAACAACCTTTGAAATTTAGAGTGGATGTTGCCAGCATGGGAAAATTA
>Ga0308157_10002472_pt1 | contig 30185 bp, 21 predicted proteins | sample PhyBR1_FD_201035 | JGI IMG/M metagenome (GOLD analysis project Ga0308157, IMG submission 201035) | Phyllosphere microbial communities from UC Gill Tract Community Farm, Albany, California, United States - DLSLB.R1 | ecosystem: Host-associated > Plants > Phyllosphere > Unclassified | place: USA...
CAAAACCCGCAGCCTCGCCACGGAAGAAATCGGCAAGGGCCGGGTCACCGTCAATGGCCAACTGGCCAAACCTGCCCGCGACCTGCGTTGCGGCGACACCGTAGCGCTGCGCCAAGGGCCCGTGGCCCGCACCGTGCGGGTCCTGGGCCTGAGCGGCGCCCGTGGCCCTGCGCCTGTAGCCCAACAGCTGTATGAGGAAACCCCCGACAGCATCGCTGCCCGCGAAAAAGCAGCGGAAATGCGCCGCCTGGCCCCAGAGCCCGCAGCCACATTGCAAGAAGGCCGCCCCACCAAACGCGACCGCCGCGAGATCGACAAGGTCCACAAAGGAAACGATTGGGGCAGCCGATGGAGCGCGTCCATCGACGAGTGACCTGAGCGAGGAGCCTGACAGTTCGAAGGCGATGCCTGCAGGAACGAGGCGGCAGCAGGCGCCAAAGAAAAAGCCCCAAGCGCTTGAGCACTTGGGGCTTATCTTGGCGGAAACGGAGTCCGTCCGCCGAACTTCCGACGAAGTCCAGATCAGTCCAAGCGCAACGCCTAGACCGCTGATTTATATAAGTTTTTCCGAAAATCACTCGATCTCAAAGTCCAAATCAGTCCAGCCAAATCTGATTTAATCGGATCTTTTATGGTAGATACCATGGCGGATAAAAACACGGCACAATTTGATGTCAGCGAGCTCGGCAAAGAGCTCGCTGACATCAAGGATGTGACTTTGGGATTCGAAAGATGGCACGTAAAGCGAAAGAACTGTCGGCGCTGGAGGTTGGGCGCCTGACGAAGGTGGGACACCATGCCGTGGGCGGCGTGGCGGGCCTGTACCTGTATGTAGTGGAGTCGGGCGCAAGGTCCTGGGTCCTAAGGACCATGGTGGGGAACAAACGCAGGCACATGGGTCTTGGCGGTTTTCCGGAAGTGACCTTGGCCAAAGCCAAGGAAAAGGCCCGCGCAGCCAAAGAGCAGATTGACCAAGGTATCGATCCCATCGTGCAGCGTCTGGCAATCGCAAGCAGCCTCAAGGCGCAGCAGGCAACGCAGAAGACATTCAAACAGGCAGCTCTTGCCTATATCGAGGCCCACGGCGAGGGTTGGAAGAATCCCAAGCACCGAGCACAGTGGAGTGCAACTCTGGAAACCTATGCATTCCCACACCTCGGAGATCTTCTGGTCCAGGATGTCGGACAAGACCACGTATTGAAGGTTCTGGAGCCCATCTGGAAAACAAAGACCGAGACCGCTACGCGGCTGCGTGGACGTATCGAGAGCGTGCTCGACTGGGCCACAGTTCGCAAATATCGGACTGGCGACAACCCAGCACGCTGGAAGGGCCATCTCGACAAGTTGCTGCCCGCTCCAGGAAAGATCCAGAAGGTTGAACACCATCGCGCGCTTCCCGTCGCCAAGATGGTTGAGTTCATGAATGCGCTTCGTCTCCGAGAGGGTCTCGCTGCGCGTGCGCTGGAGTTCGCGATTCTTTGCGCTTCACGCAGTGGTGAGGTGAGAGGTGCTCGCTGGGATGAGTTCGACCTTGAGGCCTCCGTCTGGACCATTCCCGCTGAACGCATGAAGGCGGGCAAAGAGCATCGCGTGCCCCTGTCCAGCTTCGCACTGGCAATTCTGAAAAAGCTACCCAGGAAGGCAGATGTTGATCTTGTCTTTTCAACCGAAAGCGGGAAAGCTCTCTCGGATATGGCGTTGACTTCTGTGCTGCGTCGCATGGAGGTGGATGCAGTGCCCCACGGATTCCGCTCTACGTTCCGCGATTGGGCAGGTGAACTCACCAATCACCCTCGGGATATCGCTGAGCAAGCATTGGCTCACGTTCTGGACAACAAGGTAGAAGCTGCATACCGCCGCGGCGATGCATTGGACAAACGGCGCAAGATGATGCAAGACTGGGCAGAGTTTTGCGCTGGCGACACAAGGCGTTTGCTGGCAGCAGCTTTCAGCGATACCCGATCTACGATGCTGCACATATCCAAGAGCTAGCTCGCTATGGATGTTTGAAAAATAGCGGTTTCTCTACTGACTAGCGCTCTTTATCAGGTTTTAACGAATGCATTGTTCTCGGGACAGATTGCTTGAGAGCCGCCACGTGCCAACCGTTAGACAGACAGCAAGAAGCAATGTCATCAACTTGAGCATGCGCGCGCGGGGATCAAATGTTTGCAAGCAGTCCACCATCGACCCTCACTACAGATCCGGTGACATAGGAGGCGTTGCGGCTTGCCAGAAAGGTGACCACATCGGCGTATTCCTGAGGGTTGCCGTAACGCCCGACCGGAATCGAGGCGCTGCTTTATAGGGCGATATCGGCCACAAGGCGGTTTTCCTGTTGAGCGCGTTGCTCGTCAAGGAACTGTATGCGTGCCGTGGCCACGCGGCCTGGCAAAACGATGTTGCACGTGATGCCATCGCGGCCGACTTCTCGCGCCAGCGTCTTCGACCATCCCAGCAGTGTCATGCGCAGCGCATTCGAGAGCCCCAGGTTGGCAATCGGTGCTACCACGCCCGATGAGGTGCTGGTCACAATGCGGCCGAACTGGCGTTCGCGCATGCCCGGCAGCACGCGGTCCGTGATCGCGATCACCGACATCACCATGCTCTGGAAATGTCGGTTCCAGAGTTCACTGCTTTGCCCGGAAACAGGTGTGGGCGGTGGTCCGCCGGTTGTCCGCGCCGAAGTAGAACTGAGCCACCGTGCCGCTTGAATCGTGAGCCAGGGGCGTAAGCCAACGCTGTGATGGTCGGCTGTGGATAAGTGTATGACGTTCCTTGTTTTTTTGCTTTCCTTTTGGTTCTGGTGATCGGACTCACAGGGCGCGCAGGGTGAAGCCCGAAGCGCCCTTCCATGAAGCACGAGCGTCAGTCGGTCGAGTCGTTTGAATCGTTCTTGCCGGTGCCCTTGCGGGCCTGTTCGCGAGCCTTGATTCGCTTCTTTGCCGTAGTGCTGCTGTGCAGCAAGCGATGACTCTGGTTGCCCGTCTCCACGATGTGGCAGTGGTGCGTGAGCCTATCGAGCAACGCGGTGGTCATCTTCGCGTCGCCAAACACCGTGGACCACTCAGCGAAGTCCAGGTTTGCATGCGCGACAACGCTGCCTCGATATGCCGAGTCAGTGCCGCCTTGATGTCTGGATGAATGTGGAGTCGGGCCATTGCCAGAAGTATTAACTGCCTCACATCGTCTCTCGGTACCCAGTTGAACTTCACGCAGACCCTTCAATGCAGGCCTCCGCGGGCGTGAAAGCGGGAGGTAGCGCCGCAGATCCGCTGCGAAATGCATCACCCGAATCGACGGATGTTTGACCATATGCGCCCAAGCAGTTGGCGAAAAAGTCCGGCGATTACGACTCTGTTTTCCAAAGAAAACAGTACCCGTCACCCGCCAGACTCGGCTTGCGCTAGTGACCAAAATTGACATCCTCGGTCAACCACTGACGATTTTCAAAAACGCCACATCGAAACTTGACTATGGCAACAGTTATTTAATTTATAAAAACTATCAATTCAATAACTGCAGATATTTCTAAAAAAGACCAGTAACTACTGACAATCGGCACCTCGGTCAAAGTTAGAATCACAGACTTTACTGCGCATCGGAGCGTGCAAAAGATCGACCTCATGCCAGTTATCGTCACGAACTGCACTGCAAAAAAACGAGGAGCCAAAGTGGCGCTCACAATGGACGCCAGCTTGGTGGGACCGACCTTGGACGTCACTGTGACGCGGTGGCAGGCTGCAGTTGCAAGCTGTACTGACTTGCAGCCTGCGATAGATCTGTACAAAGGGCGCTCGGTCGTAGAAGTCAGTCGTGCATCACGCCACGTAAACGCGCCTTTGCATTTCGTGTCGGCAGGCATGGGTATCGTCCCAGCCACTGCCAAGATACCTCATTACGACCTAACTCCTGTTCGATCCTCTGGTGGACTCGCGTTAGCACTGGCGCAACTTCAGGCAACGCCTGCCCAATGGTGGTGTTTGTTGTCTAACGCGGGGCTGAGCCGATTGATTCGCAAGCACGCAGATGAGCAAGTTTGGGTTGCTCTACCTGGAACCTACCTGAAGATGCTAGCGCTCGATTTGGCTGAAGTCCGACCTGAAGATGCGGTCCGCGTGCGCATTTTTACGTCACTATCTGGAATGGAGGCGTTACCCGCTACGTTGCGACCTGCGGTCATGCCTTACGACGAGCGGCTCGAGTCCATCAGAGGTTTTGCAGGCACGAAAGCCGACTTCCCTCAACGAGCTTTGCGCCACTTTGTCGAGGAATTGAACGGTACCGAAATGGGCTTGCAGACCGGTCGCGAGTCGGTCACCAATTCGCTGGCCTTGTATGACAGGCGACACGTTCCACAGCGCAAAAGACTCGACGACAGTGAATTGAAGACTTTGATCCGAGAGCGCTGGGGCAGCTGCCAAGGCCAGAGCTCAAAGTTGCTGCGAGCCCTTCGCGACGACGAATTGGTCGCATGCGAGCAAAGTCGCTTCGCTCAACTCTGTAGAGAAGTCAGGAAAGAAGCTTCGTCTTCAGAAAACATTGGAGCTCACGGATGAAGGGCAAATCGCCAAACTCCGAAATTGTCGCGCGAGCTTTGCACACCACCCAAGGCCAAGGGCTTGATGTGTTTGCATTTTTCATTCGTGGTGCAGACATCGTGCGCGTGGCGGATATTTCTCGTATTGGTCGCGACGAAAACGACGCAGTACGCGGATTCCAACGGCCCGAGATCAGGTCTCACGTCAAAGGAATTGTGGACTACCTCAATCAAGGCCCGGTGTTGTTTCCCAACGCCATCATCCTTGCGCTGTCGCCTGAAGTGCGCTTTGCGGCTTCGAGAGGCCCCCTCCCGAAGGGCGACCAAGGGATTGCGCAGAGCGGTACGCTCACCATCCCCCTGTACGGGGAAGGCAAACGTGTAGCCTGGATCGTTGATGGTCAGCAGCGTTCGCTCGCCCTAGCGCAAGCCGAAAATCGAGATATCGCTGTTCCAGTGGTCGGATTCGTTTCTGACCGCCTCGATATCCAGCGAGAGCAGTTCATTCTGGTCAACAAGGCCAAGCCACTGTCCACCAGGCTAATAAACGAGTTGCTGCCAGAAACGAGCGGAGTCTCTCTACCGCGTGATTTGAGCATTCGGCGTGTCCCTTCCGAACTCTGTGGACTGCTGAATCGTGATCCGGCATCTCCATTCCATCAACTGATCAAGCGACCATCCGACGGCGCGGGCCAGGGCAAAACGGTCATCACTGACACCGCGGTGATAGCGATGATCCGAAACAGCATTAACAACCCGCTAGGGGCCTTGGCCACTTATCGGGTAACTCATCAAGGACGCGATGGAGCGGATTTGGAGAACATGTATCGCTTGTTGGTGACATTCTGGTCCGCAGTCAAGTCCGTCTTCCCCGACGCTTGGGGTAAGGACCCACGACAAAGTAGGCTCATGCACTCAGCCGGTCTGCTGGCCATGGGCGTACTGATGGATCGTATCTATTCGCGCGCAAACGTCTCCGATGATGTCAAAGTAGTGGAACGCGAGTTGCAAAAGGTAGCCACTGCGTGCCGATGGACTAGCGGTACATGGGACAGCCTGGGTGTTGCCTGGAACGAAATTCAAAATACGCCGCGCGATATTCGACGCCTTCAGACTGCCTTGGTTCAGGCCTATATCGGTAGGAGTGAAGTGCGATGAAGTTCCTTTACTCCGACACCCAGGACTACGTCGACCCCAAGTACGACTTCGTAACAGACTCGTCACCACCTGGTCGTGAGCGGTACTGGCACGACCAGTATGCCCATGAGATCATGGATGACGCGCCCTACGATGGTTTGTTGGTGTCCATGAGCGCTATCCGACAAGCAGATGGCGTTTCGGCTTCCAAAGTACGCTACACCACAGCTGAGGAGCAACGATTGCTGCGAGAAGGGGCACGTCGCTTCTTGCGCTTTGATGGCCCCAAGCACCGTGACCTTATGCTAATGGGCGATTGTGGTGCTTTTGCCTACGTAGAGAATCAGAACCCAGCCTACTCGCCATCAGAGGTGGTCGAATTCTATTTGGACGCCGAGTTCACTCACGGGGTGTCGCCTGACCACGTGATCTTCAATTGCGACCTGCAAAACCCAGACGCTGGCGATCAGACCAAAGATACCCTGTATCGCTACGAAATCACGCTGGAAAATGCTCGGACGTTCCGGAATTTAGTTAGAGATGAAGGCGACCTGTTCGAGCCAATGGGGGCTGTTCAAGGGTGGTCACCGAAAAGCATGGCCGATGCCTCGGCTGCCTTGGTCAAAATGGGCTACAACTACCTAGCTATCGGCGGCTTGGTACCCTTGAAGGTTGATGCGATCAAGAACGTGCTTCAAGCAATCCGGGACAAAATCGGTCCTGAACCGCAAATGCACCTGTTAGGGTTCGCTAAAGCAGATCACATTGGCGAATTCACCGGCTATGGCATCACGAGTTTTGATTCGACGTCCCCATTAATTCGCGCTTTTAAGGACGAAAAATCGAACTACTACATGGATAACGGCCGTGGTGGTCTGGACTATTACACAGCTATCAGGGTACCCCAGGCCATGGACAACGCCCGCCTGATGCAAGGCGTCAAGAGAGGCCTCTTCCACGCCGAAGACCTGCAGATGCGCGAGAAAAGAGCCTTGCTTCTCTTACGTGAATTCGACCAAGGAAAGCGTACGGTCGATGAGACACTCGAAGCAATTATGGACTATTCACAGTTCCTGGTGCGAGGTGACGCAACCGGAGTCGCTGCACAAGACCGTGCATTGGCTTTGATTCGTACGCGCATTGAGCGCACGTTGCAAGACCGGCCATGGAAGCACTGCGACTGTGCCATCTGCCGGGATGTGGGTGTCGAGGTCATCATTTTCCGCGGTAGCAATCGAAACAAGCGCCGCGGATTCCACAATTTAGGTGTCTATCACCGCCACCTTCATCGCACTCTAGCCAATCAGCCATGACCGTTTACCGATTCCCAGCTCTTACTGCACACCAGGCGGAAGACCACGAAGTTTTCATGTTTGCCGCCGAACCCAAGCAGGTCCTGCAATTCGCACAGATTGAACGCTTGGGCCGAAAGGACGACGGAGAACTGAAAGGGTTCCAGCGGCACCAGATTTCCTCGCACATTAAAGATATTCGCAGTTATTTGAGTCGCGAGGATGCTCTGCTGCCCAACGCAGTCATTGTGGCGTTCTTAGAGGGCGTCAACCTTAAGCATCATGAGGACGGCCGGGTCGACGTAGAAATTGACACCGAAAACGGCCCACCCGGCTTTGTGGTGGATGGGCAGCAGCGACTGACCGCCCTGTCCGGCTTGGAGAAACCTGGCTTCCAGGTGTTTGTCTCAGCCCTGGTTTGCAAGGATTACGATGAACTGCGCCAACAGTTCGTTTTTATCAATAGCGCACGCCCACTTCCTAAGACCCTGATTTACGAACTACTGCCTAACGTCGAAGGACTGCCAGAGCGATACACCGCACGTCGTTTCGCTGCCCGTGTTGTCGAACGCCTAAACTTCAACGGTTCCTCCGCCTTGCGCGGCCAGATCCGCCAGCATACAAACCCGGGCGGCGTCATTAGCGATACCGCTATGCAAAAGCTGGTGATGAACTCAGCCGCACAGGGCGCAGTGCGTGACTTGATTGCATTTGAAGATCGGGAAGACCGCGCGGTCAAGGTTATCGACGAATTCTTTACGGCGGTCGCCAAGGTATTTGGTGGCGAGTGGGCGGGTATGTCACCGCGTCACTCAAGATTACGCCACGGCGCAGGAATCATCGCGATGGGCTTTGTGATGGACCTTCTCTACGCGATCAATGGCGCCAGAACTGCGGCGCATTTCGAGCAAGGCCTCGCGTTGCTCAAGCCGTACACCGCGTGGACACAAGGAAATTGGCCGATTGCTGATTACGAGGTCCCCTGGAACCACCTGCAGAACACGCCTCAAGACATCGACACCCTAACCCGCCATTTGGTTTCGACCACCAAGCGGCAATTGCGCAAACTACGCCGCGTGGCTTAACAATATGCATACCTCCGCCCTCGTGTTGTTTTCTGGTGGCCAGGACTCGGCCACATGCTTGGCCTGGGCGCTGGATCGCTACCAGCATGTGGAGACCATTGGTTTCAACTACGGTCAGCGGCATGTAGTGGAACTGCAATGCCGTACGACCATCTTGAAGTCTCTGCGCGAGCGCTTTCCCGCCTGGAATGAAAAGCTGGGCGAGGACCATATGCTAGACATGGGCCTGCTGGGCCAGGTCAGTGACACGGCCCTGACCCAAGCCAAGGCCATCGAGTTCGAAAAGACCGGACTGCCCAACACGTTCGTGCCTGGTCGCAACTTGCTGTTCATGACCTTCGCAGCTGCCCTCGCCTACCGGCGTGGCCTGACGGTGTTGGTCGGGGGCATGTGCGAGACGGACTATTCGGGCTACCCTGACTGCCGTGACGACACACTCAAATCGCTGCAGGTGACGCTCAGTCTCGGGCTTGATCAGCGCATGGTGGTCGAGACGCCATTGATGTGGATTGACAAGGGTGCGACTTGGCGTCTGGCTGAGCATTTGGGGGGCCAGGATCTGGTCTCGCTGATTTTGGAAGAGTCGCATACCTGCTACTTGGGTGATCGCAGCCAGCGTCACGCGTGGGGTTACGGTTGCGGCAAGTGCCCGGCATGCGAATTGCGCCAGGCTGGTTATGAGACGTACCGCAAGGACCAGAAGGCATGACCTACAGCGTCAAGGAGATCTTCTACACACTCCAGGGTGAGGGTCTGCGGGCCGGTCGGCCGGCGGTGTTCTGTCGATTGGCCGGTTGCAACCTGTGGACGGGGCGCGAAGAGGATCGGACGCAGGCTGTCTGCCAGTTCTGTGATACTGACTTTGTTGGAACCGACGGAACGCTGGGCGGAAAGTTCGCCACAGCCGAAGCTTTGGCTCAGCATATCGCGTCCCAGTGGCCGGCGAACCAGTCGCATCGCTATGTAGTGCTCACAGGCGGCGAACCGCTGTTGCAGGTCGATGCAGCGTTGATCGATGCGCTGCATGCGCAGGGTTTTGAGATAGCCGTGGAAACTAATGGCACCGTCGTGGCTCCGCCGGGGATCGATTGGGTGTGCGTCAGCCCCAAGGCCGGCGCCGAGTGGGTACAGCGCAGCGGAGACGAGTTGAAACTTGTGTATCCGCAGCCTGGCTTGATGCCTGAGGCGGTTAATGCCGCCGAATTCAGGAACTACCTGCTGCAACCGATGGATGGCCCGTTTCAGCGCCAAAACACCCGCGCGGCCATCGCTTATTGCCAGGCGCACCCAAAGTGGCGCCTGTCTGTTCAAACACACAAGTTTCTGGAGATCCGTTGATGCCCTCCCCCGCCGTCGCCCCTGAAAACCGCTCCTCAAGCACTGTGACCCAGGGTCGTTCGGACAGTGTGACCGTGTGCGAGTTGTCTCAGCGGTTCTTTTTCGATGCTGCCCATACCCTGCATCGAAAGATCGAGACGGAGGGCAGCATGCGGATCCACGGGCACACCTACGAGGCGGAGGTGACGGTCCGCGGTCGGCCGGATTCTGAGTCCGGAATGGTCATCGATTTGGGTTTTCTTCGCCGCGAGATCGCGCGGGTGCGCGAGATGCTTGATCACCGATTACTAGATGAAGTGGACGGCTTGGGCCCGGCCACGCTGGAGAACCTCTGCTCCTTCATCCGTTCGCATATGCAAGGCGCGGTACCCGGCTTGTGCTCGGTCATGGTAGAGCGGCGTGTAAGTGGCGACAAGTGCGTACAGCGCTGGGGTAACCCCCTCTGATCAGGCAGAGGCCGCGGCCGGTACCAACTGGCTTTGCCGAATCACACGTTCTGCAATCCTTGTCGTGCCACTGCCGTCGACTTGAAGCAAGACAGCATCTGCACGCAAGGCGGCCTTGATGCAGAAGAAGGCCTGGTGCGTGGCGACCCCGGAGACAAACACCACCCAGTCGGCGTGACGGCTTCCAGTCCTCAAGCGAGGCGTACAGGTCTCATCGGAGTTGATATCGATTTTGGCCTGCGGAAAAACCGCTTCGAGGACTCGCGCCGCTCGGCGAATGGCTTGGGTATCTAGGCTGTAGAGGAAGATACGCGCCTGAATGTCAGCGCGAACTTGTGCCTCGTCGCCAGCGTCCTCATCAGGTCTTGGCGGCAGGGGGAAACCGGCTTCTTGTGCCAGCAGTTCCAGCAAGCACCGCTCGGCAGTTGAAAGACGCGCCCAGTTCTGCTTCGCTGCCTGAACCACTTTGGTGGTCCAACGCAGGCGTGCCTCGTTGTCCCTGCACGGATGAACGACCAGCAAGTCTGCCAACTCCAGTCCCCAGGCAATTTCTCGCGGTGAAGGAACGTCGGAGAACACATCACCGAGGCGGTCAACCAGGCTGGTGTATTCGGAGGGCGTGAGGCCTGCAATCAGCGCGTGGCGCGTGGCCAATCGGACCATCTCTCGTTCGCTTTCCCCCGCGCGGTCTCTAACATGCAGCGCTTCGACGAAGCCCAGGTAGACCTCCACTAGGGCGCTGGCGGGCGCGGTACGAATCACCAGCCAGTCGAACCAGATCGGCAGCAAGGATTCGAACATAGGAGACGCGTCGAGGGCGACATCCTCAATCTTCGACAATAACGACTGAACAAAGCTGGGTTGCTCCAGCAAGGCAGCGGCCTCAGGTGAGTGAACGAGTTCCCGCCAGTACACCAGCAAGTCGTCGGCCTTGCCCGGGCCGGAGGAGGATTCGCGACCCGGCAGCGAGGGCGAGGGAATGTCCTGTGCAGCGAGCTTTTCGACATCCGCCACAAGCCGAGGCCGCGCCTGCCGCACTTTCGTCGCCATTTCGGCGTTGGCCGCATGGAGTCGGTTGATTGCTGCGCTGGCCTGGCCGGGGTGCCCGATCTCCTTGGCGCAACGCAGTTGTGCATGCAGGACCTCGATCGAGTCGGGCAACGGTTGCAGCAGTTTCAACGCTTGCTCGTAGCGCTCCAACTCCATCTCGTGAAGTGCCTGCGTCACCCCCGACTTGGACTCCAAGGCCTGAGCAGTAGTAGCGATTGCCTCGGAGGCGGGGCCGAACGGGCGAGGCCCTAGTTCCTGCAGCAGAAACTCGCACAGTTGAGCCGACGGCTCCTCCACTGACAGTTCGTGCAGCAAGAAGCCTTTCAAGGCCGCTGGCCGGCGACTGCGACCACGCCCTTTGAGCAGATCCGCTGCCAAGATGCGCACGCGCTGGGCAAAGGCATCCACCAGATCGCCCGCGACTCCCCGTTCCTCCACGGGAGCGAGGTAGGTTTCGTACAGTGCATCCCAAATGTCGCCGTATGTCTCAGGGGGCAAGCGAACCTTGAGCAGGTCGTCCCATTGGGGGTGGGCCAGGATCCGGTCCCAGCGTCCCAGTGCCGCGTGCATGCGGATCTCGAGGAAGGCACGGTTTTCTGCGCTGAGTCCATGCTGATCGCGTAACGCCGTCATCGCAGCCAATGCGTCCTTCTCGTTGCGGGCCACCAGGGCGCGATCAAACGCGGCGCGCAGTTGGTGGAACGTCAGCAATTCCTGGCGGGGGCGCGCAGGCCGCTGCTCCAACAATTGCCAATAGCGCTGCCAACTTGCGATGACCCGAGACTCAAGCTTGGGTGTAACCGCAAAGAAAGCGCTCACGTGCAAGCCCGCCTGGGTAAGGGCGAATCTGGCACTTCCTTGTGATGCAGACAGATCCGCTCCGTCTTTTTCGAAATCCCCGAAGCTCGGACCTACAAAGGCCATCATCTCGTCGTGCAGGCCAAGTGCGCTCAGTTCGTCATGGGCGCAGGCAAGCCAGCAGGTTCGTTGGGCTCCTGGCTCCAAAAAAGGCAGCAGCAGCGGACGATCCTTCAGGCCCTTGCTGTACCGGGATATTGCCGGGACCAGGGCCTGGGGTACCCCCTGTTTGTTTCGTGGCACCGTACCAGCCAAGGGATCGGCATAGGTGTTGTCGGCCGCAAAAAACCTATCGAGCACGGCCTGCGCCGTCGCTACGGCAGGGTTGGTCAGAGGGCTAATGACTGGTGCCATGGTTTGCAAATTCCAGGTGGATACTGGCTACCTTTTGCGTATTGAAATCGATGGTCAGGGACTCTGCGTTCAAACCAATCCCCCGTTCGGTGAAGTTCATAGAGCCACCGATCCAGACTCGATCGGTCAGCAGGCCTTTAGTATGAAAATCTGGGATCTCCGACCACACACAAGCGTCCTTGAGGCCAATGTCGGCCAACGCCGCAGACAAGCGCTTGCCAAATGGTTTGTTGTGTGGATCGGGCCGTACCCGGATGTCTAGTCGCGTGTTGTTGGCGGCAATGGCAACGAGTACCTCGATTAAACGGATTTCCCGGCGGCCCCACTCCGGGTTGAGGCCTTCGAAGCTCCCGGTGGAGTTGTCGAAGATCACGACGTCTGTGACCCAGGGAGCTGCGAGGTATATGGTTTTACTGGGCAGTAACAGTTCCTCGGCCAGCACCATCGCTAGCACGTCCCTGGCCGCCCGCGGCGCGGTTGTCGCCGATTTGAAGATGTAGCGTACGTTGGTCATAGGGCGTCCGGTATCGAGAAGGTCCACTCGATGCGGTCACCGAGTCGCTTGACCTCGGTGAGTTGTGCATATACGTTCAGGTAATCGAACTGCACTGGTTCGGTCACCAAGGCAGCGACCACCTTCGGCAGCAATTGGCCAGCCTGGCTGGCCTGCACCGACACTACGGCGCGAGAGGCCGTGAGCAGGCGCTCTCGCACTTGTTCCTCCCAATCCGGATGCGCTGGATCGATGGGGTCTGGGCGGGGAGTCAGCCACTGCGCCAACAACATGCGCTCAGTGTCAATGCTGAACGGCGAAAAGCGATTGGACCAGGGCATAGCGACCGCACGCAGTGCATGGCCCTGGGGCCAGAGCAGGCCCATGAGTACGCCGAAGCGCCAAGCCCGTCGGTTGTCGGCTGGCAGAAGTTGACCGGCGTTTTCAAAGGCTTGGTCCAGTCGGTCGTCGACACTGAACAGTGCGCACAGTACGCGCACATCCACTTCCACCCCGTGCAACGCTTCCAACTCATCCCAGCGCTGATGAATCAACGCCAACAACCGATCCAGTTCGCAGGGGCTGTCGGGGCGCAACAGTCGCATGCTCAGCGCCACGCTGAAGCCGTGGAATATGGATTGCCCGCGCGCGACTAACATCGCGCGCAGCGCGGCAAAGTGGCGTGCCGCTTCGGCGGAGTTCGCCGCTTGCCGCACCATGCTCACAGCCTGGATCACGTCCGCATCAGGATGCCCGCCCCCGAGCCATTGCACCACCTGTCGCAATTGGGCGTTGGTCCATTCGAAGTCGCGCGGTCCCAGCGCGGCCTCGATGTGCCGATACAGGCTATCGGGCCGACTGCTCAGTAACTCCGCGACACTCTCGATGAGGCCATTCCCCCCGGGATTGACCTCAGAGATCCAAATCTCTGGGTGCACGGGTTCGCTACCGTCGTCGCGACGCACCACGATGTCCACAACCAACCCGTCGGGATCAATCTGCGGACAAGCCTGCTGAATGGCATCCAGGCAGGCCGCACCGAGGGTGGCGCGAATTGACAGGGACAGCCACTCGTTCCATTCCGTGTCGATGGGTTCAACGAGCACCCGCGCGGCGACACGCACTGCTTGGCGCACCGCGTCGGACTCCAGAGCCTCATTGAGTTTCTGACGCAGTTTGTCGGAGCCTTCGTCGCCATTGCTCAGATCTGGCACCTGGAACACGGTCTGCAAGACTGCCAGCAGGACATCCAGATGGGTACCATCGGCCACCCTGTCCAGGGCCTGCCGCAAGTCGATGGCTTGCGCCACCGAGACCTGCAGGGCCGCGATTTGGAAGATCTGGGCGATCCATCCGCGCAGGAAAGGATTGGGCACCGCCGCGCAGAACACGGCGTTTTCACGAGCCTCCCAGTTGTACCGTGAGGCACGGGCGGCGCGTTGGCGCTGCGGGTCCGTCCAGTCGATGAACAGACTCAATTCTTGCGGTAGGTCCAACACTAGCACCAGCGCATCCACATCGATGTCAAACCCCACCCCGCTGGGTTGACCCTCATGCCGGAACTGCCAATCCACCGTGACCCGTTCGGTCTTGCTCCCCGAGCGCAGTCGCAACTCGGCGCGCGATCCGACGGCGTAGCGCCTGACCTCCGCGTGTGCCTGCTCGGCATGGGTATAGAGGACTACTTGTTTGATCAATCGACTAATGCCGATATGGACGGGCGTGACCAGGGTCAACCCCTGGCGCGGCGCCAGGTGAAAGGACCGCCATGTTAATTGTGCGTTTGAGGTGTCACTCAACTCAGGGACGCCGTTGCCAGCACGAGGTACGCGCTGAAGGCGGGCCACTTGGGGGCGAAACGACTTGAAGGTGGTCCGTGCCGGACCATGCGACGCGATGAATTCCCGCTTGCCATCGAGAGTGAACCACCGCATGAGTTCGGCGTCCTCCGATAGTTCGGTGGTCCCGCAGGCGAAGTACCGAGCCAGCGTGTCGCCATCAACCCCCAACCATAAGGCGTCGTCGTAACGGCGGGAGACTTTGCCTGGCGCAAACTCTCCCAAACCCTGTTGCACCGGTATGTACTGATCTTCCAACTCGCCCTGGTGAGCGACGAGGTCTATGCGCATCTCAGGCAGGCTGAGATCGTCGAACAGGCTGGCGGGAATGTAGTCCGGCAGGGGATGGCTGGCCTGGTGGTCCCCGCCTAGACGGCCCCGGGCGCGCCACCCGGAGGCGAGGCGTCGGACCGCAGTGGGGATGGCCCCCAGCATGAGCGGTCGAGGCTGGCTCCACATCAATACGTTCAAATCATCGCTGCCCAGGGCTAAGCGGTCTGCCAGATCGCGCGCCAAACGTTCGGCGCGCGTGGGATTCTCCAGTACCTCGACGAGTAGTTTGACAACACGATGGTGCTGCAGGCGCTTGTTCAACCAGTTGACCCCCGCAAATTTGATGGCGGTCGAGTGGCCATTCGGGCCCATGGCGCGGGCACGGACCCGTAGTGCCTGCCAGGCCGGCGCTGTCAGGGGAAACTGCACGTGCTCGGCCAAGCGCTTGACGGCGGCGAAAGCTACTGGGTCCCACCCGTGCGGCAGTTCCTCGTTGTTCGGATGGGACAGGTCCCGCCATACCGACAGCGGCGGATGGTCACGGCAAGTCCAATCACCCAGTACATCCAGAAGCGCGTACACGGCTTGCATGCGCTGGACGTAGCGGTTTGCCATCGGCAACTGGCGCGCCGGCAGTTCTGGGTCGAACAACTGATCGTAAGCTTGGTAGGCCAGTCGATCCCGCCCGTAATCCGTCAAGATCACCAGGGTCCAGGGCCGCATGTGGCGCGTGCGGCCTGCGCGGCCCTTGCGTTGCAGGAAGGCCGCAATGTCACGGGGTGCCTTGTGCTGCACCACTACGCCCACGGCGGGATCGTCGAAGCCCACTTCAAGCGCGGAGGTGGCCACTATCACCTCGGTGCTACCACTGACCCCACTGTCTAGCGCCGTTGTTCGCCCAACGCCCAGGCGGTACGTCAGGTCGTGGCCGATCATTTCAGGAACACTCCAGTCCTGACCGGCGTAGTAACGCGCAGTGCCGCTGATGGGCCGGGTCCCCTGGCGCAGTCGTGCCAATCCACCGTCGGGATGCTTATTCAGGTTTGGGGCCCCACCATTAGGGTAGCGGCCCTCGGCATCAAGCAAATCCTTGAACAGGCGGTTAGTGGCGTCTAACTGATCGGTGAAAGCAAAGGCCCGCCAGCCGAAAAATGGCATCGTCTTGCGGTCGAAGGTCCCGCGAGGATCCAACAACCGAGCGCTGAGCATCAGGGTCTGGATCGTAGTGGAGAGCAATGCTGTTTGCGAGACTGGGTCACCGCGCAGGGCTAACATGTACTCAGCCCCTTCCTCTTCGATCTCGTCTTCCAGGGGCTTGATTTCCTCGACCACACCTTCACTCAAGCCGGTCAGGTGGGAAAAGAAGGTCTGGCCGTCTGCAATCGTAGCGGACAGTCCAACGAAACTGGAGCGCCGGCCACTGGCGGCCCACCAACGCCGCAGCAGGTACGCCACTTGAGCGCCATAAGTGCCAGCGTACAGGTGCACCTCGTCCAACAGGATCAGATCGGGTGCGCGGTCGGCCATGGGGCCCACACCGAAGACATGGCGCAAATCGCTGCTGGGCAAGTGGCGGTTGAGCATCTCCACCGACGTGAAGAGAATGTCTGGAGGATCGGCCTTGATGGCATCACGGGTGAAGGCCAGCGTGTGGCCGTCGACGACCGCACTGCAGTGGGAGCAGACCAAGCGTTCGCGATCTTGCATCGCATCGTCGCGTCGCAGCACCATTTCCCCATGTTGGCTGTCTTCGGGGCAATTGAAGAAAGGCACGCGTTTACCTTGCGGGTGCGAAGGCCAACTGCGTTTGTCCAGAGCCTTGGCTGCTTTGGTGGGCGTGTCGCCGTACAACACACCCACACGCAAAGGCCGCCCGCCTTGACGGGTGATCCAGCTATCGAACTTGCGGCATTGGTCGTAGACCTCGGCCAGTTGATCTTTCAGCAATTCGTTACGGGGGTACAGCGCGAGGACTCGCACCCCCCGCGTGCCTGGCGCCTGCACCCGTTGCGCCGCTAGCCAGGACAACGCGGGCAGGTAAAACGCCAAGGTCTTGCCGCTACCCGTTCCGGCCGAGACCAGGGTGCCGGTACAACTGCGCGCCTCCAGACCGGCGACGATGCGCTCGGCGGACTTGACCTGGAACTGAGCCAGTCCGCCGCCCTTATCCAAGTAGTCGAGCCACGTCTTGATGGCCTCCAATAGCAAGGGCGAACGGACAGATTCACTCAGCGTAGCAAAAACCTGCGAGCCGCCCTGGTCCCGGCGCGGGTAGCGCCGCGGCCGACGCAGGAAACGGTAGTCGGCGACCAAGGTCGCGGCTTCTGCCCATTTGTTGCGTTCATGCTTGGGGAACAGTTGACGGAGTTGCGCGACCAATCGTACACCTTCGGCCATCCGTGTGCGCCAACGCGACTCCTCATCGGCCACAAACGGCACCTCAAACAGCATTTTGTGAGTGGCCAAGAAATCACGGAGGTCCCGCGCGGTTTGAATGCTGCAGTTCGGATCATTTTTGGCGATCTCCGCCTTGGGCGCGTCAAGCACTCTTTGCAAAGCGAACATCACCTCATCGCGACTGAGGGCGTTGTCCACCAGGCCCCAGACTAAGCAGCGCGCCTCCAGGGCTTCGAGTTCATCCAGTGCGAGTTCGGCGAGTTTGAGGTCCGGAGCTAGCGCCATGTCTGGGTCGCCTTCGGTTTAATCACGAAGCGAGCGGGATCATCGTTGGCGCGCAGCCACTCCATCACTTCGGGGGTGAGCAACTCCAGGGCAGCGCCGCTGGTCTCGATGGCTTTCAGGAAAAGGCGGACCGCGTCGGGGGCCGTGCCCTTGAGTTGCTCGCGCAAGTCCTGTAACACCGCTACTGTATTGGCGAGTTCTTCCTGCGTTACGGCGCCGGTTGGCAAGTCGCTGCGGACCGCCGCCTGGTACCGAGCGTGCTGCTGCTTGTACGTGGCCAGGAGTGCTTCATTGGCAGGCGTCTTGAGCATTCGCCCCTCAAGGATCGAAGGCGAATCGACATGGCCGAGGTCTTCGACAAATAGACGCCACTGGCCGCGCGCGGCTTCCCGGACTCGTTCATTGGCCGACTCCGCGGCATTCGTCAGGCGCGTCCACAGACTGTCCGTTGCCAGGTCCTGCACGTTGCCACCTGCTTGAAGCAGTTGTCTGGCCTGTTCGGCGAGGGCTTTCACGCTGTTATCCGCCTGCGTGATGTCTTCGCGTTGGAGTAAGGTCGGGTCCACGATGCGGGCCTTTTCGGCCAAATCGTGGCAGGTCGTGGCGTGTTGTCCCCACTCGCGCATGCGCTGCTGCAGCGCGGAAATTTCCTGGCGCGTCTGGTTCGCGACCTTGGCCTTTTGCAGGCCGGCGCGCAGTTGGCTGCAAGACTGAATCAGCGTCGTCATGAGCGCTCCCACTCCAAACTTTTGATCAGTTCTTCTCGCTGGGCGAGCGCCTGTTCCATTTCGACAGACCGGGTCTGGCTGTCAATCAGTCGCGCGAGTTCGCTGAAAAAGCGACTCAACTCCGCAACATCACACGCCAGTTGACTCAGCCTGGGCAGCGGGACGGCACACAGTTCTGCTAGTCGCACCGGCGCCGGCTCATCGGCTGGAGGAATACTCATCTTACGTAGCCGCTGGATGGCGGATTCCATGTTCTCCTGCGCCAAGCGGTCGATAACGGCGTGAATCTCCGACTCGCGCTGGCCCGCCGGCCACACAGCCAGTTGCAAGGCCTCTCGCAATAGCAATCTCATCTCGTCGCGCCAGGCCACGCGGCTGTGCTCTGAGTCGAACGCAGCGCTGGTTTGCGGTAGCAGCACTTGAACCGTGCTTTGCAGGTTGTTGACCAACGTGGACAAGCTGCCGCTCGAGACCCTCTCGAGGACGTCTGATGCCGCTTCGCTGAGACCCCGGCCTTTCAATCCCAAGCTCCAACGGGTCGGCAACTCCGTCTTCCACGCCCGCTTAAGGCGGTCGGCATCGATGGCCAACACCTTGCCCCCGGTTGCGCCCTGGAAGCAACCAATCAACTGCTTGAGTCGATCTTGCAACTCGACGCGCGCCGCAGTGGCTTTGCTGCGTAACGCCAGCGTCTGAGCGACAGAGGCCCCCACACGCGGATCGACGAAGGTCGATTCGTCGGGACTGGCGCCGGTCAGCTCCTTCAGGCTGGGGCTGTCCGGCTGTCCTCGGCTGCTCAGTCCAAGCAAGACGCTCTGGATATGAAGCGTACGAGCCACCATGGCTGTGTCACGTTCTACCTCGGCGACCAATGCCTGCATGACCTGGTTCTCCAATGCATCGAGCAAGGCACTGGCCGCGGCGTAGTCGGTTTCCGCGTTCGCATAGAACCAGCTTTTGCCGCTTTTCTCCCAGCGTGCCAGGGCCTTGAGACCAGCGACGACGCCAGGAGGAATGGGTTGGTCCGGTCGTACCACCTGGACAACCAAACCACTGGACGGGTTACCAGCCGTTGTCGTGGGCGGAAGCCAGAACCAACTGGCGTCAACCTTCTGTCCTTTAAGGCAGAAATTGCCCAGATCCATGCGTTCGTCCAAAGCCTGGGCGATCAGGTTACGGGTCTCTCGCGCGTGGGCGTTGGGCAAGCGACTGGTTGAAGTCCACGCTTCCAGTGCGCCCGCGTACGCAGAAATGTCGGGGGCGGCTGGTATCGTATCGACGGGTTCGGACGGCGGGGCCGAGGACCAGGGCTGTGACGGGGTCCCGAAGGGACCTGACGGCGGGAGATCACTCGATGTCGGTGCCGCGACCGGTTGGATCGGCGTGCTGGCGGTACCGAACGGCCACGGCAGGGAGAAAGCCTCAAACACGGCGCGCGGTACCGGGGCCGCCGTCAGACGGCTCGGACTACCAGCCCAAAAGTGTAACGCCGCTTCTAACTGTTGGGCGTGCTCCTGGGTGTAGCCTTTGCGCTGCAACTCGGTACGCACTTCGGCTACCAGGCGGGGCGACTTGAAGCCCGCGGGCGGGAAATGCCTCGCGATGAACGCCGGACGTTCAGCCAAAGTCTTGCGCAATACTTCATTGATGTAGGCCCGGGGGTTGTAGGTCCAGACGCCCCCTTGCTTCATGGCGGCTTCCGCCAGGCCTCGAATGGAGTACGCGTTGAAGGGAAATAGCGGATAGCCCTGGCGGCTGCGACCAAAAGCGTCCAACCGTTCCGCCGCAGCGGCATCCAGTGTTTCATTGAAATTGGGCACCCAGGCGTAGAGGTCCTGGCTGGTCTGACTGGACCGAGCAAACTCCTGCTTCAGGTGTTGGACACCCCAGCGCGCAGCATTCAAGTAACGCCCAGTCAGGTCGACCAGTTTGCTGAAGATGGCCTCCTCAGCCAAACCTTCGCTCGGGACCACCCACTGCTCCTTGGCCCGCGTGAGCACCGTTTGGCGACCGGCCAGGAAACCGTCGGTCACGGCCACCGCTGTGCGAATAGGCGCGCGGACGCGTCGGCCGTGCTCATCGCTCTCCGCAATCATGATGTCCAGCAGCGGTTGCTGAATCCCAGATAAGGCCGCTAAGTCCTCGATCAGGAGGACCAACTCCTTGCCATCCTCGAGCAGTTGGCGACGGATGTCGTCGACCACGTCTTGGATCGACTTTTGCTGAAGCGCCTCTGTGACCCGAAACACCGTGCGCAGAGCGCCGTCGAGAACCTCTTGCAGGATGTCCGCTGCGGTGCTGCGGAACCGGCCGTTGGCGTTGCCCAAATAGGCCAGCGCCATCTGGACCCGATGGGGTAACTCTTGCCCCGCGGCTTGCTGCGGCGGTTCCAGGTCGTCCGCACGGAATTGCCGGTCCGCGGGGTTGGAGGCACCGCCCAGACTTGCCCCGACAATGCGATGGAGCACCTTGCTCAGCCACATCTCCCGCACTTCCGGCGCTTGGATCAAGTTGCGCGCATGTTCGGCCACAGCCACATGCGGCGCTAAAGCACTTTTCTCAGTAGGTGAAGCCCTCACCAACTCGGCGGTCCGGTCCCGGTACTCCTTGAGTCCCTCGCCCAAGGCGGCAGCGAGCAACTCAGAGGCGGTCGAGGGTGTCAACTGCTCGGATGATCTCGCCAGTTCACGCTTGAGCGTTTCATACTCTTCGCTGGCGAGCGGTTCCAGGATCAATTCGACCACCCGGCGCAGACTGGCGGTCTTGGGAACCGACACCACGACCAACTCCTGGCGGCGGGGGTGGCGCTGCAGTTGGGCGCGCAGCCAGCGGACCATGTGGGACTTGCCCACACCGGACGCTCCCGTGATGGCAATCACGACCGCACTGCCATCGGTCACGGGACGCATCAACTCATTGAGCAAGGCCGCTTCGTCGGCCGCGCTTTCGACGCCTGTTTGCGCTGCCCGACGCAACAAGGTAGTCGGCTCGTGAACGGCCAGAAGCAATGCCTCATCAACCGTCTCGGCTTCAGTGCGTAGGCACTCGGTCGCATGTTCGACCGATGGCCAGTACTGTTCCAGAGAACTCATGCCTTGATCTCCTGCGGACGAGCGATCCATTGAAAGGTCAGGTCGCTGCGGGCGCCCCCGGCCCCGGTGAGGGTCACCGAACTACCGAGGTCGGCTTTTTGCTGCAACAGCAACTCGCCACTGTCCCAAAGGGTCAGCAGCGCACGGGATAACGCACTGGAGAGTTGTCCGGGTTGGCGGGTCGGCAGCGCTGAGGGATCGACATACTTGAGCACCTCGAGTTGCCAGCGCCCACCATCCAACACAGGCAAGAGCGTGCCCAAACGCTCGACAAACTGGGGGGCGGGCAGGCCCTCGCCAGGCCCCAGTACCTCCGCGAGAGCATCTCGCACAGCAACGGTTGGATCCACCGCTGCAAAAGGATGCCGGCTGAACCCCAGGAAGGGCGCCCAGTATTGAAGGCCCGAACGACGGGTCGAGTTACGCATGAGCAGACGCTCCGGATCAAGAATCTGCTGCGACTCCTGTGTTTCAAACTGGGCGAATGAGGCCCGGTAGACGTCCTGGGCCAGCATCCATGCCAGCGAACGGGTGAGGTCGGCTGCCCGTGCGCTCTGACTGGCCCACAGGTCAGGGTTGTTTTCTTCCGCCAAGGCCTGGCGACAAGCTATTCGGCGGGTGAACGGCAGTATTTCAAGCGCCGTGGCGCGGCGCCCCGGTATCCTTTCCTTGACGGAGATCAGCCCGCCTTCGCGAACAAACAGGCCCAGTTCCGTCCACCGATTCAAGGTGTTACGGGCCATCTGGCCATCGTCTTCCACGATCGCGGCCGGAGATACGGCATCCAGCAGATCTGCCTCGGCCATGGGCTTGGGGGCGCGTAATACCGTGGCGTGCAGCACGACCAGGATATTGGGCAGTCCGTCGTTGGTGATGTTCAACAAGCTCATGCAATTAACTCTCGCAAGACCGCGTCCTCGTCGGCATGGGCAACCACCGAGGACCACGGCCGATCCGGACGGTCGGGATCCGGCAAGTGGCTATGGATAAAGACGAGCGTCAGTGCACTGGGGGAGGTCCGCAGTGCCGCAGCCGATTCCGGCGTAATCATCGGCTCAAGCCACAGCACGAACCGAACTTCATCTGAACCTCCGCGCAGGGCCGTCGGGTCGTGCGGATCGAAGCGATCAACGAAGGTATCGCTGCGAACCGCCACGAGTTGGTTGACGATCGAATCGACCAACCGGTCGCTAGCCGATTGCGGGATCCAGAGCGAGTGGGGGCGCACCTTCTGCAAAAGCATCGCCAAGCTCGAGCGACTATCCGCACACATGCGAGCGAGATCAGCTGTGGCGACGAATACGAGATTGGATTGCTCGCGCGGTAGGCTTTGCAATTCGGGCGTTTGCTTGAGCCTTGGAGAGAACCGGTCGATCCGGGCCACAAAGGGCCTCAGTTGCCGCAGTGGCATGCGCAGGTCTCCCCAGTGCCGACTGCAGCCGCCACAGAAAGCTGTGACCGGGCCCCAATGATTGGGCAACGCGAGGCCATAGAGTTGGATCAAGGCCTCCGAGATTTCGATCTGAGCCTGCGCGGCCCGGTACATCAAAGTGAACGCGTCGCCGGAGGCCTGGAGCAGGCGGTCACGCGCCCCGTTCATTCGTTCGTCGAACACCAGAACATCACGGTGATTGGGATGGCGAATGCGCACACTCGCAAACGTCACCTGCGCGGCGTTGTACTCCTGGTCATCGCTCGAAGGGGCGCTGTCAGGAGCGTGGGCACTCAGGCCCGTGATCTCAATGAGGCCCGCCGTGGCCATCAGATTGAGCGTTCGCAAATTCCAGATTCGGTTGCTCTTACCCTGGCTCGATAAGCCGGCACGCAGGCGATTGAGATTGACCCAAATCTCGCCATCAGCCGTGATCGGACGAGCCGGATCGTCGAGCATGGCCACCCACCGCTCATAGCCCAGGTCGTTGCCAATAAGCGTTGGTCCCGCCATGTCGCGGGCCTGCTCCACATCCTGGTCCGTGTACAGCAACAAACTGGCCGAAGCCATGCCGTCGCGGCCGCTGCGCCCTACCTCCTGATAGAAGCGATCAAGTGACTCCGGCAAGGTGGCGTGGATGACGGCGCGTACGTCGTTCTTGTCGACGCCCAGGCCAAAAGCGGAGGTCGCAACCATCCCGTCGAGCGCATTAGAGTCCCACAACGCCATCAGAGACTGGCGTTGCTGGGCGGGCGTCTCGCCCGTGAAAGCGGCGACCCGGCCCAGTCCACAGTCGGACAAACGCCGCAGCCATTCCTCGGCTTCATCGGGGCGGGTCACATACAAGATGAAAGGGCGAGGCGCTTTGAGGACAGCTTCCAAAACGCGCCGCACACGCACGACTGGCGACGCCAGTGGCTTCATGGCATAGCGCGGCTCGGGGCGCAGGAAGATCCCAGAGACGACGCAGTGCCCCATCGATCCCGAAAACTGGCTTTGCAGGGTGGTGACGGTGTGGGGAGTGAGGGTGGCGGAGGCCAGCACCACGTGAATCGGCTGGGGCGTCTCCGCACCACGGGCGTTTCGCAGACTAGCGATAAGGGCTGGTAGCAGTTGAAAAGCCGGACGAAACCCACTGCCCCAAGTCACCACAAGATGTGCCTCGTCAATCACGACATGCGAAATGCGGCCCTCGCGCGCGCAGTCGACCAATAGACTTCTGAGGGAACCGGTGGCGGCCTCCGGTGAGGTGAACAAAACGCGTTGCCCACCACAGCGCAACGCCTGAAAAACGGCCGATCGCTGTTCGATGCTCAGGCCGCTGTGGAAAGACAGTGGGCGACCCGTCCACTGAGGATCGCGCCGCTCGAACAACTCTGCCATCCGGCGACCCTGATCGATGGCCAATGCTACCGTGGGAACGATGACAAGAGTCAGGGTGCCTTGGTTGGCCGACAGCGGTGGCAATTGGGCCAGAAGCGACTTACCGCTGCCGGTGGGCAAGTTGGCAATCAGGGTGGTGTCGGCGGGCAAATGCAGCAGCGCCCGGATGGCTTCGCGCTGGCCCGGACCCGTGTAGGTGGGTAGGCCCAACAGCGAGCGAAGGAGTGGGTCAGATGGCAGGCGTGTGGGCAGACAGGTCTCGACCCCATTGAACGCATCGTCAAACAGGTCGTGCTGCTCCCCAAGCCATGGTAGCCGTGGGTAGTGAGGACGGATTTGGGCGCTGTTGCCCAGATCGGCTACTTCAAAGCCGTGGTCGTTCCAGACCTGACTGGAAGGCCAGGGCGGTGCAAGAGGCACTTGCAGCCAAGGCGCCTCTGCACCTCGAGCCTGGGCCAATAGCCAGTGCCGCAGTAGTGCAATCAAGTCCACAAATGTGGCGGTATGGCTTTGCCGCCGCAGATCATGCAGGCATTGCCGCAGACGCTCCAACAGGCCGTCGGTGGTGCCCTTGTCCTCGAGGTAGGGCGCACTGTCCGGCCAGTGCGCCAGGGCCGCCCTGAGGTCACTCTCTGAAAACAGGGCGCCACTCATTCGTCAAACGGTGAATCTGAGGCCAGGAACACAGCGCCGACCACGTCGAGTTCGAGGTGCGGATGGGCAATTGCCGCTTCCAGCACGGCGTACATCGCATCGGCTTGACGCAGTTCTTCCAACTCTTGCGCCTGGGCGGCACCGGCCAGGCGACTGGCCCGCGCTTCACCTTGCGAGCGTCTCAAGCGGCGTTCCTGAACGCAGGCCTGCAAGGCCTGTTGGAGGTGGTTCTGGTACTGCGGCATGGCCCGAACCCTTGCCATGGCTGTCTGCCTTTGACATTCGCACAAGCCTGCCCAGTCACGCATCCATGTCGACTTGATGTCCGCGGGCAGACTGCGCCAGCGGCGAACGTTCAAATTGAAGTCTCGGCGTGTGCCTTTCCAGCTGTCGGCGTATTCGCTGGTCAATAAGTCCGAAGGGTCGAGTTCGACCTCGCCATTGCCCTGCACCCATACGCGAAATGCCAGGGGAGGCAGGAAGGTACTGGCCTTGCGTGCGCGCGCCTGGGTTTGCAGTTGTTGTGAGGGACTCTCCACGCCGGATGCTCCCTCCGGCGCTTCGCTCGGCAGGGCGGGACGTACCAAGAAGTCGAAGCGGAAGTACAGATCTGCCCCGCTGGGGTCACTCACTTCGTACTGCCGATCGACCCGCCACACCGCGAACGCCCTACCGCGGTCGTCATTCGCGCAAAACTGCTCCAGCGACGTGACCAGTGGATCCCCGATACGCAGCAGGCGGATACCCTGGGCCAGACCGCGTCGACTTGTTGTAGTCTGGCGCTTGAAGGCGTAGCGCTGTGTCAATGGCAGACGCGCGCTACCTCCAGCAGCGTGCTGATCGACAGTGGCCAGGAAGTGCTTGAGGAATCCCGTTAACGGCAACAGGGTGGTGCGTCCGCTGTCGCGATAGCTGTACCCCAAGCGGAAGGGGGTGTCTGCGGAGGGTGCGCCGGGTTCGCCTTCACTGCGCCAATGAAATTGCAACGCTTCTATGGCCAAGGTCTTGAAGGCCGCGCGCCAGCCGACCCAATCGCTGTCTTCATCCTCCAAGGCCTCCATGCCGGGAATTTCCCGGTTAGCCATCGCATCCAGTCCATCCTGGTAATTGAGTTGGCGCACCTCGCGCCTGACCCAGCCGTCTTCGCCTCCCAGTTGCTGGGCCTGCGTTTCAAGGGCCACGGTGCCCAATTCGACCCACTCCCGCGCCAAGGGCCCGGCTGTGGCTTCAATCAGGTACTGCAAACTGGCCACGGACTGACCAAAGACTCCCCACCCATGGTCGAGGACCGAGACCCAGGCGGCCTCGTCCGCATTGGCCTCATCCAGCAAGACGTAGCTCACGATAGGGTCGCCGGTGCCATAGCGATCTAGACGTCCAAGGCGCTGCTCGATGCGGTTTGGTGAGGCGGGCAAGTCGTAATGAACCGCGACCTTGCGTCCGCCATGCAGGTTGACCCCCTCCTCGGCGCGTACATCACACACCAGCACGCGTATGCGTTCGGGGGTGCTGAGGAATTGCTCCCACTGCGGAGCCGTGACCTCGCCGTCTTCGTCAACCTCCGCCGGTTCATAACGCACGACCCGATCACCGATCTCCTCGGCCAGAGCTTGCACCACCCGATCTGCGTCCTCCGGACGGTCACAAAAGACAACAACCTGCGTGCCTGGGATTTCAAGGAGCGTGCGCACCTGCCGACACAAAGCGATGATCCGTGCCGGATCGTCCCGCAGGCGCTGCACTGCCTTGTCGACCGCCTCGGCCTGCGCCAGCAAGTCCGGGTGATCCAAACCGGCATGCCCCAGCGCTTGCCGTAGCGACTCACAGGCATGAGGGTTGACCGCCGATTGCAGCAGAGCCTGCTCAACTGGGGGCGTCAAACTGCTTGAAGTCGTCGCGGCGAGACGCAAGGTTTCGAGGCGATCGCGCCACGTGGCCGTCGCTGGACCTGTGAAGGCGACCGGTCGCATGTGCGCCCGCCGCGGTGTCGCCCAGGACACCGCTGCTCGCCGGTTACGCAGTAATCGGCGGTGTAGTCGGTAGTTCTCGACCAGGTGCGTCTTGAGGTCGTTCAGTGTGGCCAAGAACAACTCGTCTTCCTCGTCCGGAAAGGTGTCCAGGACCTGCCGCAGGGTCCCGACTTTCGCGACCAGCAAGGGATCGTCGGGGTAGTTCGCTAAGAGGCGCTCGAGATCTGGCCCCAGTCCCCAGACGTTTTGCGGCACCAGGGTAGAAGCCACCTCGGCGACGACTTGACGCGAGGCAATCCGTCGCTTGAATCCCTCAAGGTCCTCCAGCGGGAAAACCACCGGATCGAGCAGGTGCAGGACCCGCAGGAACTCCTCGGCATTTCCCAACACTGGCGTGGCCGACAGCAGCAGCAGTCGCGGAACTCGGCGGGCATGCGACTCGAGCAATTCATAGAGTTGGCGTTGCTGGGCCGTGGATTGCCGCGACAAATGGTGGGCCTCATCCACCACCAGCATGCCGGCACTGCCAATGACTTGGGACAGACGATCTAGGTCATCGTGCGCGATGACATGTAAGTGGTCGTCCAACTCATTGCCTAGACCGAAACGTGTGGATAACTCCCGTCGCCACTGATACACCAGAGCATTAGGAACGATCAACACTGCCTCAGCGCATCGGTCATCGATAAAGTATTGGCGAACGATGATTGATGCTTCGATGGTCTTTCCTAAGCCCACCTCATCCGCAAGAAGGTAGCGTTGGATAGGATCAGTCAGGACACGTCGCACAACATCGAATTGGTAATCCACTAAATCGATTGCTGAACACAGCACTGCATCGATACCAGCAACGGCATAGTGCTGACGGGCAACTGCACGGACAAAATCGGACCGTGCGTTGGCCAAGAATGGGGTCTCCGTGGCCTCTGCTGCTAACAGTGGCAACGGGTCTTTCAAAGGGCGATTCCATCGCACCTCCAATTGATCGGCTCCGACGTTCACGGCCTCGCCGTTGGGGAACTGAACAAAGAGAGTTGGCTCATCACCGTCCAGCACTCGGCCAACTTGCCAGCGCCCTCCTGGCATGCGGCGATATACACGTGTTTGTGCGGGCAACGCAGCCCTCTTAACATCCGACAGCGAGACCTCTGCCTCCTCGGGCAAAGGTGCACCAGGAGCATCAAAAAACTGTACTCTCGCATGCGAACCTCGGATGCCGGTGAGTTTCCCGATCCCCCATTCAGAATAGGTCGCAGAATCGATTCGAACGAAAGTGCCTGGTGTCAGGCTGTAGATGCGCCCCGTCATCGCTGACGGCAGGCTGAATGACAAGCCAGTGCGTGTCCGGCCAAGCGCTTTATTGATGCAGCACAGTGCCGTCGGAAGGTTGCTAAAGTGTGCCGAGGAGGACCAACGAGACTCCCTGCGACTACGGGTCTCAACGATTTGACGGTCAACACAAGCCCCTCCCTATTAATTTAGATTGCACTTGTTACTGTCCCCATGCTATCAGAGCCTTGACTTGATAGTGCCCTACCAAATACCCATCACAGGAGTCCGATCCGAACGAACTTTCTTCTCCGAAGCGCTAGTGAAAATTCTGAGTTAGCGATGACATGGGCGACTTGCAAGGAATCAGATAGAGTAAATTAGGGGCATTCATCGTTTCCGCCCCTGGACTCTAATAGGAGCTACTTTTGGCGTGTGGCCTATGAAAGCATTCAATTCTTCTTGTGCAGAGCGTCTGCAAGCGCATCCTGCGCTGCCTGCTTCGCAGCAGCGCCGCATAAATGCATGGATCGAGGCAATGCCCACAGGGTCTCTTGGCTCCGACCATATGCCTGATCTAATCGAATTGGCTCGACATATGGATCGTGCTGAGCGGATCACCCGCGAAATCGATGCTGCACCTGACGCCACTCCTTGCGCCAACAGTTCGCTAACTGACTTGTTGGCGGCAGAGGAAGCAAGAATACGGGCGCTGAGTAGTCGCCTGCAGATATCCGTGAATCGGCCTGATTTTTGAGAAGATTGTTTGATTTAAGTCAGACCGCGTCCTCGGTACTCTGACTTGCGATTTGCCGACAGTAGTTTGCCTCAGCAACTGGTGGCGGGATGTGCCTAATGGGTTCAAGCAGGCGATGGTGGTTGAACCATGACACCCATTCAAGCGTTGCAAACTCCACCGCCTCCTTGGTTTTCCGGGAAGCTCGGCGATAGATGAGTTCAGCCTTGTAGAGTCCGTTGATCGTCTCGGCCAGCGCATGGTCATAGCTGTCTTCCTTGCTGCCCACCGAAGGCTCAACGCCAGCTTCTGCCAAGCGTTCGGTGTACCAAATGCTGGCGTACTGAGAGTCCCCGTCGGAGTGGTGAATCAGGCGACTGTCCCGCTCGGTTTGGCGCGCGTATAGCGCCTGCTCAAGCGCATCGAGGACGAAGTCAGATCGCATCAAACTGCTCACGCGCCAACCCGCCATGCGCCGGGCGAACACATCGATGACAAAGGCCACGTTCAGCCAACCCTGCCAAGTCGAACGTCGGTGAAGTCGCTCACCCACAGTTGATTAGGCTTATTAGCATTGAACTGGCGGTTGACTCTGTTCAGCGGGCACTGTACTTTGCTGTCGCTGGTGGTAGTTCGCACGAACTTACCGAGCATCACCGCGCGCAAGCCCAACTGCCACATAAGCAACTCAAACGATACTACCGAGCTCAATCTGAACGGCCACAGACTATGCTTGTCGGCCTGCATGGATGTGTACAACGGCGATCTGGTCTATTGGCGGATGACAAGCCGCCCGGTCTTCGAGATGGTCTCCAGCATGCTTGAAGCGGCGCTCTCGCGGGCAGGTTGCGTAGTCGACCCGGTCGCACACTCCGACCAAGGTTGGCATTGCAAGATGCAGTCCTACCGAGCGATGCTCGTGCGAAGGGAGTCGAGCAAAGCAGGAATCGCAAGAGCAACTGCTTTGACCACGCGGTACTAGAAGACGTCTTCGGGCCCCTGGAGGCCGAGTATTTCCATCTCGGTGCGCGAGCCTGTCAGATGTTTTGTGTGTGAGGCATAGCATGTCAACAAGGAGCATGAATGCCACGCAAGACGAAGACAACCGCAGCAGCGGACAAGGCGGCGCAGCCGCAATTCTCAGCCGCAGCGCTTGAGCAACTGATCCCCGGGCCGGTGACGCCAGCCGAGCTTGAGGGCATCTTCCAGCAGTTCAAGAAGGCCGTATTGGAGCGCGCACTGGGCGCCGAGATGAGTCACCACCTGGGCTACGCACACGGTCAGGTCAAACCCGAAGGGGCTGCCACCAATCACCGCAATGGCAAGAGCGCCAAGACCGTTCTCACCGATGTCGGCGCTTTGCGCATCGACGTCCCCCGCGATCGCGAGGGCACCTTCGAGCCGCAACTCATTGGCAAGCATGAGCGCCGCTTTACGGGCTTTGATGACAAGATCATCGCCATGTACGCGCGCGGCATGACGGTGCGCGAGATCCAGGGCTTTCTTTCCGAGATGTACTCGGTGGACGTCTCGCC
>Ga0308157_10002473_pt1 | contig 30159 bp, 29 predicted proteins | sample PhyBR1_FD_201035 | JGI IMG/M metagenome (GOLD analysis project Ga0308157, IMG submission 201035) | Phyllosphere microbial communities from UC Gill Tract Community Farm, Albany, California, United States - DLSLB.R1 | ecosystem: Host-associated > Plants > Phyllosphere > Unclassified | place: USA...
ACGTATGACATGAGGACCTCTGTCGATCGAATGAGTGTGGTAACCCATATCGATACCGGAGGTCCTCACCTCATTCCATCAGGCCACTCCGTCCACAACGTCAGTGGGAAGAACACCTAGGTCCGCCGTCGGGGCAATGGCTCCTCGGTCACGCCTGGCACTTCGGACACCAGTAGAGCTTGCGGGCCCCGATCTCCTCGAGCACGATCTCGGTGCCGCAGACACGGCACGGCAGCCCTGCGCGGTGATACACCCAATGGCGGTCATCGCGACTGGCCATCGCCGCACGGTAGTCGTCGGCGGAGAGATCGTCCATCGTCATCATTTGACCCGTCTCCACACCGATGGGAAGCAGACGCGCCCAGTCCTGCCAGAGCCCGCGAACGATCTCCTCGGGGACGGCCCTGCCAGGCGTATGCGGATTGAGCCGTGCCCGATACAGCATCTCGGCACGGTAGACGTTGCCGATACCGCTCACGACGGACTGGTCCATCAGCAGGAGCGCGATCGGCGTGCTCTTCCTGCCGACGGCGTTGACGAATCGCTCCTCGTTCTCGGCAGGGTCCCCCACGAGCGGGTCGGGCCCCAGCTTGGCGACGGATTCGAGCATCTCGTCCGGGGTCTGCAGCACGCACGCCGTAGGCCCACGGAGATCTGCGACGGTGAGGTCGGTCATCAGCCGCAGGCGCACCTGACCGACGATCGGCGGCGGCCACTCCAGCCCCTCATCGGCGAGGCCCTTCGTCTGCTCCGACATCCGCACGTGCACGCGGGCGCGACGCGGCGCTCCGATCGACGCGAGCGAGTTCTCGCCGGCATCATCGAGGATCGGAGCATCCAGGTCGGTTCCGCGCTGGTTCGTCTGCCCCATCCGTCCGTTGGCGGACGCGATGGTCGGATCGAGCAGGATCTCGCCGGCGAAGTCCCAGGCACCGTAGAGTCCGAGGTGAACGCGCAGCCACAGATCTCCCTCCGCTTCGAGGAACATCTGCTTGCCGACCGCCTTCACGCTGATCGCCTCGCGTCCGTCGAGCACGGCGGCTCCTTCGGCGAAACGGCCCTGCGGGCTCGAGGCCTGCAGGACCCTGCCGATGAAGTTGCGATCGAACTGCCGCGCGATCCGGTGTACGGAGTGACCCTCGGGCATGTCAGGCGCGCGGGTCGGGAAGCAGCGAACCGTCGCGCTCGAACTCGGCGATCTGCCCGATGCGCCGCACATGCCGTTCCTCGTTCGAGAACGGCGTATCGATGAACCGCTCGATGAAGGAGACGACCTCCTCGAAGGTGTGCTGACGCGCACCGATCGAGATCACGTTGGCATCGTTGTGCTCACGGGCGAGCTCGGCCGTCGAGAGGTTCCAGACCAGCGCCGCACGGATGCCCTCGACCTTGTTGGCCGCGATCTGCTCACCGTTGCCCGAGCCGCCGAAGACGACGCCGAGTGCGTCGACGCCCGCTGCCTGATCGGCCACGACGGCCTGCGCCGCGCGGATGCAGAACGCCGGATAGTCATCGAGCGCGTCGTATTCGACCGGACCGTGATCGGTCACCTCGTGTCCCCGCGAGCGGAGGTGGTCCTGCAGCCGCGTCGAGAACTCGAGACCCGCGTGATCTGTGGCGATGTGGATGCGCATGGTCACCATCCTAGGAGCGCTGCGACGCGGGTCATGGCGCGATCCCCGCTGCGGCGGGCAGGAAACCGAGCCGCACGTTCTCGCAGTCGCCCGGTCGGGATACGTCGTACCACGGGCCGAGCGCTGTCACGTGCGGACGCTCGGCCGCGGGCGTGCCCTCGATGCGCTCGACGACCAGATCGATCAGTCCAGCGACGAACGCCGGGTGCGTGCCGGGTGTCGCCGTCCTCACAGCGGGAATGCCTGCCCGATCAGCCGACTCCATGGCCTCTGTGTCGAGATCCCACAGCACCTCCATGTGGTCGCTGACGAACCCGAGAGGAACGATCACGATCGCTTTGGCTCCGGCTGCGGGCAGTTCGTCGATCACGTCGTTGATGTCGGGCTCGAGCCAGGGCTGACTGGGCGGGCCTGAGCGCGACTGGAACACGAGCTGCCAGGGCACCGTGACGCCACCGGTCACCGCGCCGAGACTCTCGATGATGTGCTCGGCGACCGCGCGGTGCTGCGCGCCGTACGCGCCGCCCTCGCCCCAGTCGACGTCACGCGGTCCGGAGCGCTCGGCATCCGCTGTCGGGATCGAGTGGGTCGAGAAGAGCACGTGGATGTCGTCCGCCGCGATGCCCTGGTCGAGGAACTCGCGAACGGCGGCATCTACGCCTTCCTGGAAAGGCGCGACGAATCCGGGATGGTCGAAGAAGAGACGGATTTTGTCGGCGGTGACCCGCCCCTCGAGATCTGCTTCGGTGATCGCTCGCGCGATGTCCTCGCGGTACTGACGGTCGCTCGAGTAGGAACTGTATGCACTCGTCGCCAGCACCAGCAGCGCGGTGCGCCCATCATCCGCCGCCGCGGTGAAGGCATCCGGCAGGTACGGTTCCCAATTGCGGTTGCCCCAGTACACCGGAAGGTCGATGCCTCGCGATGCGAGTTCATCCTCCAGGGCCGTCTTGAGCTCACGATTCTGCCCGTTGATGGGACTCACCCCGCCGAAATGCCGGTAGTGGTGCGCGACCTCTTCGAGACGCTCGTCAGGGATGCCGCGGCCGCGCGTCACGTTCCGCAGGAACGGGATCACGTCGTCCTGGCCCTCCGGTCCGCCGAAACTCGCCAGCACCAGCGCGTCGTAGACGACAGGGGTCTCGATGAATTCGGCTCCACCGGCCGCGGCCGGTGACGCATGAGGGACACTGATCTGTTCGGGCGCAGTCACCCCTCCATCTTTCCACCTCTGCGCGCTGGTGGCGGCTCGGTCCTGGCGTAGGCTGTCAGGGTTGCCGTCGACGCCAGCCGCGTCGGATCTTGGCGATGCCCCCGAACCCCTGGGAGAACTAGCTGTGCCTGGAGAGAACCTCACCCGTATCGAAGCGCAGGAGCGCCGCGCCCTCATCGACACGCAGTCGTACAGCGTCTCGCTCGACCTGACCAAGGGCGACGTGGTCTTCGGCTCGCGAAGCGTGGTCCACTTCACCGCGAAGCCCGACAGCTTCACGTTCATCGATCTGATCGCCAGCGATGTGCGCGAGATCTCCCTCAACGGCGAGCAGCTCGACCCCGCAGAAGTCTTCGCCGACTCCCGTATCGCACTGACCGGTCTGCAGGACGAGAACGTCCTCGTCGTCGACGCGGACTGCCTCTACACGAACACCGGCGAAGGACTCCACCGCTTCGTCGATCCCGTCGACGGTGAGGTCTACCTCTACTCGCAGTTCGAGGTGCCCGACTCCCGCCGGGTCTTCGCCGTGTTCGAGCAGCCCGATCTCAAAGCGACGTTCCAGTTCACGATCACCGCACCGGATTCGTGGAAGGTGATCTCGAACTCGCCCACGCCGGAGCCCATCAACCACGACGAGAGCAGCACCGCGACCTGGGGCTTCGAGCCCACGCCGCGCATCTCCTCGTACATCACGGCGCTCGTGGCAGGACCCTACGAGTCGACGTTCTCCGAGCTGACCAGCGCCGATGGCCGCGTCATCCCCCTCGGTGTGTACGGCCGCAAGAGCCTGTGGGACCACCTCGACGCCGATTACATCTTCGACAAGACTCGCGAGGGCTTCGCCTACTACGAGGAGAAGTTCGGCGTACCGTACCCGTTCGCGAAGTACGATCAGCTCTTCGTCCCGGAGTTCAACGCCGGAGCGATGGAGAACGCGGGCGCGGTCACCTTCACCGAGACGTACGTGTTCCGCAGCAAGGTGACCGACGCGGTCAAGGAGCGCCGCGTGGTCACCATCCTCCACGAGCTGGCGCACATGTGGTTCGGCGATCTCGTCACGATGAAGTGGTGGAACGACCTCTGGCTGAACGAGTCGTTCGCCGAGTGGGCCTCGACCATCGCGACCGCCGAGGCCACCGAGTGGACCGAGGCATGGACGACGTTCAACGCGATGGAGAAGACCTGGGCGTACCGCCAGGATCAGCTTCCATCGACTCACCCGGTCATGGCGGAGATCAACGACCTCGAGGACGTGCAGGTCAACTTCGACGGCATCACCTACGCCAAGGGCGGTTCCGTGCTCAAGCAACTGGCTGCCTGGGTCGGCATCGATGCGTTCTTCGCGGGAGTCGGACAGTATTTCCAGAAGCACGCATGGGGCAACACCGAGCTGAGTGACCTGTTCGCCGAGCTCGAGTCGACCAGCGGTCGCGACCTCAGCACCTGGTCGAAGAAATGGCTCGAGACCGCGGGGGTCAACACCCTCTCCCCCGTGATCACTGACGACGTCGACGGCGTCATCACACGGTTCGCGATCACTCAGACCGCACCCGCCGACTACCCGACGATCCGCCCGCACCGCCTCGGCATCGGCTTCTACGACCTCGACGGCGGCGCGCTCGTGCGCACGCACTTCGTCGAGATCGACGTCGACGGCGACCGCACGGAGGTGCCGGAGCTGCAGGGCCGGAAGCGTCCGGCCCTCGTTCTGCTCAACGACAACGATCTCGCCTACGCGAAGATCCGTCTCGACGAGCGCTCCCTCGAGACCGCGATCGCCCATCTCGGACAGATCACCGATCCACTTGCACGATCCCTGATCTGGGGCGCGGTCTGGGATCAGACGCGCGACGCCGAGAGCACGGCATCCGACTACATCGATCTGGTTCTCGGCAACATCGAACGCGAGACCGAATCGACCACGATCCGCACGACGCTCGCGCAATTGCGCACCGCCGCCGCGCTCTACGTCGATCCTGCCGGGCGCGCCGCCGCACGACTGAGGGTGGCAGATGGCCTGTGGGATCTCGCGCAGAACGCCCCGGGCGGAAGCGACAGCCAGTTACAGTTCGTCACAGCATTCGCCGCCTCGCTGGTCAACGCCGAGCACGCCGGCATCGTCGGTCGGTTGCGCTCGGGCGAGGAGACGCTCCCCGGCCTCGACATCGATGCCGATCTCTCGTGGCAGCTGCTCGTGGGTCTCGCATCGATCGGTGCGACCGACGCCGGCGCGATCGATGCTGCGCTCGCCGCCGACAACACGTCCAAGGGCGCGGAGTTCGCAGCACAGGCGCGTGCGGCTCTGCCCGGCATCGACGACAAGCGCGCCGCGTGGGCTTCACTCATCGACAACGACGATCTCCCCAACACGATCGTGCGTTCCGCGGCTGCCGGTTTCGTCCACTCGAACAGCGTCGAGGTGCTCGGTGAGTTCGTGCAGAGCTATTTCGACATGCTCGTCCCGGTGTGGGAATCGCGCACGTACCAGATCGCGAACTACCTGATCGTGGGGCTCTACCCCACTCCCCTGGGCAGCGTCGAGCTGCGCGACGCGACGCGCACATGGCTGTCGGAGAACCCCGACGCCGCACCTGCACTCCGTCGCCTCGTCAGCGAGGAGCTCGCCGACGTCGAACGCGCCCTCTACGCGCAGGCGCGCGATGCCGAGGACCCTGACCTCGCCGACTGATCGGTAGGATCAAGGCGTGCGATCCATCCCGACGGATACCGAACCGTCGCCTGTTCTCGACGACCTGGCGACGTTCTGGGGCGCTGTGCTGAAGTGGTTGCTCGAAGCAGGGCAGAACATTCTGCAGGTGCTCCTGATCATCGTGGTGTGCATCGCCATCGCATTCGTGCTGAGGCTCGTGATCCGACGTGTCGTGCTCCGCATCGTCAGCAGCGCGAAGTCGAAGGCGAACGTCGATGACACGCAGGCGCTCGAGCGATCGCCGCTCGCCGACATGCGCCTCGTGCAGCGCACCAGGACCCTCGGGACGATCCTGCAGAACATCGTCAACGTGGTCGTCGCGATCGTCGCCGTCGTACTCATCACGAATCTGCTCGCCCCCAGCCTGGTCGGCTCGCTGACGCTGCTGACGGCGGCGATCGGAGCCGGTCTCGGCTTCGGTGCGCAGAACATCGTCAAGGACGTCTTCAACGGTCTGTTCATCGTCGCGGAGGATCAGATCGGCATCGGGGACATGGTCGACATGGGCCTCGCCTCCGGGGTCGTCGAGTACGTGGCCGTGCGCATCACGCACATCCGCGATGTCAACGGCACCCTGTGGTACGTCCGCAACGGCGAGGTGACGCGCATCGGAAACATGTCCCAGGGCTGGGCGCGCGCCATCGTCGACATCGGCGTGCCTGCAGACGCCGACGTGCCCGAGGTCGAAGCGGCGCTTCTCGCTGCGGCTCAGGGCCTGGCGAAGGACCCGAAGTGGCGCACCCGGATCATCGACCGCCCCGAGGTCTGGGGGCTGGAGTCGATGACCGGCGAAGCGCTGGTGATCCGTGTCGTGATGAAGACGCGGGCCAACGCGATGGACGACGCGGCGCGGGAACTGCGCATGAGGCTGAAGGGCGCCGTCGAGACGCTCGGCCTCACCATCCCCTCTCTGGTCTCCGTCACTCCCGACGGGATCGAGGGCGCGAGACGCGTTCGCGGCGCCAATCCGCCGAGGACCAGACCGAATGCGGTTACGGGCGTCCCCGCTCCTGCGCGCGGCATCTGGCGCAAGAAGAGCCCCCAGCAGCCGCCTGAGCCCCCTGAGGTGACGAAGTGACGTTCTACGACGAGGTCGGCGGCTATGACACCTTCGAGCGCATCGTCGACGGCTTCTATCGTGAGGTCGCCCTCGACCCTGTGCTGAAGCCGATGTACCCCGAGGAGGATCTCGGCCCCGCCGCCGAGCGCTTCACGATGTTCCTGGTGCAGTACTGGGGCGGACCGACGACGTACGGGGAGCGTCGCGGGCACCCGCGACTGCGGATGCGCCACCAGCCGTTCCGCATCGACAACGACGCGCGTGAGCGCTGGCTGCGCTGCATGCGCACCTCGCTCGATGAGATCCAGTTGTCGCCGCTGCACGACGCGACGCTCTGGGACTACCTGGAGCGCGCCGCGTATGCAATGGTGAATACACTGCCCTCCCCGGCGGCAGCGCCCGGCGCACGCACGACTCTCGGTGCCCGCAGCACCAGTCAGGATTCGACGGAGAACACATGACGACCACGCCCCTGTCCGCTGATGTCCTGGTGATCGGATGGGGGCTGGCCGGTCTCGTCGCCGCCTCAGAAGCCGCCTCAGCCGGCCGCAGCGTGATCGTCCTGGATCAGGAACCACGATCCAATCTCGGTGGACAAGCCTGGTGGTCGTTCGGGGGACTCTTCTTCGTCGACTCCCCCGAGCAGCGGCGGATGGGGATCAAGGATTCGCTCGAGCTCGCGACGCAGGACTGGTTCGGCAATGCCGGGTTCGACCGCGACGAGGACGCCTGGCCCCGCAGATGGGCCGAGGCCTACCTGCAGTTCGCCGCGGGCGAGAAGCGCGCCTGGTTGAGGGAACGCGGCGTGGGCTTCTTCCCCGTCGTCGGCTGGGCCGAGCGCGGTGGATACGGTGCCATCGGCCCCGGGAACTCCGTACCGCGCTTCCACATCACCTGGGGAACGGGGCCCGGGGTCGTCGCTCCGTTCGACGAGGCCGTGCACCGCGCCGAGGCCGCAGGCGGGCTCACGATCCTCCCTCGTCACCGCGTGACCGAGCTCCTCGTCGAGGGCGGCGCAGTCGTCGGTGCGCGCGGCGACGTTCTCGCCGACAGCGCCACCGAACGCGGAGCGCCCTCCTCGCGCGACCCCATCGGAGAGTTCGAGATCTCCGCGGGAGCGACGATCGTCGCCTCCGGAGGGATCGGGGGCAATCACGACCTCGTCCGCGCCGCATGGCCCGCACGGCTCGGTGCACCTCCCGAGCACATGCTCACCGGAGTGCCCGCCTATGTCGACGGATCGATGCACGCGGTCTCCGAAACGGCCGGCGCCCGTCTGATCAACAGTGATCGCATGTGGCATTACGTCGAGGGCATCCAGAACTGGGATCCGGTGTGGCCGAATCACGGCATCCGCATCCTTCCCGGGCCATCCTCGTTGTGGCTCGATGCGACGGGCAAGCGACTCCCCGTGCCACTCTTCCCGGGGTTCGACACACTGGGCACGCTCGATCACTTGCGCCGCACCGGACACGACCACTCCTGGTTCATCACGACGAGGCAGATCATCGAGAAGGAGTTCGCGCTGTCCGGCAGCGAGCAGAACCCCGATCTCACCGGCAAGGACGTCGGGCTGCTGCTGAAGTCGCGTCTCGCGAAAGGGCCGACGGGACCCGTCCAATCGTTCCTCGACGAGGGCGCGGACTTCATCGTGGAGAACGACCTCGAGTCCCTGCTGGAGCAGATGCGCGCCCACGACGGCGGCGAGCTGCTCGACCTCGATGATGCACGCCGCGAGGTGCTCGCTCGCGATCGCGAGATCGACAACGACTTCTCCAAGGATGCCCAGATCGGGATGCTGCGCTCGATGCGCGCCTATCGCGGTGACATGCTCATCCGCACAGCAGCACCGCACCGACTGCAGGATCCGTCGGCGGGGCCGATGGTCGCCGTCAAGCTCCACGTGCTCACGCGCAAGTCACTGGGCGGGATCGAGACCGATCTCGACGGACGCGCCATCGGCGCCGACGGCGCCGCTGTCCCCGGCCTCTTCGCCGCGGGCGAGGCGAGCGGATTCGGAGGCGGCGGCGTGCACGGCTACCGTGCGCTGGAAGGAACCTTCCTCGGCGGATGCCTGTTCTCGGGGCGTCAGGCCGGACGCGCCGCTGCGCGATGAGTCCTCGGATCAGGCATCATCGTTCGCGCGTCCCGTCATCCGCACTGCAGTGAGACCGCTCGCCACCGGCCCCCTGGCGAGCACGTGCCCCCGGCGGAAGCCGAGCCGTGTCCAGCGGCCGGACACCGTGACCGGCACCTGCTCCTCGCCCGAGATGAATCCGAATGCGTAGGCTGCGAAGGCGACGCCGCGTGGCAGGCCGAGGAGCTCCTCGTCCGGCTCGCCCCAGATCGATGCGCGCAGGGCGCGGACCGCTTCCTCACCGGACCCGGGACCTGAGCCCCGCGCGACCGCAGCGATCCCCCACTGGGCTCGACGTGCGATGACAGCCGCATCCAGTTCGCTCTCCCTGGCCCATCCTCCGCGCGGCGGGGCGATACCGGCCCACGCCGGGGATCTGCCGTTGTCCGGCAGGCGCAGCATCCGATCGTCGTCGTCACGCGACAGGTCGTCCACGACGATGTCGCATTCGAGTTCGGGGTCGGCGTGGACGATGCGCATCGCCAGGATCGTCGGAGTCGAGTCGAACAGGGTCTGCGGAGCGAGTGCGGCGGCGGTGAGCGCAAGAACGCCCTGCGACGCCCGCAACCGGATCCCGTCGTCGGAGACCTGATTGGCCCTCCCCAGAAACGTCAGGACGTCTCTTGCGGTGTCGGCATCGGCGAGTACGAGACGGGGGTGCACACGTCCTAAACTACCAAGGACGCCGCGGGCGTCGCGGATAGGAGCGTTATGAGCGCAGGTGCGCGGGCCCGGGCAGCGGTCGATCGACTCCTCGACGTGCTCGATCTCGATGAGAGCAGCGCGAGGACGACGGAGGACATCTTCACCGGACGGTCGCACAGCATGCCGACCGGGCGAATCTACGGCGGTCAAGTGCTCGGGCAGGCCCTGCTCGCTGCGGAGCGCACGATGCCTTCCGAACGCGCGGCGCACTCGATGCACGGCTACTTCCTGCGTCCCGGGGATTCGACGCAGAGCGTCACGATCGCGGTCGACCGCATCCATGACGGCAGGTCCTTCTCGACACGGCGCGCACAGGCGTATCAGAACGGTGTGCCCATCTTCTCGATGATCGCGTCCTTCCAGGACGAGGCACCTGGTCTCGAGCACGCGGTCCCCATGCCGGACGGCGTACCGGGGCCGGACGACGTGCCCTCAGACGAATCGCGCCTCGAGGGCCTCGCGCCGGATGCGGTGCGGATGCTCGCCGAGCGTCCGATCGAGATGCGGCATGTGGAGGAGCCTCTGCATCTTTCGGCGGCGGGCGCATCCTCCCCGCACCAGGCGGTATGGCTGCGACTGCGTGCGCCGATGCCCGATGATCAGCGCCTGCATCGTGCTGCTCTGGCATATCTGAGCGACATGACCATTCAGGAATCGATCCTCAGGGCGCACGGCATCCACTGGGCGACTCCCGGCCTGAAGGTCGCGAGCCTCGATCATGCGATGTGGTGGCACCGCCCCGCGCGCGCCGACGAGTGGATGCTCTACGTGCAGCGATCGCCGAATGCGCGCGGTGGCAGAGGGCTCGCGACGGGCAGCATCTACACCCGTGAAGGAGTGCTCGCCGCCAGCGTGGCGCAGGAGATCATGATCAGGGTTCCGCACACGGACTGATCAGTCGGCTCACCCGCGGTGCGCGTACGCGATGCGCTCCCCGACATACGGCCCCCACACCCGCCGCATCTCATCGGTCACCCTGGTCGGACGCCCGGTCTGCGCGTCGACCAGCACGACGACGGCGGTCGAGCGGGCGTACAGCACCCGCTCGTCGCTCATCGGATCGTTGAACACCTCGTAGCAGACCTCGATACTGGATCCGCCGATCTTGCCGAACCACATCTGCACCTCGAGCGGGCGTCGCTGGTACGGAACGGGTGCCAGATACTCGATCTCCTGGCGGGCGATGAGCGTGAGCACGCCCTGCTCGATCCCGGAGGCCAGCACCGCGGTCGCGGGTGCTTCTTCTCCCGGGCCGGCCCGCCAGAACGCGCGAACGCGCGCCTCTTCGAGCAGCTTGAGCATCGACGTGTTGTTGACATGGTTGAACGCGTCAAGATCTCCCCATCGCAGGTGGATGGGGAGATGCAGGCGCCGCTGCGCGTCGCCGGTCTCAGTCACGCGTCAGCTTGCGGTGGGTCGAGCGGTGCGGGTTGGCCGCATCCGGGCCGAGGCGCTCGATCTTGTTCTTCTCGTACGCCTCGAAGTTGCCCTCGAACCAGTGCCACTGGGCCGGGTTCTCGTCGGTGCCCTCGTACGCGAGGATGTGCGTGGCGATGCGGTCGAGGAACCACCGGTCGTGCGTGATGACCACAGCGCAGCCGGGGAACTCGAGCAGCGCGTTCTCGAGCGACGAGAGCGTCTCGATGTCGAGGTCGTTGGTGGGCTCGTCGAGGAGGAGCAGGTTGCCGCCCTCCTTCAGCGTGAGTGCCAGGTTCAGGCGGTTGCGCTCACCGCCGGACAGCACACCGGCCTTCTTCTGCTGGTCCGGCCCCTTGAAACCGAACTTCGAGACGTAGGCGCGGGACGGGATCTCGGTCTTTCCGACCGTGATGAAGTCGAGACCGTCGGAGACGACCTCCCAGAGGTTCTTGTTGGGGTCGATGCTCGCGCGGGACTGATCGACGTAACTGATCTTCACGGTCTCGCCGATCTTCAGATCACCGCCGTCGAGCGGCTCGAGGCCGACGATCGTCTTGAACAGCGTGGTCTTGCCGACGCCGTTGGCGCCGATGATGCCGACGATGCCGTTCGGTGGGAGGTTGAAGCTCAGGCCGTCGATGAGCACACGGTCTCCGAAGCCCTTCTTCAGCTTCTTCGCGTCGATGACGACATTGCCGAGGCGGGGACCTGCGGGGATCTGGATCTCCTCGAAGTCGAGCTTCCGCGTCCGCTCCGCCTCCGCCGCCATCTCTTCGTAGCGGGCCAGACGCGCCTTCGACTTCGTCTGGCGTCCCTTGGCGCTCGAGCGGACCCACTCCAGCTCGTCCTTCAGACGCTTGGCGAGCTTGGCGTCCTTCTTGCCCTGGACGTCGAGTCGCTCGGCCTTCTTCTCGAGGTACGTGGAGTAGTTGCCCTCGTACCCGATCAGCCGACCGCGGTCGACCTCGGCGATCCATTCTGCGACGTTGTCGAGGAAGTACCGGTCGTGCGTGATCGCGATGACCGCGCCCTTGTACGACTGCAGGTGCTGCTCGAGCCAGAGCACGCTCTCGGCGTCGAGGTGGTTGGTGGGCTCGTCGAGAAGCAGCAGATCGGGCTTCTGCAGGAGCAGCTTGGCGAGAGCGACACGGCGCTTCTCACCACCCGACAGCGGCGCGATCTCCGCGTCGCCAGGAGGCGTGCGCAGCGCATCCATCGCCTGCTCGAGCTGGGAGTCGAGGTCCCAGCCGTCTGCAGCGTCGATCTCTTCCTGCAGCACGCCCATCTCGGCGAGCAGCGTGTCGAAGTCGGCGTCGGGATCGGCCATCTGCGCCGAGATCTCGTTGAAGCGATCGAGCTTCGCCTTGATCGCGACGCCCTCCTGGATGTTCTCCAGCACGGTCTTGGACTCGTCGAGCTCCGGCTCCTGCATGAGGATGCCGACAGTGAATCCGGGAGTGAGCTTCGCCTCGCCGTTGGAGGGCTGGTCGAGTCCCGCCATGATCTTGAGGATCGTCGACTTACCGGCGCCGTTCGGCCCGACCATGCCGATCTTCGCACCCGGGAGGAACGACATCGTCACGTCATCGAGAATGAGCTTCTCGCCCACCGCCTTGCGTGCACGAACCATCGAGTAGATGTACTCAGCCACCGAAAAACGCTCCTTAGCTAGGCGTCGAGGATCGACACCCCAGCCTACCGGCTCAGGATCACCAGTCGATCGGCCGGGTGCTGCCGATCAGGCATCGCCCTTCAGCGAGCTGATCCATGACCGCCGTCACCGGATCACCGGTGGATGGTCCGACCTGACCGACCAGGCACTCGGCGTCGCCCCAGCGCACGGAGAACTGCAGGCTCTCCGCCGGGTGCCCGACAGTCGAGAGGTCGTGCGTGACCTGCATCATCGATTTGTCGAACCCTGCCGCGGTGAGTGCATCGACGTACGCGCGCCCCGAGTCGCTACCCGACGCCGCCCATACCTGCGCGGTGACGGCCTCGAACAGCGGGAGGTTGTCCTCAGCCGTGCCATCGGGGACGATCACCGGGCCGGCCTCGTCAGGCGGCGTCGACTCCGTCGCCGTCGGGGTCGGTGTCGCGGCCGGCTCCGGTGTGCAGGCGGAGACGACCAGTCCGACGAGCGCGAGCACGCTCAAGACGGCGAGGGTCGGGCGGATGCGGGAGGTTCGACGGGACACGCTCCGATCCTATGCGCGCGTCCCGACGAATCCGCCACGTGTCGACTCATCTCGTCGGCAGATCGTGAAATGCGTGCATCAGACAGCAGCCGACCACGCGACGGGATTGTCCTCGATGACCGGTTCCGTGTCGGATTCGAACTCACCGAGCTCATCAGTGCGCCCGGCTTCGATGGTGTCAGCGGTATCAGCCGCATCGGCCTGGTGCGGGGCGGGCGTCACCGTCGCCGGCCGCGATTTCGCGAACGCACTCGCGCCCCAGCGCAGATCGTGACCGATCGTATCCGCGTCGATATCCGCGCTCATCCCCTTCTTGCCGCCGCTCTCCCACTCGCGGAGCCGCAGTTTTCCGGTGATGATCACGCCGTCGCCCGAGTGCAGCGATGCCTTGGCGTGCTCAGCGAGCTGACGGAACGCGGAGACCGTGTACCAGTTCGTGCCGGTCTCGACCCAGGTCTGACTCTTCGAGTCGTACCTGCTCTGCGGGCTGGCCACGCGGAACTTCACGACCGGCACTCCCCCGGGTGTCTCGCTGCGGTTGGGGTCGTTCCCGACGCGTCCGAGGATCGTCACGGTGTCGTTCATCTTGTCTCCTTCTGAGGCCGGGGCACGCCCGGATGCACTCAGAGTGCACCTCCGACGACGGACGCCTGCACCGGAATCCCGCGTCCGGTGGAGAACAGGCGCCTCCGCTGATCGGTGCAGGAGAAGTCGCCGCGAAGACGGCGGGATCGACCTCAGACGAGGAGCGGAACAGCCTCAGACGAGGAGCGGAACAGTGGGATCGACGGGAACCTCGATGACTGTCGGCCCCTTGCGCTCCAGCGCGTCGGCGACCGCCGCCTTCACCTCGCCGGCCGTCTTCGCCACAAGACCTGTCGCCCCGTACCCCTGAGCGAGCAGGTGAGGCTGAAGGCCAGGCAGATCCAGACCGGGGACATCAGGGTTGTTCTGGAACTTCGAGAACGCCTTCAGGATGCCGTACTCCTCGTTGTTCGGCACGACCACCACGAGCGGCAGACCGTGCTGAGCCGCCGTGTAGAGAGCCTGCGAGGAGAACTGCAGCGAACCGTCGCCGATGAGTGCCATGACCGGTCGGTTCCGCCCGAGATCGCGCTCCGCGAGAGCGACGCCCACGGCGGCGGGCAGATCCCAGCCGAGCGCACCGCTCGCCATCGCGAAGTAGCTGTCGGGAGCGGTGAACTCCCACTCGGCGTGCAGATCGGCGATGTTGGAGGGCGATTCCTGCACGATCACCGTGTCCGCGGGCGCTGCGCCGCGCAGCACTCTGAACAGCTGCCGGGGCGTCAACCTGTCGCCATCGGCAGGATCGGCCGGATGCGGCTCCGCGGGCGGATGCGGGGCGAGGCGGTGCTCCTGCGTCACGACGGTCGCCCTGGACTCACGAACGGGGATGAGGTCCGCCAGGGCGCGCACCGCAAGAACGGCATCCGAGATCAGGCTGTCGCCGACCGGTGCCCGACCCGACTCGGCCGGATCGTCGGTCACGTGCAGCAGACGCGACCCCTCGGGGATGTAGTCGCCGGGGACCCAGGGGTAATAGCGGAAGACGGGAGCGCCGATCACGACGATGACATCGTGTCCGGTCAGTTTCTCGGAGAGCAGACCCTGAGCGAACGGCAGACCTCCGGCGTACAGTTCGTGGTCCTCGGGGAATGGGACGCGTTCGCTCGACGGCGCCGCCCACACCGGCGCACCGATGCGATCCGCCAGCGCGACGGCATCCGCCCAGCCGTCGCCGCGGGCGATGTCCGATCCGTAGACGAGCACGGGATTCTTCGCCGCACTGATCGCGGCCGCGAACTCGGCGATCCGCTCCGGGTCGGGACCCACACGCGTCGCGACGCTCCGCACCACCGTCGGGAGAGTCGTCTCGACGGCCCAGTCGTCGAGCGGAAGCGAGAGGAACACCGGCCCCTGAGGCGGCTGCATGGCGATGGCGTACGCGCGCATGAACGCCGCGGGGATGTCTTGCGGCCGAGTCGGCTGGTATGCCCACTTGACCCATGGCTTCGCGATCGCCTCCGGGTCGGGATTCACCAACCACGGCTCCAGCAGGAGCATCTCCCGGGTCTGCTGCCCCGCCGTCAGGATCAGAGGCGTCTTGTTCTGGAACGAGGAGTCCAGCGTACCCAGGGCGTTGCTGACTCCGGCAGCCGTGTGCACATTGATCAGCGCCGGCCTGCGTGTGACCTGGGCGTACCCGTCTGCGATCGCCGTGATGCTGGCCTCATGCAGACCGAGGATGTATCTGAAGTCCTCCGGGAAGTTCTCGAGGAACGTCTCCTCCGTGGACCCCGGGTTTCCGAAGATGGTCGTCATGCCCAGCTCGCGGAGGAGCTGGAAGGTGGCGTCGCGAACAGTCGTCATCGGATCCTCGTCTCACATGCGGTACGGCGATGCCGTGGTGCTTGGCGGTGCCATCACGGTAGGCCTCTCGAGCGTCCGGGTGGTGTCGCATCACCGAAAGATCACCCCGCTTTCACCCGGGAGTGCCGTGGTGATGCGGATGCGGGATGAATGTCCGTGGTCGGCCATATGTTCGAATCAGAAGGAGATTCAGATGTCGTACGCACACACCATCCAGCCCGCCGATGCTCCGCGCACGGCGCCCGAGCTCACCTCGGCCCGTGAGCATCTCGTCCGCGCGGCAGATCATCTCTGGCGCGTGCACGATGCTCGTGATCGCATCCTCGGCCATCTGCGAGTCATCGCCGATCCGCTCGGACTGCGCTACCGCGCCGAGCGGTTGCACCTCACCAGCGGCACCTTTCGACTCGTCGGCGTGTTCTGGCGCGCAGACGACGCGGTGCAGGCTCTGCGGAACGGCTGATCGCCAGATGAAGTTGCAGGCGACGAAGTATCGGTATCCTGTTACCGACCCTCAGTAGCTCAGCGGAAGAGCAACGATCTTCTAAGTCGCCGGTCACAGGTTCGAATCCTGTCTGGGGGACCAAGGCGGTGTCGGTGCCCTCATTATGATGGACCCATGGTATCTGCCTCCGAGAACGACCGCCTCGTCTGGATCGACTGCGAGATGACAGGGCTCGATCTCTCGATCGACGAGCTCGTCGAGATCGCCGTGGTCATCACCGATTTCGAACTGCGCCCCGTCGACCCCGGGTTCCAGATCGTCATCAAGCCGAGCGACGCCGCCCTGGCCAACATGGGCGAGTTCGTCACCGAGATGCACAAGACCTCAGGGCTCATCGAAGAGATCCCGCACGGCGTATCGCTGGCGGATGCCGAGGCGCAGACCCTCGCGTACATCCAGCGCTTCGTACCCCAGGAGCGCAAGGCCCCACTCGCCGGCAACACGATCGGCACGGACCGCATGTTCCTCGCGAAGTACATGACCCGGATCGACCAGTGGCTGCACTACCGCAACGTCGATGTGTCGAGTGTCAAAGAGCTCTCCCGCCGCTGGTACCCGCGCGTGTTCTTCCAGGCACCGGCGAAGAACGGCGGTCATCGCGCTCTCGCCGACATCCTGGAGTCGATCCGCGAGATGCAGTACTACCGCGAAGCGGTGTTCGTCGACGAACCGGGACCGTCCAGCGATGAGGCCAGGGCGATCTCGGAGCGCACCGTGTCCTCGTTCGCTTCAGACGTGTAATAGACTTGAGGGGTTGTCTGCTCAGGCAGGCACATGGTGGCTATAGCTCAGCTGGTAGAGCACCGCGTTGTGGTCGCGGGGGTCGCGGGTTCAAGCCCCGTTAGCCACCCCAGCCGAATGAGGCCGAGGATCTTCTCCTCGGCCTCATTCTTGTTTCCCCTCCCGTTCAGGAATACCCCAGTGGGGTATTCGGTTCTTCTTGACGAACGAGGCACTGAGAGGATGACGGCGATGACGCATCAGCACGGACACCACACCGATCACGAACACGAAAACGAACACACCAGTCACGACCACGACCACGCGGGTCACGACCACGCGGGTCACGTGGATCGATTCCGCAGGCTCTTCTGGACCATGCTGCTCTTCGCCGTTCCCGTTGTGATCGCCTCCCCCATGTTCGGCGACATCCTCGGCTACGAGTTGCCCTCCTGGACCCGATGGGTCTCGGCATTGCTCGGCTCGGTGATGTACTTCTGGGGCGGTACGCCGTTCCTCACGGGCGCGATCTCCGAGCTCAAGTCCCGCCGTCCGGGGATGATGCTGCTCATCGCCTTGGCGATCACCGTCGCCTTCCTGGCGTCGTGGGGCGCCACTCTCGGCGTCCTGCACCACGAGCTCGAGTTCTGGTGGGAGCTCGCGCTGCTCATCGTAATCATGCTGCTCGGGCACTGGATCGAGATGCGCTCGCTGGCGCAGACCGCATCCGCGTTGGACTCGCTCGCAGCGCTCCTGCCCGACGAGGCCGAGCGCGTCGACGGCGACACGATCACGAAGGTATCGCCCGCCGACCTGCACACCGACGACGTGGTGGTCGTGCGCCCCGGCGGACGCCTCCCCGCCGACGGCACGATCGTGCAGGGCACCGCTGAGCTCGATGAGTCGATGGTGACGGGCGAGTCCCGCACGGTGAACCGCACCGTCGGCGACCAGGTCGTCGCCGGCACCGTCGCCACTGATTCGGGCATCAGAGTGCGGGTCACCGCTGTCGGAGCGGACACGGCGCTGGCCGGCATCCAGCGACTGGTGGCGCAAGCGCAGAGCTCCTCCTCGCGAGCCCAGCGCATCGCCGACCGCGCTGCCGGCTGGTTGTTCTGGTTCGCACTCGGAGCCGCAGCGATCACGGCACTCGCCTGGACCGCACTCGGGATGCCTGACGAAGCCGTCGTCCGCACCATCACCGTGCTCGTGATCGCGTGCCCCCACGCGCTCGGGCTCGCCATCCCCCTCGTCGTGTCGATCGCCACCGAGCGCGCTGCGCGCGCCGGAGTGCTCATCAAGGACCGGCTGGCACTGGAGAGCATGCGCAACGTCGACGCGGTCCTCTTCGACAAGACGGGCACGCTCACCAGGGGCGCCGCCACCGTCACGGGCACCGCACTCGCAGACGACGTCTCAGAGGATCAGCTGCTCGCCTTTGCGGCGGCCGCCGAACGCGATTCGGAGCACCCGCTCGCTCGCGCGATCGTCGCAGCGGCTCGAGACCGCGGCATCCCGGTGCCGCCTGCCATCGGGTTCTCCTCCGCTCCCGCAGTCGGCGTGCGCGCAGAGATCTCCGGCCGGGTCGTACAGGTGGGCGGACCGTACCTGCTCGAGCAGGAGAACGCGGCGGAGCTCCCCATCGCGGACGACTGGCGTCGCGAGGGGGCGATCATCCTGCACGTTCTCCGTGACGGACGCGTCATCGGTGCACTGCGGCTGGCCGACGAGATCCGTCCAGAATCACGAAGTGCTGTGCGGCAGCTTCAGGAACGCGGAATCGAAGTGGTCATGATCACGGGCGACGCCGCAGCCGTCGCCGATGCCGTCGCCGCCGACCTCGGCATCGATCGCGTGTACGCCGGTGTGCGTCCCGCCGACAAGTCCTCGAAGGTGAGCGAGTTGCAGGCCGAGGGGCGCCGCGTGGCCATGGTCGGTGACGGCGTGAACGACGCACCAGCGCTCGCGCAGGCCGACGTCGGCATCGCCATCGGCGCAGGAACCGACGTCGCCGTCGCTTCGGCAGGGGTGATCCTGGCCGGAGACGATCCGCGGTCCGTGCTCTCCGTCATCGATCTCTCTCGCGCCAGCTATCGCAAGATGACGCAGAACCTCTGGTGGGCAGCAGGCTACAACCTGCTCTCCGTGCCGTTGGCAGCGGGGGTGCTCGCGCCCATCGGATTCGTCCTGCCCATGTCTGTCGGGGCGATCCTGATGTCGCTGTCCACCATCGTCGTGGCACTGAACGCTCAGCTGCTGCGCCGCCTCGATCTCGCTCCCCGCGACTAGAGTCGTCTGGTGTCGCTGACCGTCTGGCTCTCCCTGCTCACGGCATCCGTCGTGATCAGCTTCACCCCCGGCGCCGGCGCCATCAATACGATGTCCAATGCGCTGGCCCAGGGGTGGCGGCGATCCGTGTGGGGTGTGATCGGCCAGCAGCTTGCACTGATCGTGCACGTCATCATCGTCGCAGCCGGGGTCGGCCTCCTCGTCTCCCGCTCACCGCTGCTGTTCGATATCGTCCGCTACGCGGGAGCGGCCTACCTCGTCTTCCTCGGCGTCAGGATGATGCTCGCGCGCGTGCCGGAACCGGCCGCATCCGATGGCATCGCGCCTGCGCGAGAAGGGCGGTTCTCGATGATCCGCCGCGGATTCTGGGTCAACGTCCTGAACCCGAAGGCGATCGTCTTCTTCCTCGCGTTCGTCCCCCAGTTCATCCGTCTCGATGAGCCGGCCCTCCCCCAGTATCTGATCCTCATCGGTACCGTCGTCACCGTCGACGTGATCGTCATGTGGGGATTCTTCGCCACGGCGGCCCGCCCGTTCCGAGCGCTGACCCGTTCGCGCCGAGGCGTCCGCATTCTGAACGTCGTGTTCGGCGCGCTCTTCCTCCTCGTCGCGGCTCTGCTCCTGTTCATCCACTGATGGCCGGGGAGCCCTAGGGTTGAGAGCGATGGACATGGATGCCGCGGCCTTCGAGGAACTCGTCGTCGACGAGCTCGACCGGCTGCCCGACGAGATGATCGACGGACTCGACAACGTCGTCTTCGTCGTCGAGGACCGCCCGGAGGACGGCAGTCTCGATCTGCTCGGGCTGTATGACGGCCTCGCCCTCACCGAGCGCGATCGGTACGGCATGGGAGAGCTCCCTGACCGCATCGTCGTCTACCGCGAACCGCACCTCGCCGCGAGCGACGACGAGCACGAGCTGCGCGACGAAGTCCACACGACGCTCGTGCACGAGATCGCGCACTTCTACGGAATCGATGATGAGCAGCTTCATGAACTGGGATGGGCATGAGCGCTCCGATCATCGAACCCGGCGTCGAGGAGAGCCTCGATCTGTACGCGGCTCCTCTCGAGCCATGGCAGGTCGTCGTGTGGAATGACCCCGTGAACCTCATGAGCTATGTCGTACGTGTCTTCCGCACCTACTTCGGGTACTCGCGCGATCACGCCACGACGCTCATGCTCGCGGTGCATCACGACGGCCATGCGATCGTCGCCACCGGACCTCGCGAGACGATGGAGGTGCACGCTCAGGCGATGCATGACTTCGGGCTCTGGGCCACGGTGCGAAAGGCACCGCAATGATCGCCGACGGCGTCCGGCTTTCACTCGCCGAGATCGAGATCGCGCACCTCGTCGGCCTCATCGACGATTTCACCGAGGTGCTCGTCACGCTGGATGACGAGTCCGATCCGGCCTTCGCCAGACTGACGCCCGACGTCTACCCGGACGACGCCGCCGCATCGGCCGAGTTCTCCGCTGCCACTCGCGACGATCTTCTCGACAGGCGCGCGGCCGAGGCCGCGACGGTGCGCCGCGGCCTGGTGGCATCCTCAGCGGCCGAGGCCGCATCGATCCCGGACAACGGGCTCGAGATGCGTGACGTCGTGATCCGAATGTCTGAGCTCGATGCGTGGCTGCGCACTCTCACCGCGCTGCGCCTCGTGATCGCCTCGCGCCTGGGAATGACGACGGACGACGACCAACGCGATCCTGGCGACTCTCGATACGCGGTCTACGACTGGCTGGGGATCCGCCTCGACGGGGTCATCGCACTCGCTGATGACCTCGACGAGGGCCTCGGCTGATACGAGTCAGGGCGCGTCGACCCGCACCGTGGCCAGAGCCAGTGGATCGTCACGCCTGATATGCCGTTCCTCCTGCGCCGCCCACCGGTCCCAATACGGACGGAAGCCATCGCCGTCGCGTTCCAAGGCCCTGCGCTTTCTCGACGGCGCCGGCGATTCGACCCACACCCGCACATCTGCCACGCGCGCCGACGCGGGTGTCAGCGACCCGCACCCTTCGAGGATGACTCCGAGAGCGGGTGTCACCGCATGCGCCTCGGCCTCGACCTCCGCATCCCAGTCCCAGCGACGCCACGTGCTCAGGAGTCCACGCGCATGCGGACGAAGGATGTCGTGCAGGGCGCGCTCGGCACCTGCATCCAGTCCGTCCCACCCCGGGTAGATCGAATCGAGCGCGATCAGCTGGGGGCGTCCGGACAGCGGCCAGTTGGTAGCGACCAGCCGCGACAGCGTCGTCTTCCCGGCACCGGCACGCCCATCGATCACGACGACCGGGTTCGAGGCCTCGACCGCCACGATCGCGTCGAGGACGGCCGCGGCCCCCTGCTGGAGCGCCCGCGCGAGAGGGTCGCTACTTCTTGAGGGCACGGATGACGCGAGCGAGCGCTCGACCTGCCACGCAGACGAACGGAATCGCGACAGCGAGCAACGAGACGATGTTCGGCTCGAACCGCAGTCCTTCCTCACGACGGACATATACGCCGAGGGGAATGGACACGCCGCCTCCGCCACCTCCGCCGTTCTCATCCTGGTCGGCGCCGCCGCCGAATCCTGCCCACGTCAGGGCGACGGGAGTGATGCTCACCCCGTCGACGTCCTGCGGCTCGCCATAGGCGCTCTTCACGCCGAAGGAGGTGACTTGCTTTCCGATATCGAGTGCAATGTTCGGCATGTGTCCACGCTAGCCGACGAACGTCGAGCGCGGGTGCTCAAATCACGCCGTGGTCCTTCGGATGCTGCACCGCTCCTCGCCCTTCGCCCCGTCCGACGTGGCGGGCTCGGGTGATCGTGGCGCTCCCGAATCGCGCACGTGCGTCATCAAGAGCGCCCTCGACCTTCCGCCAGTGCTCATCGTCGTCCCACAGGGCGAAGGCCGAACTGCCCGCCGGCCTGAGCTTCTCGGCTCGCACGCCGACGAGGCGTATGGGGTCGCGCCGATCGATCGACTCGTAGAGCGCCTGGGCCGCCTCGCCGATGCGCTGACCCACCGAGGTCGGCTCGGGGAGCGTCTGCGATCTGCTCACCGTGGTGAAGTCGTCGAACCGGATCTTGATCGCCACGGTGCCGCATTCCCATTCGGCGCGTCGCAGCCGCACCGCCACCCGGTCGGCGAGGCGCAGGAGCTCCGCGCGCAGGAACTCGCGATCGGAGACATCGACGTCGAACGTCTCCTCATGGCCGATGCTCTTCTCGACCCGCTCCGTCTCGACGGCCCGCGCATCCTCTCCGCGGGAGAGCTGGGCGATCCGCGCTCCGAGCGCGGGACCGACGGCGCGGTCGAGCATCTCCTGCGGTGAGTCGCGGATGTCCCCGATCGTGCGGATGCCGCGCGCCTCGAGCGCGTCAGACGCCTTCGGCCCCACGCCCCACATCGTGCGCACCGACCGCGGAGCGAGGAAGTCGAGGGTGTCGGCGGCTGCGATGACGAGCAGCCCGTCCGGCTTGGAGAGCGTCGACGCCATCTTCGCGACGTGCTTCGTCGCCGCGACCCCGACGCTGCACGTGATCCCTACTTCGGCCTGCACCCGCTCGCGGACCAGCTTCGCGATCTGCGCGGGGCTCCCCCACAACCGGCGCACGCCCTGCACGTCGAGGAAGGCCTCGTCGACGGAGAGCGGTTCGACGAGCGGTGTGATCGACTCGAACACCGTCATGACCTGCTTCGATACCGCCTGGTAGCGATCGAAATGCGGCATGACGATCTTCGCGGTCGGGCACAACCGCATCGCCTGCCCGACCGGCATCGCCGCCCTGACTCCGTATCTGCGCGCCTCGTACGATGCGCTCGAGACCACTGATCGACCATCCGGCGCCCCGATGATCAGCGGCAGGCCCTCCAGTGAGGGATCATCGAGCACCTCGACGGCTGCGTAGAACGCATCCATGTCGACGTGCAGGATGCGCGTGCCCGTGTCGTCCGCGCCATCGGGCGAGACGACACGGCCTCGTCCGTCACCGCGCCCCATGCATCCATTCTCTCGCAGACCGCCGACATCCGCCCGACAGTCCGGGGGTCGAGACGACGGATGTCGGACCGATCACGTGCACCGGTCCGACATCCGTGTCGGCGGCCCCCGAACTGTCAGGGCCGAAGGTCTACTGCGCGGCGCGCTCCAGGATCAGCTCGCGCACGCGCGCGGCATCCGCCTGGCCCTTCATGGCCTTCATCACCGCACCGATCACGGCGCCGGCGGCCTGCACCTTGCCGTCCTTGATCTTCGCCAGCACATCCGGTTGCGCCGCCAGTGCCTCGTCGATCGCGGCGATCAGCGCTCCGTCGTCGGACACCACGGCGAGGCCGCGGGCGTCGACGACCTGCTGGGGCGTGCCCTCACCCGAGATGACGCCCTCGAGCACCTGGCGGGCGAGCTTGTCGGTGAGCGTGCCCTCGTCGACCAGCTTCTGCAGCGCCGCCACATTCGCCGGAGTGATGAGCGAGGCCGCCGCGCCCTCGCGGGCATTGGCCAGACGCGTGATCTCGCCGGTCCACCACTTGCGTGCGGCGGCCGGCGTGGTTCCCGCAGCGATCGTCGCCTCGACCACATCGACGAGGTCGCTGTTGCGCACGTCCTGGTACTCGAGGTCGGTGAAGCCCCACTCCGCCTTCAGACGGCGGCGGCGAGCGACCGGCTGCTCCGGCAGTTCCGCGCGCAGCTGCTCGATGAGTTCCGTCGCCGGTTGCACCGGGAGCAGATCGGGTTCGGGGAAGTACCGGTAGTCATCGGCATCCGACTTCGGACGACCGGGCGAGGTCGTACCGGTGTCCTCGTGCCAGTGGCGCGTCTCCTGCGTGATCGTGCCTCCGCCGGCGAGGATCTGCGCCTGGCGCTGGATCTCATGCCGCACCGCGCGCTCGACCGAGCGCATCGAGTTGACGTTCTTCGTCTCGGTGCGAGTACCCAGCGGAGCCGGTGCCTCGCCCTCTGCGACTCGCCGGCGCAGGGAGACGTTCGCATCGCAGCGCAGGTTGCCGCGCTCGAGCCGTGCCTCGGAGATGCCGAGGCTGCGGACGATGTCGCGGATCGTCGACACGTACGCCTTGGCCACTTCAGGGGCTCGGTGCTCTGCGCCATAGATGATGTCGGTGACGATCTCGACGAGCGGCACCCCAGCCCGGTTGTAATCAACGAGCGAGTACTCGGCGCCCTGGATGCGGCCGGTCGCACCGCCCATGTGAGTGAGCTTGCCCGCGTCCTCCTCCATGTGCGCGCGTTCGATCGGAATCGTGACCAGCGTGCCGTCCTCGAGCTCGACCTCGACGGACCCCTCATAGGCGATCGGTTCGTCGTACTGCGAGATCTGATAGTTCTTGCCGAGGTCCGGGTAGAAGTAGTTCTTGCGTGCGAAACGGCTCGACGCGGCGATCGAGCACCCCAGTGCCAGGCCCAGGCTGATCGAGGAGCGGATGGCGGTCTCGTTCACGACCGGCATCGCCCCCGGCAGGCCCAGATCGACCGGTGCGATCAGCGTGTTCGGCTCGGCCGCGTGGTACTTCTCATTGGCCGGGTTCGGCGCCGCCGAGAACATCTTCGTGTTCGTGTTCAGTTCGACGTGCACCTCGAACCCGAGCACCGGCTCGAACAGCTCGAGCGCCTTGTCGTAGTCCATCAGCTTGGCTGCGGCGGCCATCAGCGGTTCCCTCCAGAGAGCTGCGGGGCACGGTTCAGCAACGGAGCTCCCCACGAATCGACGAGTGCGGCCTCCAGCGCCGCGCCGACGCGATAGAGACGTGCATCCTCGCGGGCGGGTGCGAGGAACTGGATGCCGACGGGCAGTCCGTCATCGGCGAGCCCGGAGGGGATCGAGATGCCGGGCACGCCCGCGAGGTTCGCGGGGATGGTCGTCAGATCGTTCAGGTACATCTGCAGCGGATCCCCGATGCGCTCGCCGATCTTGAACGCCGTGGTCGGCGCGGTCGGCGTCGCGATGACGTCGACGGAGGCGAACGCCCGGTCGAAGTCCTGCTGGATCAGCGTGCGGACCTTCTGCGCGCTGCCGTAATAGGCGTCGTAGTAGCCGGCCGAGAGCGCGTAGGTTCCGAGGATGATGCGGCGCTTGACCTCGTCGCCGAAGCCGGCTTCGCGGGTCGCGGACATGACGTCCTCGACCGTCGCACCGCCTTCGGGAGTCACGCGGAGCCCGAAGCGGACCGAGTCGAACTTGGCCAGGTTGCTGGACGCCTCCGCCGGGAGGATCAGATAGTACGCCGCGACGCCGTATTCGAAATGCGGCGTGGAGATATTCACGATCTCGGCGCCGTTCGCGGCGAGCAGATCCAGCGATGCACGGAAGGATGCGGCGACTCCGGGCTGGAACCCCGAGTCCGGGAGCTCATCGATGACTCCGACTCTCAGCCCCTTGAGCACGTCTCCACGAGCGCCCTCGCGCGCGGCGTCTGCGAAGGAGGGCCATGCGTCGGTGAGAGAGGTGGAATCGTGCGGGTCATGGCCGCCGATGACATCGTGCAGCAGGCCCGAGTCGAGCACGGTGCGCGAGACCGGGCCGACCTGGTCGAGGCTCGATGCCAGAGCGATCGAGCCGTAACGGCTGACGCCGCCGTAGGTCGGCTTCACACCGACGGTTCCGGTCACGTGCGCGGGCTGACGGATCGATCCGCCGGTGTCGGAACCGAGTGCGAGCGGGGCTTCGAACGCGGCGACCGCAGCGGCCGAGCCGCCGCCGGAGCCGCCGGGGATCCGCTCGAGATCCCAGGGGTTCCGCGTCGGTCCGTAGGCGGAGTGCTCCGTCGACGATCCCATCGCGAACTCGTCCATGTTCGTCTTGCCCAGCGGCACGAGCCCGGCGGCGCGCGCGCGGGCGACGACCGTCGCGTCGTACGGCGACATGTAGCCCTCGAGGATCTTCGACCCGCTCGTGGTCGGCTGGTCGTCCGTGACCAGGACGTCCTTGATGGCGAGCGGAACGCCGGCGAGCGGATGCAGCTGCTCCCCCGCAGCCCGCGCGCTGTCGATCGCATCGGCGGCCGCGAGTGCGCCCTCGTTCACGTGCAGGAACGCGTGCACGTCGCCATCGACCGCGGTGATCCTGTCGAGGTGAGCCTGTGTCGCCTCGCGGCTCGACACCTCGCCGGCCGCGAGCTTGTCTGCGAGTTCGGCGGCGCTCCAGCGGATGATGTCGGTCACTGCTCTTCTCCCAGGATCGCGGTCACGCGGAACCGGCCGTCGGCGGCATCCGGTGCGTTCTGGAGCACCTGCTCATGGGTGAGGATCTCGCCGACCTCGTCTGGACGGAACACGTTCGCCAGCGGGATCGGATGACTCGTCGCGAGCACGTCCGACGTCGCGACCTCGGACACCTTCGCGATGTTGTCGACGATGGCATCGAGCTGCCCGGTGAGCCGCGTCACCTCGTCGTCGTTGAGCTGTATGCGCGCGAGCACGCCGAGATGGCGCACGAGTTCAGGGGTGATTTCAGACACCGCTTCAGTCTAGTCAGCGCTGTGCGGCCCGCCTGCCGCCGATCGGCATAGGGTGAAGATCATGACGACGTACGATCCCCCTCGTCCCTGGGTCGCGAGCTATGCCGACGGAGTCCCTAACGATCTTCCCGCCGTCAGCGGCTCGCTGATCGACATCGTCGCCGCATCGGCGCGCGACTATCCAGATGCTCCGGCACTGGAGTTCTTCGGCCGAGAGACCTCGTACGCGCAGTTGCAGGATGCCATCGACCGCGCGGCGTCAGGGCTCCATGCCCTCGGCATCCGCGCCGGCGATCCCGTCGCGATCGTCCTGCCGAACTGTCCGCAGCACATCATCGCCTTCTACGCGGTGCTGCGCCTGGGCGCCGTGGTCATCGAGCACAATCCGCTGTACACCCCTCGCGAGCTGCGCAAACAGTTCGAGGACCACGGCGCGAAGCACGCGATCGTGTGGAACAAGGTCGCAAGGACCGTGCAGGAGTTCCCCGCCGATCTCGCCGTGTCGTCCCTGGTCTCCGTCGACGTGGTCACTGCGATGCCGTTCCTGACGCGCATCGCGCTTCGCCTTCCCGTCGCCAAGGCGCGCGAGTCCCGTTCCGCGCTCACCGAGCCGGTGCGCGGGACGATCCCCTGGACGCGCATCGCCGCCTCGGCTCCGCTGGCACCCTCGCATCCGCGACCCGCCACCGATGACCTGGCGATCATCCAGTACACCTCCGGCACGACCGGAACGCCCAAGGGCGCATCGCTCACCCACCGCAATCTGCTCGCGAACGCCGCCCAGGCCCGGGCCTGGGTACCGTCTATCCAGCGCGGGGACGGATGCGTCGTCTACGCCGTGCTGCCGATGTTCCACGCATACGGCCTCACGCTGTGCCTCACCTTCGCGATGTCCATGGGCGCCAGGCTCGTGCTGTTCCCGAAGTTCGATCCCGACATGGTGCTCGACGTGGTGAAGAAGCATCCGCCCACGTTCCTCCCGCTCGTCCCTCCCATCGCCGACCGGCTGCTGAGGGCCGCAACGGCGAAGGGCGTCTCGCTGGCGGGCACCGAGGTGGCGATATCGGGCGCCATGGCGCTTCCGCACGAGCTCGTCGTGCCGTTCGAAGCGGCCAGCGGCGGCTACCTGGTCGAGGGATACGGCCTCAGCGAATGCTCCCCCGTGCTCATGGCGAACCCCGTCGCCGACAATCGCGTCGCCGGCACCGTCGGCCTGCCCCTGCCCGGTACCGAATGCCGCGTCGTCGATCCGGATGATCCGTCGCGCGACGTCGATCCGGGGTCTGCCGGCGAGCTCGTCGTCCGCGGGCCGCAGGTGTTCTCGGCGTACTACGGCAGACCAGAGGCGACCACCGAGGCGTTCATCGACGGCTGGTACCGCACTGGCGACATCGTGACGATCGACGACGGCGGTTTCGTGCGGATCGTCGACCGCATCAAAGAGCTCATCATCACCGGCGGCTTCAACGTGTCTCCCACCGAGGTCGAGAACGCGCTGCGTCAGCATCCGTCGATCGACGACGTCGCGGTCGTCGGGCTGGCAAGCGATCACTCGGGCGAAGAGGTCGTCGCCGCGATCGTGCTCGAAGCCGGCTCCGAGCTCGACGAGGAGGCGATACGCGACTACGCCCGCAGCATCCTGACGCCGTACAAGGTCCCTCGTCGCCTGTTCGTCGTCGACGAGCTGCCCAAGTCCCTCATCGGCAAGGTCCTGCGGCGTGAGGTCAAGGACAGGATCACCGCGCTCACCGGTACCGCCTGAACGCGCGTCTTCACAGACAACGGGGCGCCCGGGGCGCTACCTTTAGGTAGTGACCCCTGAAGATGCATCTGTGAACGAGCCCGCCGACGAATCCCCCGCGAACCCCGGATTCGAGGAGCTCGGTATCACCGGGCCCGTATTGAGGGCGATCCGCGACCTCGGCTACGAGACCCCGTCGCCGATCCAGGCGGCGACCATCCCGACGCTCCTCGGAGGTCGCGACGTCGTCGGCATGGCGCAGACCGGCACCGGCAAGACCGCGGCGTTCGCGCTCCCGGTGCTCGAGCGTCTCGATGTGTCCCAGAAGACGCCGCAGGCACTCGTGCTCGCTCCGACGCGCGAGCTCGCCCTTCAGGTGTGCGAGGCGTTCGAGTCGTACTCCGCGAAGATGAAGGGCGTTCACGTCCTCCCCGTCTACGGCGGCCAGGGCTACGGCGTGCAGCTCTCGGCTCTGCGCCGCGGCGTGCACATCGTCGTCGGCACCCCTGGCCGCATCATGGACCACCTGGCCAAGGGCACGCTCGATCTGTCGGAGCTGAAGTACCTCGTGCTCGACGAGGCCGACGAGATGCTGAAGATGGGCTTCGCCGAGGACGTCGAGCAGATCCTCTCGCAGACGCCCGACGAGAAGCAGGTCGCGCTGTTCTCCGCCACCATGCCCGCGCAGATCCGCCGCCTCGCTCAGAAGTACCTGCACGACGCCGAGGAGATCACGGTCAAGTCCAAGACGGCGACGGCGACCAACATCACCCAGCGCTACCTCGTCGTCTCGTACCAGCAGAAGGTCGATGCCCTCACCCGCATCCTCGAGGTCGAGAACTTCGACGGGATGATCGTCTTCGTCCGCACGAAGAACGAGACCGAGACGCTCGCCGAGAAGCTGCGTGCCCGGGGGTACTCAGCCGCAGCCATCAACGGCGACGTGCCGCAGGTGCAGCGCGAGCGCAGCGTCAACCAGCTCAAGGAGAGCAAGCTCGACATCCTCGTCGCCACCGATGTCGCCGCCCGAGGGCTCGACGTCGAGCGCATCAGCCACGTCGTCAACTACGACATCCCCACCGACACCGAGTCGTACGTGCACCGCATCGGCCGCACCGGTCGCGCCGGTCGCAGCGGCGACGCGATCAGCTTCATCACGCCGCGCGAGCGCTACCTCCTCAAGCACATCGAGAAGGCCACACGCCAGGTCCCGACGCAGATGACGCTGCCGAGCACGGAAGACGTCAACACCACCCGCCTTGCGCGCTTCGACGACGGCATCACCGCCGCGCTCGCCGAGACGGCGCGCATCGAGGCGTTCCGCGACATCGTGGCCCACTACGTGCGCAACCACGATGTGCCCGAGGCGGACGTCGCCGCGGCGCTCGCGGTCGTGGCCCAGGGAGCGACGCCGCTGCTGCTCGATCCCGAGAACGACCCGCTCACCGCTGCGGTCTCCCGCGACAACCGGCCCCCGCGTGAGGGACGCGATCGTCCGGCACGAGAGCCGCGCGAACGCCGCGGCCGCGGAGACTACGCGCCGTACCGGATCGAGATCGGCCGGCGCCACCGCGTCGAGCCGCGTCAGATCGTCGGCGCACTGGCGAACGAGGGCGGCCTGGGCCGCGACGACTTCGGCGCGATCAACATCAAGCCCGACTTCACGATCGTCGAACTGCCTGCGAACATGAATCCGGCTGTGCTCGACAAGCTGAAAGACACTCGGATCTCAGGACGCCTGATCGAGATCAAGGCCGACCGCGGCGCGCCGGGGCGGCGCAACGGCGCCGACGGCGGGTCGCGCGGGGGCTACGAGCGCCGCGATCGCCCGTCGTACGGCGATCGCCCCGCCCGCGACGACAAGCCCTTCCGCAAACCGCGGCACAAGGGTTAACCCGCCGCGCGCGCCCCGCTCTCTCCATGCTCCGCGAGAACTGCCCTGTCGCGTGAGATTCGCCCTCACCGGGTGA
>Ga0308157_10002474_pt1 | contig 30148 bp, 25 predicted proteins | sample PhyBR1_FD_201035 | JGI IMG/M metagenome (GOLD analysis project Ga0308157, IMG submission 201035) | Phyllosphere microbial communities from UC Gill Tract Community Farm, Albany, California, United States - DLSLB.R1 | ecosystem: Host-associated > Plants > Phyllosphere > Unclassified | place: USA...
TCAATGTCGTTGCATCGGCCATGGTAAACGGGACATCGATGATGCGAGCGAGTGTCTGAGCAAGATAGGTCTTGCCGCAACCTGTCGGACCGACCAACAGAATGTTGGACTTCGCAAGTTCGATATCGCTGCTCTTCGACTGATGCGCGAGACGCTTATAGTGATTGTGCACGGCAACCGAGAGAACGCGCTTCGCATCCTTCTGGCCAATGACATAATCGTCAAGAACGTCCATAATTTCCTGCGGCGTAGGCACACCTTCGCGTGACTTCACCATCGAGGTTTTGTTTTCCTCGCGGATGATATCCATGCAAAGTTCGACGCACTCGTCGCAGATAAATACGGTCGGACCTGCAATCAGCTTACGCACTTCATGCTGGCTTTTGCCACAGAACGAGCAATAAAGCGTATTCTTTGAATCGCCGCCGCTGTTGCTGACTTTGCTCATTGCAGTTTCCTTTCAATAAACCGAAATGAACGACAACCTCATCGCGTGTTCATTTCGATCGTTTTTTCCGGTTCGGATCCATTTGGGAAGCAAAACACACTTCCTTGGCGGTCCATCAGCAGCTTCAACGCGCTGCTTCTAGTCTCGGGATTCCAGTCACCGCAGGCTTCCCGACCGAAGAAGCCTTAAGTGATGACTTTTGCAGAACCTAAAGCGGGGAACAATTGAAAAATCAGGTTCCCCGACGAGATTCCGCATAATCTGAACAATTTTAGCGCCCTGAACCCCAACAGATGCTTAACGCGACACGTTAACTTTCACGTACGACCAAGAAATAAGCCGCTTTTGTGGCAGAGGACGCTAAAATTACAGTAAGCCGGGTAAACCGGCTCCTGTTCACTTCGATTCTTCAGCACCAGTTTCGCGTGATTCGATCACTTTATCGATCAAACCGAACTCCAGCGCTTCCTGCGCGGTCATGAAGTGATCACGATCAAGTGTACGCTCAATCGTCTCGTAATCACGACCGGTGTGCTTGACGTAAATCTCGTTGAGGCGGCGCTTCATCTTGATGATATCCTGCGCATGTCGCTCGATATCCGACGCCTGCCCCTGGAAACCACCAGACGGCTGATGCACCATGATACGAGCATTTGGCAGCGCAAAACGCTGACCGGTTGCACCGGCGGTCAGCAGCAGCGAGCCCATCGACGCAGCCTGGCCCATGCAAAGCGTGGAAACGGGCGGCTTGATGAATTGCATCGTGTCATAGATCGCCATACCGGAGGTCACAACGCCGCCGGGCGAGTTGATATACATGTTGATCTCTTTCTTCGGATTTTCCGATTCAAGAAAGAGAAGCTGCGCGCAAATCAGCATCGACATGCCGTCTTCGACAGGACCGTTGACGAAGATGATGCGCTCTTTCAGCAAGCGCGAGAAGATATCATAGGCCCGCTCACCACGGTTGGTCTGCTCAACCACCATCGGCACGAGGTTCATGACGGTTTCAATGGGATCTCTCATTATGGGCCTCTGGATATTTATGGCGAATAGGACGAATTTGAATCGTATGGATTACCCATACATAGGGCTTTGCAGCCCTGTTCCGCAAGATGCCGATCAATCCCAGTCGGAATCATCAATGACAGGCTTAATGCCACGTTTCTCATCGAGCATTTTACGTGATGTCTCAGTCAGACGTGCGCGGATACGGACCGACCCATCCTCGAGATCTTCGCGTTTTACATCGCTGCCGTGCTGGTAAATCCAATCAAGGATATGCATCTCAAACGGAGACAACACGACATCGACCGAACCCAGCGCCCCTGCAATGCGGGTCTCGATAAGCGAAAGCAACCTGTCAACACCCTCACCCGTCCAGGCTGAAAGCGGAATCGGACGCCCCTCATCGCTGCCAGCCGCCGCAAGACGAGATGCTGCCTCGCGCCCTGATTCATCCAGATTATCGATCTTGTTCCATATCTGGATCACGCGTTTGTGGTCATGAGGCTCGACACCAAGACCGGCGAGAATACTCTCGACGTCCTCTGCTTGTGCAGCATTATCCGGATCGGAAATATCGCGCACATGCAAGATCAGGTCAGCCTCGACGACTTCTTCAAGCGTCGCACGAAACGCCGCGACCAGATGGTGCGGAAGGTTCGAGATGAAACCCACGGTATCGGACAGGATAACCGTTTCGCCGTGCGGAAGGCGGATACGACGAAGCGTCGGGTCCAGCGTCGCAAACAGCATATCCTCGGCGAGAACGTCGGCACCAGTCATGCGGTTGAACAATGTCGACTTACCCGCGTTCGTATAACCAACGAGCGCCACGACCGGATGCGGCACCTTACGGCGCTTCTGGCGATGGAGTGTACGCGTGCGAACAACGGTTTCAAGCTCACGTTTGATGCGCAGAATCTTGTCCTGCAACATGCGCCTATCGGCTTCGATCTGCGTTTCACCCGGACCACCCAGGAACCCGCCGCCACCGCGCTGACGCTCAAGGTGCGTCCAGCTTCTGACAAGACGGCCTTTCTGATAATTCAGATGCGCAAGTTCGACCTGCAGCGCACCTTCCTTGGTGCGTGCTCTCTCACCGAAAATTTCGAGAATGAGACCCGTACGATCGATGACCTTGACGTTCCACTCTTTCTCCAGATTGCGTTGCTGAACCGGCGTCAGCGAATGATCGACGATAACAAGCCCGATTGACTTGTCTTCGAGAATTTCAGCAATCGCCTCTACCTTACCTGTTCCCAGCAAGGTTGCGGGACGCGGTGTGTTCACCACTACATTTTCGGCATGAGCAATTTCAAGATTGATCGCACGTGCAAGACCAACGGCTTCCTCCAGCCGCGCTTCATTAGAACGCTGAAACTGGGGCCTTTCGCCTTCTTCACTTGCAGTGCTTGTATTGTGCCGTTCTGGCAATATAGGAACGATAACCGCTGCTCTGGTAGGTTCTGGTTCAGACAGACCAAATCCCTTTTTTTCATCTGCAGGCGATACGTTCTTATCTTTGAATTTCGACAAATAAATTTACTCCGGGATACGGAAACGAACTACCTACGCAGATAGGTCTCCGCACAAGCGGTTTCAAATAGAAGACGCCCCGGCTAATCAAATCACAATCCGAAAGCCATTTCTGGCCGGATTAGAATCGAAAAAACTGGAGCGGAGTGACAGCTTTGCGAAATCACCACGCTCCAGCGAAAAACTGGCCAGATAAACTGGTAAGCGTCAGACTTCCTCGCCCTCGAACATCTGCACAGGCTGGCTTGGCATGATGGTCGAAATTGCATGCTTATAAACAAGCTGCGAATGGCCATCGCGACGCAGCAATACGCAGAAATTGTCAAAAGACGTCACGATACCCGTGAGTTTCACACCATTGATAAGAAAGATGGTCAGTGAAATTTTCTGCTTGCGTACAGAGTTGAGAAAAAGGTCTTGAAGATTTTGCGATCGTTCAGCCATTGTTTTTATTCCTTTAATCGATCAGCAGTCAGCTCGCCAAATGCCAGACGAACACGCGCACACACATAAATCAAGCTCCCGGATTGCGCAAAACCGGTCGCTGATCGCAATTGCTGTGGAAAGACAACTGCTTCGCTCTTTAGCTTCGGTTAACAGGATGGGAATCTTTGCGCAACCGGCAATTTCAAATGCGGGTAAGCAAATCTTACAGGCTTCGCAAATCTGGCATAATTTTCAATGAGCTGAAAGGAAAAGGCCATCGGACAGTTTATTGAGCTGTCGTGAGAACCTCTTGGCGCGGCGCATCCAGCAATGGTTTCACGCGGTCGATTGCCCACATATAAAAGCTTCCAGGCTGGAGAGAAACGACTTCCTTGTGTTTCTTATGAATATGAAAGCCGATAAAGTCTGGATGCTTTATTGGCTCCAAGCCATAAGCAGGATCATAGATGCGGGTAGCTTCCTTCCCGACCCAGTAATAAAAGTTCTCCTGCGGCGCCGCGTTTTTAAAAATGCCGCATTTTCTGGCGAGACGTGAAATGCCGTCATTGCCAAAGATAGTAATACCAATAGATGCTGGCGTGACTTCTTTACCAGTCATTCGATAGTAGAAGGGCCGCAGCTTACCGCGCCTCAGGCCAAGCCAGCGCGGCAATGCATAGGTTGCCGCAACATATGCTTCAAATTCGCGAATAATCGGATGATTGTGTGGCAGATAAAGCGCCGACACTCCGACACGGAAACGATTTTCCCGTGCTACGTAGGGCTTCGATGGATCGGGATGAAACTGTTTGAGCAGATAGACGTCTGTATCAAGCCAAACGCCCTGTTTGTGCTTCATCAGCATGATACGGAAAATATCGCTGAACTGAACAATTGTGATCTGGTCACGAAAATGCGGATAACCCGGGTCCAGCCTTTTAAACACCAGCTCAGGAAGTATCTTGTTGGCGTCATGCAATTCCACACCTGGAGGAACATTTTCAATCGGTGCGTATGAAAAAAGCTTCACACGCTGGCCAGTCATCACCATGGAGGCCAGACAGATACGATCAACTTCACGTAACCGCGGTCCGTACCAGAACGTGCAGATATCCATAAAAGCCCCGAGGAAAATGCCGACGCGTTAAATAAACGCCGGGTAATCAGAAAAATTCAAGGCTAACGCGGAACATTTGTTCCACATGCTTGATTGCGTCCGCAGTAGCGAAAATCACCACACGATCTTTCGGTTTGATGCGGACATTACCATTGGGCTGAATGACCTGCCCGTCGCGATAAATCGCGCCGATTCGCAAACCTTCCGGCAGATCAAGGTCACGCAGAGGTGCACCAACCAATGAGGAGGTCTCAAGCGCTTCTGCCTCAATAATTTCAGCCATGTCACGATAGACACTATAGACCGCTCGGATACGTCCGCGACGCACGTGCTGGAGTATCTTCGATACGGTCACTGCCTTTGGATTAATATAGGCATCGATTCCCACCATGTGGGTGAAGTCCTGATACGCAACCGTATTGATCAGCGCCATGTTCGCCTTGCATCCGAGTCGCTTCGCCATGATGCTTGAGAGAATGTTGACCTGATCCTGGTTGGTCAGTGCAACAAACAGATCGGCATCCTCAATATCGGCTTCCTGCAAAAGCGCCTGATCAAGCGCACTGCCATGCAGAACCATTGTCCGATTCAACTGATCTGCTATCGCAAAAGCGCGGTCGTGCTCGCTTTCGATCATCTTGATCCGCGTTTGCCATTTGCGCTCTTCAATCGCCTTGGCAACATAGAGGCCGATATTGCCGCCGCCAGCAATGACAATACGATGTGCTTCCGGCTTCTCATGTCCAAACAATGACAGTGTTCTGCGCACCTGTTCACGCGTTGTCACCACATAGGCGAGATCACCGGCATGAAGCTGATCTGTCGAGCGCGGAATAAAGAGACTGCCATTGCGCACAACGCCAACGACCGTAGCAGCAAGATCCGGAAACAGGTCCGACAGTTGCTTAAGCGGTGTATTGATGACGGGGCATTCTTCAAGGCACTCGATTGCAAGGCCGATGATCTTGTCGTCGGCAAATCGCAGGACGTCAGTCGCCCCCTGCAACGCGATGCGCCGCAAGACAACTTCACCAACTTCCAGTTCCGGTGAAATAATGACGTCGATGGGCAGGTTTTCACGCAGGAACAGGTCCTGATACTCGGCCTTGAGATAGGATTGCGCACGAATACGTGCAATCTTGGTCGGCACGTTGAAAACCGAATGCGCCACCTGACAAGCCACCATATTGACTTCATCAGATAGTGTGACAGCGATAATCATGTCAGCTTCATTGGCACCTGCGGCCGCCAGCACATCGGGCTGCGACCCATGGCCAACAAATCCGCGGACATCCAGCGTGTCACGCACAATCTCGATATGTCGTGCAGAAGTATCAATTACGGAGACGTCATTTTCTTCGGCTGCGAGCCGCTCAGCTATGCCGTAGCCGACCTGCCCTGCTCCGCACACAATAACGCGCATATCAATCCGCCTGCCCTAAACTAACTAAAACTGTTATACGCCTAGCGATTTCAGTTTGCGATGCAAAGCCGAGCGTTCCATGCCGACAAATTCGGCAGTACGCGAGATATTGCCACCAAAGCGGTTGATCTGTGCAATCAGATATTCTTTCTCGAAACGCTCACGTGCTTCGCGCAAAGGCAACGCCATGATGTGCTGATCGGATTCCGTTGGTGCACGCGGCAGCGTGTCACCAATTTCGGCTGGCAAAAGATCTGCTGTTACTGGCGCTTCTGGATCGTCGCCACGCGCCAGAATCATCACGCGTTCCACATTATTGCGCAGCTGGCGAATATTGCCCGGCCAACTGTGCGACTGCAAAACCGCCATCGCATCGGAACCGATTTTGCGCGGTTTGATACCAGCCTGGTCGGCAATCTGCGTCATGAAATATTCGACCAGCGCCGGTATATCTTCGCGGCGCGCTGCTAGGGCTGGCACGTGCACCGGCACCACCGAAAGACGATGGAACAGGTCTTCGCGGAAAGTGCCTTCGGCAATCATGCCTTCGAGGTTCTGTGCGGTCGAAGAAATGATGCGGACATCCACCTTCACACGCTTTGTTCCACCCACACGCTCAAATTGCTGATCAACCAGAACACGCAAAATCTTGTTCTGCGTCTCGCGCGGCATATCGGCAACTTCATCGAGATAGAGAATGCCGCCATGCGCTTCTTCAAGCGCACCGACTTTACGCTCTCCGCCATCCATTTCTGTGCCAAACAGCTCGATTTCCATACGCTCTGGCGTAATGGTCGCAGCATTGACTGTCACAAACGGTCCATTGGCGCGGGTTGATTGCGCATGAATGGCGCGTGCGGCCAATTCCTTGCCGGCGCCCGAAGGACCAGTGATCATGATGCGACTATTGGTTGGTGCCACGCGCTCAATTGTCTGACGGAGCTGATTGATAGCCAACGAAGCACCGATCAAATCCATACTGTTGCCACTGCGCTTACGCAGGTTGGAAACTTCACGCTTGAGCTTGGATGTCTCCAAAGCGCGTTCCGCAACCAGAATAAGACGGTCGGCCTTGAATGGTTTCTCGATAAAATCATACGCACCGCGACGGATCGCGGACACCGCTGTTTCAATATTACCGTGACCGGAAATCATAACAACGGGCAGCTCCGGATGTTGCTTCTTGATCTCGTCAAGCAATGCAAGCCCATCAAGACGGCTGCCTTGTAACCAGATATCGAGGAACACCAGACGCGGCACACGATCGTCGATGGCTGCAAGCGCGCTGTCAGCGTCAAAAGCGGTACGTGTTTCATAGCCTTCGTCGCTCAGAATACCTGCAACGAGTTCCCGAATGTCCGCTTCGTCGTCAACTACAAGAATATCGGCTGCCATATCAATTCACCTGTCCAATTATCTTGTTTCCGTGACTTCCCTCTTCCGTACCGGTTGCACCGGTGGAAACCTCAGGAAAGATCATACGTATCATTGCGCCACGTCCTCCGTGGAAATCTGCTGGCGCATCATGCAATTCCAAATGTCCGCCATGCTCCTCAACAATCTTGCGAACGATGGCGAGACCGAGCCCCGTGCCCTTTTCACGTGTGGTCATGTAGGGCTCGAGGAGTTTCTGACGGTCATCACCCGGCAAGCCTTTACCGTTGTCGATAACGTCTACTACTAGCTGCCCGTCGAGTTTTTGCGAGCGAACGAGAATATAACCATCCCCGCGCTCTTCCTTGGCAACCGCATCAATCGCCTCACTGGCGTTCTTGATGACATTACCAAAGGCCTGCCCAAGCAACCGGCTATCGAATGAACCGATAAGCTTTTCAGAACCATATTCATGGTTGAAATGAATGTCCTGTCGGCTGACTTCGATAAGGAAAGATGCTTCCCGAAGCGCCTCGCGCAAGTCCATTGCGCGCATTTCCGGCTTCGGCATCCGTGCGAAAGCTGAAAACTCGTCAACCATGCGACCGATATCACCGACCTGCCGGATGATCGTTTCCGTGCATTGATCAAAGACTTCGCGGTCTTCCGTAATTACCTTGCCGTAGCGACGACGAATACGTTCTGCAGAAAGTTGAATCGGGGTCAGTGGGTTCTTGATTTCATGTGCGATACGGCGCGCAACATCGGCCCATGCCGAAGAACGCTGCGCCTGCACAAGATCGGTAATATCATCGACAGTCACGACATAGGAATAATCGTCAGATTCTGCATCTTCCACCGTAACCTGCACATTGAAGTTACGTGCCGCACCTCCGCGCGTCATGCTGACCTGTTCGCGATGCACCGTGCGTTCTGTCGTACGTGCAACCTCAAAGGCCTGCCCGATTTCCGGCGCGATACTGCTAAGGCTTTTGCCGATTGCATCCTGTGAACTCACCCCGAACATATGTTCAGCGGAGCGATTGAGGATCGAAATGGAACCATCAGATTCAATACCGATAACACCTGCGGTTACGCCTGAAAGCACCGCTTCCGAGAACCGGCGGCGCTCATCAATCTGATCTTTTGCAGAAAGAAGCTCGTTACGCTGGCTCTTCAGCTCCGCAACCATGTTGTTGAACGTACCCGAAAGCGCGCCGACGTCTCCGTCCGACGAACGGACTGGCACCGAAATATCGAGGTTGCCCGCCGCCACATCATCAGCCGCTCCAATCAACAGGCGGATTGGGCGCACAAGGCGGTCAGCGACAGCAATACCAGTCCATATAGCCGATAGCAAAACAATCAGCGTCAAACCGAAGTAGAGCAGCGCAAAAGCTATCTGGGTCGGAATACGGTTGGCATCCATCTCCTGATAACGAGCTGTATTGGCTTCCATCAGGCGCATGGCTTCCAGAATCTGCTGATCGACGGCACGGACCGTGTAGAGATAGAGATCCGGTATTTCGCGCATCTTGATGACCGCACCGACGAAATTACTGTTGCCGGGTGGAATAATCACAGGCTTACCATCAACAGCAGTCTTCAACGCATCCTCGGTGGGCGGCGGAAGGCGTGTCTCGACACCAGTTTCGCTTTTTACAACGACATCGCCGCCTTCACGCACCAGAAATGCGCCCAGCAAGCCACGACCACCCGCTTGGAGAGTCATGTAGCGAATGAACCCGCCCCGATCGAGGCTGTAAAGCGTGCGCTGGGCATCCAGCTCCTGCAACATCGAGAACGACGTGCTTTGCAGATTGAGTGCCGTTTCGCGAATATACGCAGTGGTCAGACTTTGCGATGAACTTACGATGTCGCGCGTGTTGGTATCAAACCAGCGATCAAGACCGAGATTGAGCGTTACCGAGGCAACAATTGCCACCACGATAGCGGGAACAGCTGCGATCAATGAAAACAGCGCGACGATGCGGACATGCAGCCGGGAAGCTGCCTTCCCCGATCTACGAGCCGAGACGATGCGGAAAATCTCGCGGCAAATCAGCAGAATCAAGAAAACAATCAACGCAACATTGACGATAACCAACGCAATCGTCACATTGCGGTCAGGCGTGATTGGCGTGATGCCAATAAGAATGGCAAAAGAAATCGACGCCGTGATCAGCGCTGAAACAACGGTGATAATACCAGGCAACGCAAGAAGCCTGCGCCCCTCACCCGCGCGTGATGATCGCTCTTCACCGTCTATATCCGTCGTCAGATTCGCTGTGTTCATGTTAACCATGTTACCCAATAGCGTTGCATCTATGCAACGCATTGTGGCGAAAATGCAACGATTGTTTACAGCTAAAATAAGAGTGTCGAAAGGGTGAGCGGATTTCGGGCCGTTTCGGCGTGTATTGATGGTTTAGCTTTGTTTAGCGCCGCGATAGATGTTGACGCCAAGTTCCCTGATCTTCTTCCGCAACGTGTTGCGGTTCAACCCAAGAATCTCCGCCGCCTTTATTTGATTGCCACGCGTAGCGGTGAGACAAGCGAGGATGAGCGGATATTCCAATTCTGCCAGAACGCGATGATAGAGACCTGGTGGTGGCAGATCAGAGCCAAAGGATGCGAAATAGCGCTGCATATTGTGCTCCACCACCTGTGAAATGGTGATGTTTTCGATATCGCCAGATGTGGCAACCGGAACATCGGGCTTTGAAAGCTCCGCCTTCAGTTCGGCTTCGATTATCTCTGGAGAAATTTCTTCCTGCGGGTAAAGCGCTGCCAACCGGCGCACAAGGTTTTCCAGCTCGCGCACGTTGCCCGGCCATGGATAGCGACGCATCATGTCGAAACCCGCAGCGGTAATGCGTTTCTCCGGCAGCCCCTCTTCAGCGGCTCGCTTGAAGAAATGGCGCACCAGATCTGGCACGTCCTCACTGCGCTCACGCAATGGCGGCAAGCGCAGCGGCACAACATTCAGACGGTAATAAAGGTCTTCGCGGAACAGACCCTGTGCGATGAGCTGGCGCAAATCCTTGTTGGTCGCGGCCACGATACGCACATCGGTCTTGATCGGCGTGCGGCCACCGACCGTCATATATTCGCCCTGCTGCAACACGCGCAGCAAACGCGTCTGCGCTTCCATCGGCATATCGCCGATTTCATCGAGAAAAAGTGTTCCGCCATTGGCCTGTTCAAAACGTCCGCTTGAACGGTTCTGCGCGCCGGTAAAGGCACCTTTTTCATGGCCAAACAATTCAGATTCAATCAGATCACGCGGAATAGCCGCCATATTGATGGCAACAAACGGTCCTTTGCGACGGCGGCCATATTCATGCAGTGCGCGCGCAACCAATTCCTTGCCTGTGCCCGACTCACCTGTGACCATCATGGTCAGGTCGGTCTGCATCATACGAGCCAAGACGCGATAGATTTCCTGCATTGCAGGTGAACGCCCCACCAGCGGCATGTTTTCGGCTTGCTCATCAGGCATAGCGGCTGCAGGCTTATGCTTTGGCTCAGAAAGCGCACGACCAACAATATTGATGAGCTCAGTTAGATCGAAGGGCTTGGGCAGATATTCATAAGCACCTGCCTCAGAGGCACGAATTGCGGTCATGAAAGTATTCTGCGCGCTCATCACCACAATCGGCAGATCAGGGCGCATCTTCTTGATGCGCGGGAGCAGATCAAACGCGTTCTCGTCCGGCATATTGACGTCGGTAATGACCAGATCACCATCACCAGCAGCCACCCAGCGCCACAGCGAGGTCGCGTTGGACGTCACCCGAACATCATAGCCAGCACGCGAGAGTGCCTGATTAAGCACTGTGCGAATTGCAGCATCGTCATCCGCGACGAGAATCGTACCTGTCGGACGTCCGGCAATCATGCGTTATCTCCTGTCTTTGCAGACATCTTCGGGCTTTTAGAACCCATATTATCGGCAGAACTCTTCCACGCAGGCATCAGTATGCGGAATGTCGTGCGGGATGGATGGCTGTCGCACTCAATCACACCGCCATGATCACCGATGATCTTGGCAACAAGCGCCAGCCCCAGGCCTGAACCATTGGTCTTTGTGGTCACAAAGGGATCAAACAGATGCGGCAGCATATCGTCAGGCACACCCGGGCCGTTATCGTGCACGCAGAATTCGAGTGGCAAAGCTACGCGGTCGCTCGCACCCGGAACCTGTAGCCGAATGCCCGGACGATAAGCCGTTGATAGCGTGATCTCCGCCCCTTCGCGGCTTCCGAGAGCCTCTGCTGCATTCTTCACCAGATTGAGAAACACCTGGACCAACTGATCCCGATTGGCAAAGACCGGTGGCAATGACGGATCATATTCCTCAACAAAGCGAATGTGCCGCGCAAATCCGTTGCGTGCGATTGCCTTCACATGATCAAGCACCGAGTAAATATTCACTGCAGTGCGCTCGATAGGTCGTTCATCGGAAAACACTTCCATACGATCTACGAGCTTCACGATGCGATCAGTTTCATCGGTAATGAGCCGCGCAAGCGCGCGATCCTCATCTGTGACTACCTGTTCAAGCAATTGTGCTGCACCGCGGATACCTGAAAGCGGGTTTTTGATCTCATGCGCCAGCATGGAAGCAAGCCCTGTGACCGAACGCGCAGCACCACGATGCGTCATCTGGCGATCGATCTTCTCCGCCATGGTCTTTTCCTTGAACAGGATCACCACAGCGCCCGGCGTCTCGATCACCGGAGCCACATAAAGATCAACAATGCGCTCAGCACCCAGCTTGGGAGACGAGATATCGACGCGGTACTCGTTAACCGGTACCTGGCTGGTGCGAACCTGATCGACCAAAGCCAATAGCGGGCTTCCGAAAGGAAGAAAGGACTCCAGCCGGTTACGTGCCAGAATGGAGGAGCCTGAGCGAAAAAACTGCTCCGCATCCATATTAGCGTAAACGATGTGATTGTCAGTGCTGACCATGATAACAGGTTGGTTGATCGCATCCAGAATTATGCCCGGGATGCCACCGGCTTCGGCTCTTCCGACCATCATGCGACCTTTCTGATTGCGTCTGCATGATTTGCATCACGCAGAAAAACGCGGGCGAGCGCTGCGATAACCGCTTCAGGGTCGGTGAGCGTCATGATTTCAGCCTTAGCTTTTTTGGATTTTTCTGGCGACGAGAATGCCTTGTCCACGTGGCGATCCAGATACCAGCCGAGATGCTTTCTCGCATGACGGATACCAGTTTTGCTGCCATAATGGTCGAGCATATCTTCGTAATGTCTTATAACATAAGAAAGAATTTGTTCTGGAGAACGCGGAGCGAAATCGCTGCCTGCAATAGCGCCCGCAAGCCACGGTTGACCATAGGAAGCGCGCCCAACCATCACGGCGTCCGCGCCCGAACGGCGCAACAATTCTCTTGCATCGTCACGCGATAACACATCACCGTTGGCAACCAGTGGAATCTTCACCACATCGCGTACAGCATGAATGGCATCCCAATCAGCACTACCTTCGTAAAACTGGCATCTGGTGCGGCCATGCACCGTCACCATCGCAATGCCCGCATCTTCGGCGCGCTTTGCCAATTCCGGCGCATTGATACTGTTTTCATCCCAGCCAAGACGCATTTTGAGTGTAACCGGAACTTTGACGGCATTAACTGTGGCTTCAACCAATGTCATCGCGTGGTCGAGATCGCGCATCAGCGCTGAACCGGAATAGCCGCCCGTCACCTTCTTGGCGGGGCAGCCCATATTGATATCGATGATATCCGCACCCTCGCCTTCGGCAATCTTGGCGGCTTCACCCATCCAGTGCGCTTCACGTCCTGCGAGTTGCACAACATGCGTACCCAGCCCTTCACCGGAAAGGCGCAGCATGCTTTCTTTATGCCGATTGCAGAGCTCTGCACTCGCAACCATCTCCGAAACGACCATGCCAGCCCCAGCCTCGGCAGCGCGTTTTCGGAATGGGAGGTCGGAAACACCCGACATGGGCGCGAGAAAAACGCGGTTTTGAAGGGCCACGCCACGTATGTTTAGAGGTTGTTCGAGGAGAGTCACCAAGAAATGCCCATTTGATGTGCATGATGCAATTAGCACACACTTTAATCATTCAATGCGTTGAACGCAAGGAAAAGCACATGCCTGCGATGATAAATCGATTGCCGTCTGGCAATTATTTGCGCAAGGCATTATTCGGCTTGCAGACGATTGTTTGAATAGATGAATCTTTTGGCAAAGGCGACCGACATTTCACGGGCAGCAGCAGTCATCGTAGCCGCGGGGCGTGGCGAACGGGCGGGACAGAGCACCGAAGGGCCGAAACAATATCGGCGCATCGGTCGCGAAGCTGTGCTTGCGCGTACGCTGCGTGTTTTCGCTCGATGCACTGAGATTGACCAGATTGTCGTGGTCATTCATGCGGACGATGCAACGCTTTATGAGAACGCCATAGCAGATCATTATTCAAATGTGCGCGTTGTAACCGGTGGCCCCACGCGTCAGGAATCGACACGGCTCGGGCTACTGGCGCTTACCGCAGATGCGCCGCAATATGTGCTCATTCATGATGGCGTGCGCCCCTTCATTGAGCAGGACCTTCTCGCGCGGATTTTTGACAATCTGACGCCAGAAGAAGGTGTACTGCCCGCGCTTGCCGTATCAGATACATTGAAGCAATCGGCCAGCGATGGAACGGTCAAGACAACTGTTCCGCGTGCCGGTCTTTTCTCTGCGCAGACGCCGCAGGCCTTTCCCTTTGCGCCGATCCTCGACGCGCACGAAAAAGCATTCATCAGCGGGCGCTCAGACTTTACTGACGATGCATCCATTGCAGAATCTTTTGGGCTTTCAGTCCGCATCATTGAAGGTTCCGCAGACAATACGAAATTAACGTGGGCCAAAGATATCGAAATGGCCGACAAACGCTTGAGGCATGGCATGACTTCATTTCCAGATATCCGCACCGGCAATGGCTATGACGTTCACAGCTTTGAACCCGGCGACCATGTCACGCTCTGCGGCGTTGCCATTCCACACAACAAGAAGCTGAACGGCCATTCCGACGCAGATGTCGCGCTGCATGCCTTGACCGACGCATTGCTTGCAACCCGTGGCGCGGGCGATATCGGTACGCATTTCCCGCCTTCCGATCCGCAATGGAAAGGTGCCGCATCCCATATTTTCGTTGAACATGCCGTGAAAATCGTCCGCGAAGCTGGTGGGCGCATTGCCAATGCTGATGTGACGATCATTGCTGAAGAGCCAAAGATTGGACCGCACCGTCCCGCTATGACGGAAGCCATGGCAAATATGCTCGGAATTTCGCACGACCGTGTGTCCGTCAAAGCGACTACCAACGAGAAAATGGGCTTTGTTGGCCGTGGCGAAGGTATTGCTGCTATTGTAACAGCAACAGTGATCTATCCCGGGGAGGTTCCGGAATGACATTCATTGCGGAAGCTCAGGCCATTGACGTTCTCAATGCATGCCGCAAGTACGGCACCATGATTGCAACGGCAGAATCCTGCACAGGTGGACTTATCGCAGGCGCGCTGACAGACATTGCCGGTTCGTCTGATGTGGTGGATCGGGGTTTCGTCACCTATTCCAACGAAGCCAAGAACGAAATGATCGGCGTTCCGCTTGTGTTGATCCATCGGATCGGCGCTGTCTCAAAGGAAGTGGCCATTGCCATGGCAGAGGGCGCGCTCGCTCATTCTCGCGCAGGCATCAGTATCGCTGTGACAGGTATTGCAGGTCCCGGCGGCGGGTCAGCTGAAAAGCCCGTTGGCCTTGTGCATATCGCGAGCGCTCGTAAAGGCTTTGCAACACTGCACAAAGAATGCCGCTTTGGTGAAAAATCACGCGAAGATATTCGCCACGAAACCGTGATTGCTGCACTGGCGCTGGTTCTTGAAGCGCTTAAATCGTCAGAACTGGCTTAGACTTAGGCAAGCCCGTAAATCGCGTCAGCACGCTTCTCGAATGCTTCTGAGAATTTGCGGAAAGCCAGATCGAACATCGACCCCATCAGGAGTCCAAGCGTCCTGCTCTTAAATTCATAGTCGATGAAAAATTCGACATCGCATTCATAGCCATCACCAACCGGCTTGAACGTCCAGCGATTATCAAGATAGCGGAACGGACCATCGACATATTTCACGTCGATGACGTTCTCTTCAGGCTTCAAAAACACCTGACTGGTAAAAGTCTCGCGGATCAGCTTATAGCCCACCGTCATATCAGCAATGAGAAACGTCTTACCGTCTTTCTCCTTGCGTGATCGGATCGACAAAGCTTCACACATGGGCAAAAACTGCGGATATTTTTCAACATCCGAAACCAGGGCAAACATCTGGTCTGCCCTGTGGTGAACGCGTCTGACATTCGTAAATTGCGGCATGCGATATTAAGCCTGTGCTGCGACCTGCGCTTCACGTGCAGCCTTTAGCTTCGCAAAATCATCGCCAGCATGGTGCGATGAACGTGTCAGCGGGCTGGACGCAACAAGCAGGAAGCCCTTGGTACGACCAATCGTCTCGAAGGACTTGAATTCGTCCGGCGTCACAAAACGGATAACCGGATGGTGCTTACGGGTTGGCTGGAGATACTGGCCAATCGTCATGAAATCCACGTCGGCGGAGCGAAGATCGTCCATCAACTGGAGAATTTCATTCCGCTCTTCGCCAAGGCCAACCATGATGCCGGATTTGGTGAAGATCGTCGGGTCGAGTTCCTTCACACGCTGCAACAGGCGGATCGAATGGAAATAGCGCGCACCGGGACGAACCTTGAGATACTTCGAAGGCACCGTTTCCAGATTGTGATTAAACACGTCCGGGCGTGCCTTGACCACGACCTCAAGCGCGCCTTCCTTACGCAGGAAGTCTGGCGTCAGAATTTCGATCGTCGTCTTTGGCGCGGCTTCACGAATCGCGAGAATGACATCGGCGAAATGCTGCGCGCCTCCATCGGCCAGATCGTCACGATCGACTGACGTGATTACAACATGCGTCAGCCCCATCTGTTTGACGGCGCGACCCACATTTTCAGGCTCATTCGGGTCGAGAGCCTTCGGAATACCAGTGGAAACGTTACAGAACGCACAAGCGCGGGTGCAAATCTCACCCATGATCATGAAGGTTGCGTGCTTCTTTTCCCAGCACTCACCAATGTTCGGGCAACCAGCTTCTTCGCAAACAGTGACAAGCTTGTTGGAGCGGACGATCTCACGCGTTTCATTATAGCCACGCGAAACGGGGGCCTTGACTCGGATCCAGTCGGGCTTCTTCAAAACTTCATTGTCTGGACGGTGAGCCTTTTCAGGGTGCCGTTGACGTCTCTGGTTCACTGTATCGAGAACTGTAACCATGCTGTTTCCTGCCTATCTGGAACAAAACGCCTGCAGGCCTTGTGCTCCAACAATGGGTAGACCCCTGAATATGGCATGCCCTAACAATTTGAAGCACTGCTACGCAATGCCCATAACTGCGGCTTACCGTCTCGCTGCAATCCCAATCGCTCTGAAAACCAAAGCCCATATGAGACCGAATATAAGGCCGCCGAAGCCAAGTGCCAAGGTCAGTGTCCAGACACCGTACCAGCCGACAATCGCCATTCCGTTGATCGATATAGTGTTTCCGCCGATCAAGCTAAAGCTTCCGGCAAGAAAACCCAGTGCAAGACCGCCTGCGGTACACCATTTTATCATGGGCCAGGCGGCACGCCGCCAAGGCCCTCCATTATCGATCAGTGGAATGTGCTTACTCCTATGTAAGAGCTTTCTAAATTACATATTCAGCGCGCGGCCATAGGCATCCAGCACACTTTCCTTCATTGTCTCGGAAATGGTTGGATGCGGGAAGACCGAATGCATCAGCTCTTCTTCAGTGGTTTCAAGGTTCATCGCGACAACGAAACCCTGAACAAGCTCTGTTACTTCTGCGCCGACCAGATGGGCGCCCAGCAGCTGTCCGGTTTTCTTGTCGAAAATGGTCTTAACCAGACCCTGATCTTCACCAAGTGCGATTGCCTTGCCGTTGGCGACAAATGGGAAACGACCAACGCGAATATCGCGTCCAAGCTCTTTCGCTTTGGCTTCAGTAAGACCAACGGAGGCGACCTGCGGGTTACAATAGGTGCAGCCGGGGACCATGTTGCGGTCGAGCGGATGAACATTCGGCAAACCGGCAATCTTTTCGACGCAGATAACGGCTTCATGCTCAGCCTTGTGAGCCAGCATTGGTGGACCAGCAACGTCACCGATAGCATAGATGCCATCAACGTTCGTCTTGCAATAAGCATCAATGGCAATGCAACCGCGATCTGTCTTGATGCCGAGTGCTTCAAGGCCGATATTCTCGATGTTACCCTGAACGCCAACAGCCGAGATCATGCGATCAACGGTCAGCGTCTGAACCTTGCCGTCTTTGGTTTCGATATGAGCGGTCACATTGTTTGTGCCCTTCTCAACCTTCGAAACTTTGGCGTCTGTAATGATCTTGAGGCCACGCTTTTCGAGCTGCTTGCGCGCGAAAGTCGAGATCTCCGCGTCTTCAACCGGCATAATATTCGACATCAGTTCAACGACAGTAACGTCAACGCCCATGTCATTGTAGAACGAAGCGAATTCGATACCGATTGCGCCAGAACCCATGACCAGCATGGTTTGTGGCAGTTCTTGTGGAACCATGGCTTCAAAATAAGTCCAGATCAGCTTGCCATCTGGCTCGATACCTGGAAGCGCACGCGGACGCGCACCAGTCGCAACGATAATGTGCTTCGCTTTGTAAGTGCCCTCGCCCAGCGTGTTCTTTGGCTGTGGCGCCTGTGGCAGCATCGGTGCCTTGGAGGTCTTGGAAACAACGATTTCACCCGGCTTGGAAAGCTTTGCTTCACCCCAGATCACGTCGATCTTGTTCTTCTTCATGAGGAAGCCAACGCCGCCATTCATGCGCTCGGCGATACCGCGCGAGCGGGAAACAACAGCCTTGATGTCTGCAGTGATCGAACCTTCAAGCTTCAGGCCATAATTCTTTGCATGATCAGCGAGGTGCTTCACTTCTGCTGAACGCAGCAGCGCCTTGGTAGGGATACAACCCCAGTTGGAGCAGATACCAGCAAGATGTTCGCGCTCTACAACAGCCGTCTTGAGCCCAAGCTGTGCTGCACGAATAGCGGCGACATAGCCTCCAGGACCCGATCCGATAACAATAACATCGTAACTGTTGGACACGCTCATTCTCCTCGAGTGGTCTTTATGCCGGCTCACCGGCATATCTTTCACTGTTCAAAAAGCCGATATCATCGGCCCAATAATTCACAAACCGAGCACTGCACGAACAACAGGCTCCAGCCCTTGTCCGATTGCCCGGGTATTTTCTCTATCCAGATGCACACCATCAAGCGAAGTCGTCTTCGCGACAGTCGAAGCATCAAAAAACGCGCATTTCATTTCATCGGCAAGTCCGGCAAGCAACGGACCTAACTTGGCGGTTTCAACAATACCGCCCGCAAACATCGAAGCAAAAGCCGGATCAGCGCTCTCGCTGATATGTGGTGGCGCTACGATAAGGATTTCAGGAACGGTCGAACCTTCACCATACGGGTGCGAACGAATGATCTGTATCAATCTGCGCATGCCAGAATGGCTTGAAAAAGCGTCACCCACGACCTGTGGCTTCATATCATTGCTACCAAGCAAGATAATAACCAGATCAAGTGGGGAGTGTGTGCCGAGCAATGTTGGCAGAATACGAGCGCCATTGCGGTCTTCTGCTGCCGTATAGTCATCGAAGGCAGTCGTGCGGCCGTTCAGCCCTTCGGCAATGACGTTGGCCTGCGAACCGAGCGCGTTCTGTAAAACTGAAGGCCAGCGATCTTCCAATGGAAGACGTGCGCCATTGGGAGCCTGATAGCCCCACGTCAATGAGTCACCAAAGCATAAAATAGACTTCATGCGTTATGGCTCCGTGGAATATGGATTTGATCAATAAACTGAAAAATAAAACAAAAAAAAGCAAATCCAAGCCACGCAAGCAACTTGCGCATCAATGCATGTTTCTTGACAGCAGAGACGCCGCCAAGGCTTTTCCCGATAGTAGAGGCAACGAAAAGCCTTGGCGTTAATGTCATATTACACCAGCATACCCATTGGGCTTTCGATGTGACGCTTGAAGGCCTGTGCCAGTTCAGCAGCAAGAGCACCATCGACTGCACGATGATCGGTCGAAAGTGTCACGGACATAACTGTCGCAACCTTGATTTCACCGTTCTTGACTACTGCACGCTGTTCGCCCGCACCGATTGCGAAAATCGTCGCATGCGGTGGGTTGATGATCGCGGCAAAGTCCTTGACGCCAAACATGCCAAGGTTGGACACAGAGGTCGAACCACCCTGATATTCGTCAGGCTTGAGCTTGCGGTCACGCGCACGCTTGGCAAGGTCCTTCATCTCATTGGAAATGGCGGACAATGTCTTCGATTCCGACTGACGCACGATTGGCGTAATCAGACCGCCCGGGATCGACACAGCAACGCCGACATCCGCACGCTTGTGCTTGATCATGCCGCCTTCCGTCCAGGAGACGTTGGCCTCAGGAATATCACGCAGCGCAAGAGCCACAGCCTTGATCACCAGATCGTTGACAGAAAGCTTGTAGGCCGGAACCTCACCCTTCTCTGTCTTGATCAGCGGTGCAGCTGAATTGATCTGCGAACGCAGAGCCAGAAGTGCATCCAGTTCGCAATCGATCGTCAGATAGAAATGCGGAACAGTCTGCTTCGATTCCACCAGACGGCGGGCAATCGTCTTGCGCATGCCGTCGTGAGGAACGATTTCGTATGTGCCTTCTTCAAAGAGCTTGAGGATGGCATCATCCGACTGAGGCTTCGAAGCCGATGCAGTGGCCTGCGGTGCAGCAGATGCAGCCTTCGCGCCACCAGACTTAATAGCAGCTTCAACGTCACGCTGAACGACGCGACCATATGGACCAGAGCCTTTTACAGCCGCAACGTCGACGCCTGCATCCTTAGCGATGCGGCGAGCAAGTGGTGATGCAAAGACGCGTTCACCCTTGTTCTCAGCGCCTTTGCTTGCAGCAGAAGCGGCCGCAGGAGCCGGGGCGGCTGCAGGTGCAGCTTCTTTCTTAGGCTCTTCCTTCGGTGCTTCAGCCTTTGGTGCAGGAGCAGCATCACCGCCCCCTGCTGCACTTTTGGCAGCTTCAGCAACATCCTCGCCGTCTTCGGCGAGGATTGCGATCAACGCGTTGACCTTGACGCCTTCGGTTCCGGCAGGAACCACCAGCTTGGCAACGGTGCCTTCGTCGACAGCTTCGACTTCCATCGTCGCCTTATCGGTTTCGATCTCGGCAATCACATCGCCGGACGTTACCTTGTCGCCTTCCTTGACCAGCCACTTGGAAAGATTGCCTTCTTCCATCGTTGGCGAAAGCGCTGGCATGGTGATTTTAATCGGCATGTCCAGTACCTCCTCAGGCGGTGTAGGTCACGGCTTTCACCGCTTCTACCACTTCTGCAACAGTTGGCAGAGCCAACTTTTCAAGATTTGCCGCATATGGCATCGGCACATCCTTGCCAGCGATCGTCAGGATCGGCGCATCGAGGTAATCGAAAGCCTGCTGCATGACGCGGGTAGCAATCTCAGTACCAACGGACGACTGTGGATAGCCTTCTTCCACAGTCACGAGGCGGCCAGTTTTCTTGACCGATTCGACAACTGTCGGAATGTCCATTGGACGGATGGTGCGCAGATCGATGATTTCCACATCGATACCGAGACCGGCCAGCTCTTCTGCAGCCTTGATCGCATAGGTCATGCCGATACCGAACGAAACGATGGTCGCGTCCTTGCCCTGCTTATGAATGCGGGCCTTGCCAATTGGCAGAACGAAATCATCAAGCTTCGGCACATCAAAATGATGACCGTAAAGGATTTCGTTTTCGAGGAAGACTACCGGATTTGGATCACGGATAGCAGCCTTGAGCAGGCCCTTCGCGTCAGCTGCCGTATAAGGCATGACGACCTTGAGGCCCGGAATCTGGCTGTACCATGCAGCATAGCACTGAGAGTGCTGAGCTGCGACGCGGGCAGCTGCACCCGAAGGGCCGCGGAACACCATTGGTGCGCCCATCTGACCACCGGACATATAAAGCGTCTTGGCTGCCGAATTAATGATCTGGTCAATCGCCTGCATGGCGAAGTTGAACGTCATGAATTCAACGACCGGCTTCAGGCCAGCCATTGCGGCACCAACGCCAACACCGGCAAAACCGTGTTCGGTGATCGGGGTATCAACGACGCGGCGCGGGCCGAATTCGTCGAGAAGACCCTGCGTGATCTTGTAAGCACCCTGATATTCGGCAACTTCTTCACCCATGATGAAGACATTTTCGTCACGGCGCATTTCTTCGGCCATGGCATCGCGCAGTGCTTCACGCACAGTTGTCGAAACCATTTCTGTACCGGCTGGAATATCCGGATCAGCAGCAACTTCAACCTTTGGAGTAGCTGGAACGCTATCGGCTTTCTTTTCTTCAGCCTTTGGCGCTTCTTTTGCTTCTTCCTTCGGTGCTTCAGCCTTGGCCGCCGGAGCAGAGCCAATATCAGAGGCGCTTTCACCATCGCCGAGCAGAACTGCGATCGGCGTATTGACCTTCACGCCTTCCGTACCTTCTTCGATGAGAATTTTACCGATTGTACCTTCATCAACGGCTTCAACTTCCATCGTCGCCTTATCGGTTTCGATTTCCGCGATCACGTCACCAGACGTAACCTTGTCGCCTTCTTTTTTAAGCCACTTGGAAAGTTTGCCCTCTTCCATCGTAGGAGAAAGGGCAGGCATGAGAATTTCTACGGGCATGACAACACCTTTCTCGAATTAGAGCAGAATATCCGTGTAGAGCTCGGAAGCATCCGGCTCTGGATCGTTTTGAGCGAAATCGGCGGAATCAGCGACGATGTCGCGAACTTCCTTGTCGATTTCCTTCAGCTCTTCTTCAGTGGCCCAGCCCTTTTCGATCAGGCGCTGTTTTACCTGTTCGATAGGATCGTGTTCGGAACGCATCTTCTGCACTTCGTCCTTCGAGCGATATTTCGCAGGATCGGACATCGAGTGACCGCGATAACGATAGGTTTCCATTTCAAGGATCAATGGACCCTTGCCGGAACGTGCCCAATCAACAGCGAACTCGGCAGCAGCGGCAACGGCGCGAACGTCCATGCCGTCAACCTTGATGCCCGGAACGTTGAACGAAACACCGCGCTTGGAGAAGTCTGTTTCAGCAGAAGACCGCGAAACTGACGTACCCATCGCATAACGGTTGTTTTCAATCACATAGATCACAGGGAGCTTCCACAGCGAAGCCATGTTGAAGCTTTCATAGACCTGACCCTGATTGGCAGCGCCGTCACCGAAATAGGTCACGGAAACATTGTCATTGCCGCGATACTTGTTCGCGAAGGCAAGACCAGTTCCAAGCGGAACCTGAGCGCCAACGATACCATGGCCGCCGTAAAAGCCTTTCTCTTTCGAGAACATGTGCATGGAGCCGCCCTTGCCCTTGGAGTAACCTCCACGGCGTCCGGTCAACTCGGCCATGACACCACGTGCTTCCATGCCGGTAGCAAGCATGTGACCATGGTCACGGTAGGAAGTGATAATTTGATCGCCTTCCTTCAGCGCTGTCTGCATGCCAACAACAACGGCTTCCTGACCGATGTAAAGATGGCAGAAACCGCCTATGAAGCCCATACCGTAAAGCTGACCGGCCTTTTCTTCGAAACGGCGGATCAACAACATCTCACGATAAGCGGCCAGTTCCTGCTTCTTGTCGAAGTTTGCAGGCGCAGGTGCCTTGGGGGTTGTAACAGAAGACGCCTGCATTTTGCCGGCAGGCGCCCTTTTAGCCCTCGGTGCCATATCTCGCTCCCTTAAGCATCCCCCCCCGAAAATCGGGATCGATTTTCGGAAGACATGATGCGTCGATTCAAATTACCAGAGCGACCCTTACGCACCCGTAGGGCAAACGGCGCTCTAAGATTGTTGTTCTATTGTGACGTTATACGGGCAATTTACAAGATACAATATGCACCCAGAGCATAGCTGCTATGCCGCCAAGCCTTTAAAAACATATCACAAAAAGACAATTAACTGGATTTGAGTTAATTCGACTTGTCTTCCTTTGAAATGATTATAGTCATTTCGTCGGGATGGGAGAGATTAAGCGCCCTGCGCGCTTGCTCGTCAAGCATATCCTTTTCGATCGACCCATCGCGCAAAAGCGTGACGCGCTTCTCAAGTGCGGCCCTGTCGGCAGTCACTTTCTCAAGCTGCTGGCTAAGCAGGCTTTTCTGTTCTTCAAGCTGAATACGGGAATAAAGACCAAACTCGCCATGATAGGCATGAAAACCGAAATAGCTAAGAAACGCAGCCGTCAAAATAGGCAGCACAAAGCGCCCGCGGATAGATTTACGTTTCTGCTTGGTCCACATTTCGGGTTCCTTCCCGGACACTCAAAACGGCTTTGATTCTCGTCAAAAAGCCGTCAATCCGATTTCCACTATGAAGCATTATTTTGCTTAACAGAGATTTACCGCAGCCCTATGACGCAAGCTTATCGGGCATATTTCTTTGAAAAGAGGTTTTATTTCAGCGATTGGGCACACAGAATCACAAATGGCAGATAGTGGCCTGTTTCCGACATTTGCATCCCTCAGTGACAGGCATCGAAAAAATGTCGGAATCAAAAGACCACTTGCAACTTTATGAATCCAGTGGATTTTTCGAATTTGACGTTTGAAACAGCATCGATGTCATCCGAATTCAAACGTCAAATTCAACCCACTATAGCCGCCATTTGATCATTAATAATTGTGGAAATCACACATCGAGAATGGTCGAGAAGCCACCCATGATCATGCGTTTGCCGTCAAAAGGCATCGTATCGCCCATTTCCTTCATGCGCGGGTCGCTCATCATCTTCTCGTTCGCGGCATCTCTTGTGGCTTTGTCTGGATATTCAAACCACGAGAAGACCACATCCTCATCGGCTGTCGCCTGCACTGCACGGCGAAAATCGGTGACTTTGCCATCGGGTACATCGTCACCCCAGGCTTCGACCATCCGCGTCACGCCAAATTCCTTAAACAGCGCCGACGCTTTGGCGGCATGTTTCTGATATGTGTCCTTGTTCGCCTTAGGAACAGCGACAACAAATCCTTCGATATAAGCCATTTCTCTCTCCCATTTTTTCCGCCCGTTTCATTGACTGCGTTTGCCCTCGGTTCACTTTCCTCTGAAATAGGTCACTAAACTTAACTGGCAACAGCATTTACATTGATATCAATGTAAATTGATTTGTCAAATAAGGCATGACTACCTGCTCAGCGTAAAAAGAAGAGGCTCTGAGCCTCAACGTGTAGGTTGGATGAAGGGCTCGCGTAAAAGGAAACGGTCGAAAAAAGAATCGTTGGGCAGTCACCGCTGCGCTGTTACCGAATGCCATAAGGTAGGAGCGAGATCATAACCACTTCCCTCCCAGCTTTCTGAAGAAACTGCATTCCACGATGCATTGCTGTTCCAAAAGCTGACGATCTCATCGGCGCTCATATAGTTATAGTATCGCCCAAGTGCGTCATAACCTTCTCCTGGGCCATCCTTAAAACTCGCCCATAACCAACCGCCGGGCTTTAGTGCACGGTGCATACGCCGCACAATATTGGGTAGGTCTGCACGATTTGCATGGAGAAGCGAAGCAGATGCATAGATGGCGTCATAACGCTCGACCGCCTCAAGTTCATGGAACAGCATCTGTTTAACGGGGCGCTTCAAAAGCAATGCAGCTTCTGCAGCGAGTTCTCCTGAACCATCGGTCGGATCGACCTCAAAGCCTTGTTCGAGCATAGCTTTAGCATCCTGGCCGCTCCCTGTGCCAAGCTCAAGAACAAGACCTGTAGGCCGCACGAGTATGAGAAAACTCTCCAGTCTTGGATTAACGCTGGAGCGGGCTGCATAGGCGGCTGCATTATCCGCATAAAAACCCAGCGTATCGCTCGACATAACTCTGCTCCCCAATTGCGCCCAGCGCGCCCCTTTAAAAACCAACCAAATATGTCGGCACAAAGTCGCAAAGAAAAAGGCGGGCCAAAGCCCGCCTTTTCAACTTATAAAATACTAAAGCTTAGATGAACTTCAGCGCGCTGCGGCCTGCATAGCGAGCCTGCTTGCCAAGTTCTTCTTCGATACGGATGAGCTGGTTGTACTTCGCCGTACGGTCAGAACGAGCCAGCGAACCAGTCTTGATCTGACCGCAGTTGGTTGCAACGGCGAGATCGGCAATGGTCGAATCTTCCGTTTCGCCCGAACGATGGGACATGACAGCGGTGTAACCGGCCTTGTGAGCGGTTTCGACAGCATCCAGCGTTTCGCTGAGCGAACCGATCTGGTTGACCTTGACGAGGATTGAGTTGGCAACACCCATCTTGATACCATCGCGCAGACGAGCCGAGTTGGTGACGAAAAGATCGTCGCCAACGAGCTGACACTTATCACCGATCAGATCGGTCAGGTATTTCCAGCCTTCCCAATCGTCTTCTGCCATACCGTCTTCAATCGAAACGATTGGGTAATCAGCAGCAAGCTTGGCAAGATACTTGGCCTGAGCCTTTGGATCACGGGTCTTGCGCTCACCTTCGTAGACGTAGTTACCGTCCTTGAAGAATTCAGTCGCAGCGCAATCGAGACCAATTGCAATGTCTTCACCTGGCTTGAATCCAGCCTGTTCAATCGATTCCAGTACGAAATCGAGAGCAGCCTGTGCGCTCTTGAGGTTTGGAGCAAAGCCGCCTTCGTCACCAACATTGGTGTTGTGACCGGCATCCTTCAGGCGCTTTTTGAGCGTGTGGAACACTTCCGAACCATAACGGACAGCTTCGCGGATCGACGAAGCGCCAACTGGCAGGATCATGAATTCCTGGAAGTCGATTGGATTGTCAGCATGCGCGCCACCATTGATGATGTTCATCATTGGAACTGGCAGAACATGGGCGTTGACGCCGCCAACATAGCGGTAGAGTGGAAGGCCGGTTGCCTGTGCGGCAGCCTTGGCGACAGCAAGCGAAACGCCGAGAATTGCATTAGCGCCGAGATTGCCCTTGTTTGGCGTACCATCGAGATCAATCAGTGTCTGATCGATCAGCAGCTGGCTTTCAGCATCGATACCGGCGATTGCGTCGAAGATTTTGCCATTGACCGCTTCAACAGCCTTTTCAACGCCCTTACCGAGATAACGGCTGCCGCCGTCGCGCAGTTCGACAGCTTCGTGTGCGCCAGTCGATGCGCCCGATGGCACAGCAGCGCGGCCAAAAGAGCCGTCTTCAAGCACTACGTCAACTTCGACGGTCGGGTTTCCGCGGCTATCGAGAATCTCGCGGCCAACGATGTCGATGATTGCAGTCATAGGAGCAGGTCCTTCCCAGTAGATTGCCTCGCTCTTTGTCGAGACACATTGAAGAAATCCGATTTCACATCTTCATTATAGAAATAAGAGGCAGAGGAAAATCCCCCGCCTGTGAATTCCTGATGAAATTTTAAATCGATTTAGCAATCCGGTCGAAGGCCATCAGCTTTTCGAGAAGTGCGGCCATTTTATCGATTGGCACCATGTTTGGTCCGTCAGACGGTGCATTGTCCGGGTCCTGATGCGTTTCAATGAAAACACCGGCAACACCAACAGCCACGGCTGCACTTGCAAGTGTCTGGACAAATTCACGTTGACCGCCTGAAGATCCACCCTGCCCGCCGGGTTGCTGCACCGAATGGGTCGCGTCAAAAATCACAGGCGAACCAAAGCCAGCCATGATCGGCAGCGAGCGCATGTCGGAAACAAGTGTGTTGTAACCGAAAGATGCACCACGTTCTGTTGCCAGAACATTCGGATTGCCATTCTCGGTGATCTTGGCAAGCACGTTCTTCATGTCCCAAGGCGCCAGAAACTGGCCCTTCTTAACATTAACCGCACGGCCCGTCTTTGCAGCAGCAACCAGAAGGTCAGTCTGACGGCAAAGAAATGCTGGGATCTGCAGAACATCGACGACCCCAGCGACGGCCGCACACTGTGCTTCGGTATGAATGTCAGTCAGGACAGGGAAGCCGAATTCCTTCTTAAGGTCAGCAAAAACTTCGAGTGCCTTTTCAAGGCCAATACCGCGCTGCGCGCTGAGCGAAGTGCGGTTCGCCTTGTCAAAGCTCGACTTATAAACAAGCCCCATACCAAGCTTATTGGTGATCTCAACCAGTCGGCCAGCCATGTCGAACGCGTGTTCACGGCTTTCCATCTGGCAAGGCCCAGCGATCAGAGCCAGCGGCGCACTATTGGAGAACGTAACATTGCCGATTTTCACGGCAGAATTAGCGGTCGTCATGATTGTGAACCTTCAAATACAAACAATGTCCCCTGACCTGCGGCAGGATAGACGAGAACACGACCATCGCTCTTTGTAAAAGCGATTCCGTTACGAGTGAGGAGTTGCTCAACGGCATAAAGCGAAGCAACCGAGAAAACCAGTCCTGATAGACGCAAGCCACGGCCATGCAGTTCCGGCGACCAACCAAAACAGCGATTAAACTGTGTCGGCGTCATGGCCTCTATATTGGAATTTTTAGCCGTGATTGCCAGGGAACTATCTTCACGTCTCCGAGCAGCGGCATGAAATACGCCCTGCAAGAGATCGGAGAAGTCTTGCGGCTGTTCTTCACACAGCAATATCTCGCGTAAGCCTGTTACCCCATTTTCATGCGTGATCAGGTGCGAACGGTCAGTCTGGGGATATGCCAAACGCTGACAGGTGAAGAAAAATGCATCCGGCGCGCGCAAATCCGCTGCAAAAGCCAGCCGGAAGCTGCCCTTCTCACGTTTCCCTTCCGATGAGATGAAGCTGCGTGAAAACTCGACCATGCGACCGCCGGAAATGCCGCGGCGCTTGAATTCCGCATGATCGCCACGCGAATCATCGGTCTTGAAAGCTATCCCGGAAAAGCCGTCATCGCCGTTGCGAAAGCGGTAAGACAAATCACGCTGGATAAAGCTGTTGTTGCGCTGCGCAGCGGCTTCATAAAGCGGTGCGCGGTCCACAGCCAACATTTCGACATAGGTATCGTCTGCAAAGAAACTGCAGACATTGACAGTACCGAATGGATGTTGCGCATCCGGCGCCACTGTAAATCCTAAGAGAGAAAGCCTCTTGCGCGCCTCCTTAAGCTGAGCCACCGGCAAAACGAGATCGTCAACTGAACGAGCATTGCGCGCAAGAAGGTTATTCATGCATCAAACCAGTCTACCCTGATCCATCGCAGCAGCGATGAAGGAAGCGAACAGCGGATGCGGCTCGAACGGACGAGATTTCAGTTCCGGATGGTATTGAACGCCGATGAACCATGGATGATCGGCATATTCGACCGTCTCTGGCAGAACGCCATCAGGTGACATGCCAGAGAACACCAAACCGCATTCTTCCAGACGATCCTTATAGTCAACATTCACCTCATAGCGGTGACGATGACGTTCGGAAATATCGGTTGAACCGTAAATCTCAGCAATACGCGTTCCAGCCTTAAGCGTGGATTCATATGCTCCCAGACGCATGGTGCCACCCAGATCACCTGACTTCGTGCGCTTTTCGAGCATATTGCCCTTGAGCCACTCAGTCATCAGACCGACAACAGGTTCCTTGGTCGGACCGAACTCGGTCGATGAAGCATTTTCGATACCGGCAAGGTTACGCGCGGCTTCGAGACATGCCATCTGCATACCGAAACAGATACCGAAATAAGGCACCTTGCGTTCACGAGCGAACTTTGCGGCAAGAATCTTGCCTTCCGCACCGCGTTCACCAAAGCCACCGGGCACCAGAATGCCGTGTACCTTTTCCAGATGCGGAGCCGGGTCTTCGCTTTCAAAGGCTTCAGCTTCGATCCAGTCGAGATTGACCTTGACCTTGTTGGCAATGCCACCATGCTGAAGCGCTTCGATCAGCGACTTATAAGCATCCTTGAGCTCAGTATATTTGCCGACAACGGCAATGGTCACTTCGCCTTCAGGATTATGTATGAGATGGGAAATTTCTTCCCAGCGCTCCATACGAGGCTTCGGAGCAGGCTCGATACCGAAAGCTGCGAGAACTTCGTTATCGAGACCTTCTTTATGATACGCAATCGGCACATCATAAATGGACGAAACATCAAGCGCCTGAATGACGGCGCTTTCACGCACATTACAGAACAGTGACAGCTTGCGACGTTCGGAAGCTGGAATCTCACGATCCGCACGCACCAGAAGAATATCCGGCGCAATACCAATCGAACGCAGTTCCTTGACCGAATGCTGCGTTGGCTTGGTCTTGAGTTCGCCCGCAGCAGGAATGTACGGCATCAGTGTGAGATGGATATAGACCGCGCTGTTGCGTGGCAGTTCATTACCGAGCTGACGAATGGCTTCAAGGAACGGCATGGCTTCGATATCGCCAACCGTACCGCCGATTTCGCACAAGACGAAGTCATAATCGTCATTGCCTTCAAGGATGAAGTTTTTGATTTCATCAGTGACGTGTGGAATGACCTGAACTGTCGCGCCGAGATAATCGCCACGGCGTTCTTTTTCGATGATATTACGGTAAATGCGACCGGTGGTGATATTGTCCCGCTGATTTGCAGGACGACCGGTGAACCGCTCGTAATGGCCCAGATCAAGGTCTGTTTCAGCACCATCGTCAGTGACGAACACCTCACCATGCT